>Ga0256405_10003290_pt1 | contig 33780 bp, 30 predicted proteins | sample RumenRJG_02DNA_FD_189096 | JGI IMG/M metagenome (GOLD analysis project Ga0256405, IMG submission 189096) | Bovine rumen microbial communities from Lethbridge, Alberta, Canada - RJG_02 | ecosystem: Host-associated > Mammals > Digestive system > Stomach > Rumen | place: Canada: Alberta...
CATCGCATTAGTAGAAGAATGGATTGAGTTTTATAACACTACGAGAATAAGGTTAAAAAAGAAGTGATTATACAATCACTTCTTCATAGGCCTTTTTTAACTGTGAACATTTTGGGGTCCACTGTCGAAGGCATCTTTTTTTTATCGGTCGTTGACCTGTACGATCACGCATTTCAGATAATCGGAAACGTTGTGTCCCAGGATGATCGGATGATCCGGAGACTGTGCCCTGTTTTCGACCAGTCTGAGGCGTTTATGAGCGTCATTGGCGCTTCCAAGGATGATCTGCAGGAAGAGATCGCGAGGGATGTATTCACTGCAGGAACAGGTCACCAGGAATCCTCCCGGTCTCAGCAGTTTCATCGCCGTCTGATTGATGCGGCGGTAGCCCTTGGAGGCATTGCGGACGGAATCCTTCGATTTGGTGAAAGCAGGCGGATCCAGGATGATCACATCGTACTTCTCCCTTTTTTCTTCCTGCTGATCGAGATATTCAAAGACATCTGCGACCAGGAACTCGGTATTGGTGAAACCGTTGAGTTCACTGTTTTCTTTTGCCTGATCGATCGCAAGCTGAGAGGCATCGATCCCGGTCACGTGTTTCGCCACCGTGGCTGCACTCAAGGCAAATCCGCCTGTATGCGTACAGCAGTCCAGGACTTTCGCATCCCTGCAGAAACGGCGGATCGCCAGATGGTTGTATTTCTGATCCAGGAAGTATCCGGTCTTCTGTCCCTGATCGACGTCTACCTTCAGTTTGACTCCGTTCTCTTTCACTTCTACGACCGTATCGAACGGTTCGCTCAAAAAGCCCTTGATCCGTTCCAGTCCTTCCAGAGTCCGTACTCTGGCATCGCTTCGTTCATAGATGCCTCTGATATGGACTCCATCGTCTTTCAGAACTTTCAGCAATACCTTCGCAAGCATCTTCTTGCGCACATCCATCCCCAGGGTGTCCACTTCAAAGACCAGCACGTCCTCAAACTTGTCGACGATGAGTCCCGGGAGCCGGTCCGCTTCCGAGAACACGATGCGGCAGCAGTCGGTCTCTACCGTCTTCTTCCGGTAGTTCCAGGCATCGGAAAACCGCTTTTCGAAGAAGGCTTCATCGATCACATCTTCTTCATTCCGGGTAAGCAGGCGGATGCGGATCTTGGAACAGTCGTTCAGATAGCCGTAACCGAGAAAATCGTCTTTATAGGAGACGACTTCCACGATATCTCCGTTCACATATCCCCCGTCGATCCGGTCGATCTCATTGTCGAAGACCCAGAGTCCTCCGGAATGGATCGTCCTCCCCTCGCCTTTCTTCAAAGTAACTTTTGTCATATCTCAGCCTTTCCATACGAACAGCCCGACAGATCCCGCCAGTTCCCTGACGTCCTTCAGGAGTTCGTCACTCGGATCATATAAAGTCATACAGGTATCTTCCGTATCGTAGGTCAGAAGACTCTTGTCATCGACAGACAGGTAGATCTCGGACGGGACCGTTTTGACCGGTGTACAGTCAAGCGGAGAGAACGTCTCTCCATAGTCCCTTGAGATTTGCAGGTCATGGCAGCAGTTCAGTTTCAGAAGGAAGAACACAAAACGCTCACGAATGTCTTCTTCGTGTTTTTCGCAGTATTCCTGCAATAATGAGTATTCATCGCTCTTTTTCGCAGGAATGCGTTTCGAGACGATGTCGATCAACCAGTACGGCTTCTCCAGTAATCCTTCGATCCTGTCTTCTGTCATAAAAAAGAGAGTATTTCTACTCTCTTATCATATCTTATTTCAGTGCTTCTGTGCATCTGTCGCAGAGACCGTCTTCGTTTTCTTCCTCGACGATGTTCCAGCATCTCGGACAGACATGGCCCTTCGCCATCTCGATCTTCACTTCGACGGTATCGTACTTCGGAAGTTCCTCATCGACGAAGGATACCTTTGCGATGATCAGCCACTGGTTGATCTTGTCACCGAAGGCGTCCGTCAGCAGTTTCCTGTCTTCTTCACTCACGTGGAGCAAAGCGTGTGCCTGCATCGGTTTCTCGATGGTCTTGGCGTTGATCGCCTCTTCTCTGGCCTTGAAGATATCGGTACGGATCGCGTGGAGCCTTGCGAAGTTGTTGCGGATGACATCTTCGTCTTTGAAGTTCTGAGTCTCCGGGAAGTGCACGTAGTGAACGCTGGTCGCTTCCTTCTTTCCGAAGTGCTTCCAGACTTCTTCACTGGTGAATGCCAGGACCGGTGACCAGAGTCTTACCAGGAAGTCGACCGCATGGTAGAGGACGGTCTGGATCTTCCTTCTTCTCGGGGAATCCAGGCGGTCACAGTACAGGATATCTTTTGCGAAGTCGCAGTAGTAGCTGGACAGTTCGTTGGTCATGAAGTTGGTCATGGTCGAAGTCGCCAGGACGAAGTCGTAGCTGTCGTAGGCGTCCTTTACCTTTCTGGCCATGTCGTTGAGGGCGATCATCAGATATCTGTCGACTGGTTCGAGATCGTCGTAGGATACGAGATCCTTTTCCGTGAAGTCTTCCGGATTCAGATTTCCCAGCATGAAGCGGAAGGTATTACGGATCTTGCGGTACTGATCGGATACCTGTTTCAGGTTGGAATCGCCGATACGCATATCCGCCTTGAAGTCTTCGGAAGCCGCCCACAGTCTCAGGATGTCGGCGCCGTACTGTTTGATGATATCCAGCGGATTGACGACATTGCCGACCGATTTGTGCATCGCTTCGCCCTTGGAGTCACAGACATAGCCGTGAGAAAGGACGGACTTGTACGGTGCGACGCCGTTGTTGGCGACGGAGACGATCAGGGAAGAGTTGAACCAGCCGCGGTACTGATCGGAACCTTCGAAATAGAGGTCGCACGGATAGGAATAGCCTCTGGCGATCAGTTCGTTCCAGGAAGAACCGGAATCGAACCAGACGTCCATGATGTCGGTCTCCTTGGTGAAACGGCCGTTCGGGGAAGCCGGATTGGTGTAGCCTTCCGGAAGCAGGTCTTTCGCTTCGGATTCGAACCAGATGTTGGAACCGTGCTTGTCAAAGAGCTGTGCGATATGTTCGAAGACGTCCGCATCGATGATCGGACTGCGGTCTTCATTGTAGATGATAGGGATCGGTACGCCCCAGAGCCTCTGACGGGAGATACACCAGTCTTTCCGGTCCTTGACCATGTTGGTGAGACGGAGCTCACCGAAGGAGTTGATCCAGCGGACACCCTTGATCGCTTCCAGAAGCTGCGGCTTGATCTTTTCGATCGAAGCGAACCACTGCGTGGTCGCACGGAAGATGACCGGTTTCTTGAGTCTGTCGTCATGCGGATAGGAGTGTGTGACCCATTCCAGTTTGAGCAGATGAGCTGTCTCTTCCAGTCTGAGAGTGATCGTCTTGTTTGCATCGAAGACGAACTGTCCTTCGAGCCAGTCTCCGGCTTCTGCCGTCATGCAGCCCTTTTCATCGACCGGGCAGACCGTCGGAAGTCCGTATCTCTGTGTCGTATAGAAGTCATCCAGACCGTGGCCGCCTGCCGTATGGACACAGCCGGTACCGTCTTCGTCTGTGACATAGTCTGCCAGACAGATGACGGATTCTCTCTGTTCCGGATACAGGACGTGCTTACAGACGATACCTTCCAGTTCTCTGCCTTTGAAGGTGCGCAGCGTCTTGTATTCGCTGACCCCGAACTTCTCCATCAGAGAAGGAACGAGGTTCTCCAGAGTGATCAGCTTGCCTTTTTCCGTTTCCGTGACCGCATAGGTCAGATCCGGATGCAGGGTGATCGCTACGTTTGCCGGGAGGGTCCAAGGAGTCGTCGTCCAGATCACGAACTTCTCATCTCCCTCGAGGATCCCTTTTCCGTCCTTGACATCGAACGTGACGAATACGGTCGGATCCTTGCGGTCGAAGTAAACGATCTCGGAATCGGCGATCGCTGTCTCCTGATACGGAGACCAGTAGATCGGCTTGAGGCCCTGGAAGATCATTCCGTCGAGGGCCATTTTGGCGAAAGCACGGATCTGTCTTCCTTCAAATTCCTTATTGAGAGTGATATACGGATGTTCGTAGTCAGCGACCTGTCCCAGACGCTTTTCCGTAGCCATCTGCTGGGCGATCTGCTGATGTGCATATTCCTCACACTTTTCACGGAACTCTCTCGCAGAGACTTCCTTACGGTTCACACCGAGCTTCTGGATCGCGTTTTCGATCGGAAGACCGTGTGTATCCCAACCCGGGAAAAACGGCGTGTAGTAGCCTAACATTCCTTTAGAACGGACGATGATATCCTTGATGATACGGTTCATCGCAGTTCCGGCATGCAGGTTCCCGTTGGCATACGGCGGACCGTCATGCAATACGAAAGGTTTATGATCCCTGTTCTTTTCCAGGATCTTGTGATAATGATCGTCCTCTTCCCAGTTCTTCAGGATCTGAGGTTCCTTGTTCGGAAGATTGCCTCTCATCTCGAAGTCTGTCTTAGGCATGTGCAGTGTGTCTTTATAATCCATATGATCCTCTCCTTTAATATAAAAAGGTGTTACCAAAGGTCGCCGGATGGCGAGGTACCACCTTCATTTCTTACTTGAACCCTTAACGCGGGATACGCTGACAATTTTGTTGCCAGAGCTCATAAGTGATTCCCGGATCGCTGTGCGTCAATTTCCACCGCCCATTGACTCTCTATGACACCCGCGATACGGACATGTCTTAATCTTAGCTTAATATTCGTCGGAATTCAGATTGATGTCGCCACCGACCTGAAGGTTCTTTGGTGAACAGAGAATGACGTTCTCTCCGACCTTTCTGATCGAACCGTCTACACCGTAAACGACACCGGACAGAAAATCGATGATCCTCTGGCGGTATTCGGAAGGCATCCTGTGCAGGTTGACACAGCAGGCTCTCTTGTTCTTGATATGATTGCCGATCTCTTCGGCTTCATCGAAGTTTCTAGGTTCAAACAATACGATATTGGTATTCGCCGTGATCGTTGAAGAACTCTGTAAAGTACCTTTTTCGTAAGGTGACACAGCACTCGCTTCGTCCTGGTCCAGCTCCAGCTGTTCCTGTTCGTCGTCTTCGTCGACCGGTGCTATGAAATCTCTGATCTTCTCACCAATTCCCATATTAAAAGCTCCTTTTCTTTCATCTTATTTTAACAAAGTCAAAGAGGTTTAATCAACTGATTCGCCAGTAAATAGCTGTAAAAGCCATCCTCAAGGACATCCCCCGTCTCTTCGAATCCGTAGTTCCGGATATCCGGATGGGCGTTCTTCATGATGACGGGGTGAGCGACGCTCTGAAGCATCTCCAGATCGTTGATCCCGTCCCCGAAACAGTAGGTATTCTCATACGGGACATTCAGGTATTCCATGACCTTTCTTACCCCTGTCCCCTTGTTGACATCTTTCACGTTGATATCGAAGGAATAGCCCGCATTGTGTGCCGCGACATCCGCATATCCCTTCAGTTCCTCCCGGATCGTCTCCTCCAGATCGTTTCGCGCAAAGCCGATCATAGCGATATGGAAGTCTTCATCCCTTCCTTTGATCTCTTGGAATCCCCGCAGGGCTACGCCCCATCCGTGCATGAAGGTATTGAAGGCCTTCGATTCAAAGGAGTCGATATACATCTCATTCAGGGTCTCCAGGATGTAGAAGCCCTCATGTCTGTCGGTCACTTCCTTGATCTTTTCAACTGTCTGCTTGGAGAAACTCATCTTGTAGATGGGCTTGTGTTCGTATTCGGCATAGGCTCCGTTGCACAGTACGTAGCCGCTGGGATCGATCTGACGGATCCCTTCGTCCAGCAGTCCCATACACCTGCCGGATGCGATGAAGATATAGTTGTCCTTGCGGAGTTCCCTGATCGCATAGCGGGTCTTCTCCGAGACTTCATACATATTGCGGGAACCGTCGAGGATCGTCCCGTCGATGTCACAGAAGATCAGATTTTTCATACCCGTCCATTATACAGGAAAACAGTTCTTCTGACGCAAATAAAAAAGTAAGATCGCTCTTACTTTCAGTATTCTCTGTGGAGACGGATCACACTGGTCACGTTGAATCCGGCTTCTTTCAGCTTTTCGCTGACGTCGTTGTATCCGTCGGTCATCACCACGACTTCGATCCCGCGGGAATTGTTGTAGACGGCGAGATTGGAGATCGAGATCTTCTCTTTTGACAGGACTCCGGCAACTTCTTCCATGATGCCCGGCTTGTCTTCCGTGATGCTGATGACGTAGCGGATGCCGTTGTGATTGTATCCCAGCAGATCGATAAAGGCCGTAAAGATATCGTTATGAGTGATGATACCTTCCAGTTGCCTGTTTTCATCGACGACCGGCAGACAGCCGATATCGTACTTCCTCAGGATCGTAGCCGCTTCCTCCAGAAGAGCTTCCTTGCCGATGGTAACGACGTTCTTTTCCATGATATCATTGATCGTCAGCTTGTTCAGCAGGTAGTTCAGCTCAAAGACCGAGAGCGTCGACGCATTGTTTGGCGTATTGGATGCGATGATCCCTTCCGTAACGAGGCCGACGAGCGTATTGTTCCCGTCTACGACCGGCAGACGGTGAAGCTTGTTTTCCGACATCAGATCGATTGCTTCGGAAACGGACTGTTCCGGATGGATCGTGATCGGACTTGGCACCATATTGTCTTTTACGTACATGATTAACCTCCCAGATATGCTTTCTTGATATCTTCGCTGTTAAGCAGTTCTTCTCCTGTTCCTGACATGACGATCTTTCCCGTTTCCAGGACATAGGCCATATCGGCGATCCCTAATGCCATTTTAGCATTTTGTTCGACCAAAAGGACGGTAACGCCCTGAGAATTGATATCTTTGATGATATGAAAGATCTCTTTTACCAGAAGCGGCGAAAGACCCATGCTCGGTTCATCCAGCAGCATGATCTTCGGTCTGGCCATAAGCGCTCTGCCCATCGCCAGCATCTGCTGTTCTCCGCCGGAAAGAGTTCCCGCCGGCTGCTTCTTGCGTTCCAGAAGTCTCGGGAACAGTCCGTAGACGTTTTCCAGATCCTTGCGGATCTCCGCTTTGTCCTTCCTGGTATAGGCACCCAGAAGCAGATTCTCTTCCACAGTCTGCGATGCGAAGACCCTTCTTCTTTCCGGACACTGCGCGACGCCTTCCCGAACGATCCTGTGCGGAGGCAGTTTGGACAGCTCGGTCTCATCCAGCCAGATCGAACCCGAATAAGGCTGAAGGAGTCCGGAAATGGTATGCATGGTCGTCGTCTTGCCGGCACCGTTGGCACCGATCAGAGTGACGATCTGACCATCCTGAACCTCAAAAGAGATCCCCTTGATCGCTTCGATCATTCCGTAGCGTACGACTAAATCATTGACCTTCAGCATACTAATCTCCCAGATAGGCGCTGATGACTCTCGGGTCGTTCCGGATCTCGTCCGGAGTCCCCTTTGCCAGCAGCATCCCGTAATTCAGCACATAGATCCGTTCACAGATATTCATGACCAGATTCATATCGTGTTCGATCAGAAGGATCGCGATATGGAAACGGTCCCGAATGAGACGGATCGTATTCATCAGTTCTTCTGTCTCCTGAGGATTCATACCTGCTGCAGGTTCATCCAGAAGCAGCAGTTTCGGCTCAGTCGCCAGAGCCCGCAGGATCTCCAGTTTCCTCTGTTTTCCGTACGGAAGACTGGAAGCGACAGTATCTTTGTCAGCCTTCAGATCGAAGATCTCCAGCAGTTCTTCCGCTCTCGCATAAGCTTCCCTTTCCTGTTTCCGATACTTCGGCGTCTTGAAGATGCCGTCCAGCATCGAATAGGACAGCTTGTTGTGCATACCGATCACGATGTTGTCGATCACGGACAGACGGTCAAAGAGACGGATGTTCTGGAAGGTCCGGGCGATCCCGGATTTCGACATCTGGATCGTTGAATCTCCCGTGACATCGCGGTCATAGAAAAAGATTTTTCCTCTGCTCGGAACATATACTTTGGTCAGCAGATTGAAGACCGTCGTCTTTCCGGCTCCGTTGGGACCGATCAGACCGATGATCTCGTTCTCATCGATCTCCATATTGAGATTGTTGACAGCCGTCAGTCCGCCGAAATCGATACCAAGATTCTTACAGATCAGTACTTTCGACATTTCTTTTCTCCTTGCGAAGGAACAGTCTTTCATAGAGGGAACGCAAAGAACGGTTGTTTGTGATCAGCATGATCGCGATCAGGATCAGCGCATAGATGATCATGCGGTAATCGTTCAGTTCTCTGAGCAGTTCCGGCAGCAGCATCAGTACGATCGTCGATACGATCGTTCCCGTCATATTTCCCAGTCCGCCCAATACGACATAGATCAGGATGAAGATCGACAGGTTGAAGTCGAATTTTGCCGGAGTGATCGATGAGAAGTTCATCGCGTAAAGGACTCCCGCAGCACCCGTCAGAGCGGCTGAGATCACGAATGTGATGAGTTTGTATTTGGAGGTGTTGATCCCGACCGTCAAAGCGACGACCTTGTTGTCCCTCGTCGCCAGGATTGCCCTACCGTAACGCGATTCCAGCAGATGGTAGATCACGACCAGAGTGATGAGAATCAGCACGAAACCGACCGCAAAGGTCGACATACGGGTATTCCCGGAAAGGCCGCTCGGACCGTTGATGATCATCTTTCCGCCCGCTTCCAGGTGCGTCCTGTCTTCGATGAAACTCATCTTCAGGCCGCTTGAATCAATGCCGACATAGAAGTTGGAGATCAGTGTCTTCACGATCTGACCGAAGGCCAGAGTGACGATCGCCAGATAGTCCCCTTCCAGTTTCAGGACCGGAACGCCGACCAGGACACCGAACAGGGCTGCCATCAGTGTACCCGCAAGGATCGATATGATCAGGATCAGCAGTTTGGAATCCATATGCTGCTGAAGCAGAGCGGAAACGGCTGCACCGGTGAATGCCCCTACCGACATGAAACCGGCCTGGCCCAGCGACAGATCGCCCAGGATCCCTACCGTAAGATTCAGTGCCAGTGCGGCGACGATGTAGGAACACAGAGGGATCAGAAGTCCCTTGATCAGAGAAGAAACACTTCCCGCTGAGATAAGAACGCTCATGACAAGATACAGAACGACTGTCAGCAAAAAGGAGACCGTACACGATCTTTTCTTTGGACTGAACAGATACTGAATCAATTCTTTGACCTTATTCATCTTCTTATACCTTCTCAGAAACTTTCTTGCCCAGGATACCGGTCGGTTTGAACAGGAGGACGATGATCAGAACGGAGAAGACGATCGCATCGGAAAGCTGCGTAGAGATGTACGCTCTCGAGAAGATCTCGATGATCCCAAGCAAAAGTCCGCCGATGAATGCACCGGGGATGGAACCGATCCCGCCGAATACGGCAGCCGTAAAGGCCTTGATGCCCGGCATGGAACCCAGTGTCGGAGAGACTGCCGGGTAGGCACTGCAAAGCAGTACTGCCGCGACCGCCGCAAAACAGGAACCGATCGCAAATGTGATCGAGATCGTCGTATCCACATTGATCCCCATCAGTCTTGCGGCATCTTTGTCTTCACTGCAGGCACGCATCGCCGAACCGGTCCGCGTATGATCCACGAACCACTGCAGGGCAAATGTTACAACGATACATACCAGGATCGTCACGATAGTCAGATAAGGGATCGCCAGTTTTCCGCCGAACAAAGAAACAGAACCGCTGATGATATTGATCGGATACATCTTCGTAGCACTGCCCCACATCAGCTGTGCACTGTTCTGAAGCAGATAGGAGATGCCGATCGCAGTGATCAGGACCGAAAGTGAATCCGCCTGTCTCAGAGGCTTGTATGCGAGACGTTCGATCACGATGCCCAGAAGCGTGCAGACGACGACAGCGATCAGCAGGCTCGGGATGAAGCCCAGTCCGAAATTCACAAGCATGAAGAAAGACACATAGGCTCCGATCATGATGACGTCACCATGTGCAAAATTCAGCATCTTTGCGATACCGTAGACCATCGTATAGCCGATCGCGATGATCGCATATACGCTTCCCAGACTCAGTCCGTTTATCAGATAATTCAGCAGGTTCATATTCTCTCCAAAGGGATCATAGGCTGTCAAAAGACAGCCTATGATAGTATTTTACAATATTATTGTGCAGAAACGTATGCGCCGTTTTCAATAATAACAGCCATCGGCAGCTTGGAAACTTCACCACTGACATCCCAGGTGATGTTGGAACCGGTCAGACCGTTGAATGTCATTGAAGTGATCTGTTCTCTCAGGATCGCAGAGATCTCGGAGTTGGACATATCTGCAGTGACGTTGCCGGCCTTGCAGGCGTTGTAAAGAACGTAGACTGCATCGTATGCATCGGCTGCAAACTGCATCGGAACTTCACCGAACAGATCGTTGTACTTCTTGACGAAAGAAACAGTCAGGTCATCGGTTGCGTCTGCTGCAAACGGTGTCAGCAGATAGACACCTTCTGCCAGAGAAGTATCGAAGTTTTCAACACCGAGGATACCGTCCATACCGTCAACACCGAACCAGATCGGAGAATAGTCACCGGCCTGAGTCAGAATCATGCTGGCCTCATCGTAGTAGATCGGTAAGAAGACAACTTCCGCACCGGCGTCCTTCATCTTTGCGATCTGAACGGAGAAGTCTTTTTCATCCGTGAATGCCTGAGTCTCAACGACATTCAGACCGAGTTTCTCAGCTTCAGCAGCGAATGTCTGATAGATACCTTTTGAGTAGTCGACGGAAGACTGGTAGATGATACCGATCTTCTTGTCTGCGAAATATGTTGCGAAATAGTCAGCAGAACCTGTTCCCTGGTTGGAATCGGTAAAGCACATCTGGAAGATATTGCTTCCGTAAGTCGGGATATCGTCTCTGGATCCGGACGGAGTGATTGCGAAGATATCTTCATCCTGCGTCAGACCTGCGACAGCAGCTGCCGGAGCAGAAGTAGTGCAGAGTAAAGATACCTGCATACCGTCATCCATCAGCTTATAGAAGGCATTGACAGCCTGTTCGGCATCGTGTGCGTCATCCTGGAAATCCAGAGTGAAGTACTCGTATCCTTCTTTTTCGTTGATCTCATCCACAGCGATCTGCGCACCGCGGTTGACTGCCATACCGTAAAGAGCTGCGCCGCCCGTCAGAGGACCGGAGCCGCCGACCTTGATCGAAGCTTTTTCTGAAGTTCCGGATTCACCGCCTTCGGAGGATCCGCCGCCGTTGTTGCAGGCAGCCAGTGTGAACAGACACATGACAGCCAGCAGGATAGTAACAATCTTTTTCATAACTTTCTTCCTTTCAATACATCTATAGAACAGGTTCCCTGTATCTACCAAAATAAAAGATGAGCCTCGCGATAATATACAAGCTCATCTAAACAGTTTTCTATGGCCCCTATATTATCGATCGATCATGATGCCTGCACAATAATAATGCCGCGTAAAATACGCAGGACGATCAGGTCGATAATCATAAGGAGATCATCAGCTGCCAAAGAGATCCTTTGTTTCATCGTACTATGTTTCATCGCAATCTCCTTTCCGCTGATTTATGATTACAGTTTAACACCTGGTTTTTCGGTGTCAATGCAAATTTACTATATTCTTTCATATTTTATAAATATTTTTCATTAAATCATGAAAGTATTTTCATGAAATAGCCCGGGGACCTGAATGTAAGCCCTTGCATAAAAAAGAAGCGGATATGATCCGCTTCTTCACTCATAAACGATCTTTCTGATCAGCGCATGTAGTAAGGTTTCACATAAGCCGGAACGCCGTCGTTATAGATCACGACCGGGGAACCGACGATCAGGGGTCTAAGATAATCGTAAGCCTCTTCCGTGATGCCTCTGTAGTTCGGCAGGATCCATTCTGCCGGGAAGGTTTTTACGAAGTTCGCGACCTTGTCGGCATCGACCGCAAAGTATTCCACATCGTATTCTTCCGTATCTTTTCTTCTGACTCCTACCATATTGCCGGTAAACTTGCCGTCAGTGGAACGCATGTGTGCAGACATGCCGAGCTGGAAGGATTCCGTAACGTCGACCAGTGACTGTGTCGTTGCGAAACATCTCTGTGCCGTAGAGAGGTCCTGGACCTTGCATCTTTCAGCTGTTCCGGATTCCAGGATCATATTCTTCAATGCAACACCGGCACCGCCGAGGATCGCATGGCCGAATCCGTCACCCTTTGCCTCACCGGCAGCGATGTAGGTTCCGTCCGCATACTTGCAGCCTTCGGATACGACGACGTAGCACTTGTTCTTTTCTTCAAGGCAGCGTCTGACTTCCGCCAGGAAGACTTCCTTTTCAAATGCGACTTCCGGAAGGATGACCAGATCGACGATCCCGGAAAGGCAGGAAGAAGCGGCCAGCCAGCCGGCATCTCTGCCCATGGTCTCCAGAATGAAGACTTCCTGTCTGGTGTAGACATTGACATCCAGCCATGTGTGTAAAGCAGTCGTAGAGATGAATTTTGCCGCTGAGCCAAATCCCGGACAGTGATCCGTATGCATCAGGTCGTTATCGACCGTCTTCGGACAGCCGACGAATCTGTGACCTTCGATATTGTGTTCTCTTGCGTACTGGCTCAAAGCGGCAACAGTATCCATGGAGTCGTTTCCGCCTGTGTAGAACATCGTTTCGATATCATACTTGTCGAGGATCTCAAACAGTTTTTCGAAATCGGCGACGTTATCTCTCTTCAGTTTGTAACGGCAGGAACCAAGCGCGCTTGCCGGGGTCTGTCTGAGGATATCGTTCTCTTCTGCAGACATATCTGTCAGATCGACGAATCTCTCCTTCAGGATACCTTCGATCCCGTTCAATCCGCCGTATACCTTGTCATAGTATGGATTCAGCTGATTTGCTTTAACAACACCCGCTACAGTGGCGTTGATGACCGAAGTCGGACCGCCGGACTGAGCTACTAAGCAATTACTCATTTTACATTTCTCCTTTTTGCTCTTCTATCATATCACAAATACGTTCCCTGCTTTTCCTGAATAAAACACGGTTCAGATCACTGATCTGAACCGTTTGTTTCTACATCGTGCCTTTTTCCAGAGCCAGTGTTCTGGTCGTGAGGTTGCAGACCTCATCCGGTCCGTAGTATTGGATCGCACCCGGATAGGTATAGCATGTCTCGACTGCCCACGTCTCTCTGTGTTCTTCGAAGTAACGGAACGGTTTTCCGTCGAGTTCAACGAGAGCCTTGCGAATGACCGGTTTGTCTTCACCGTGTCTTCTTTCGATGTTCATCATCTTGGTGATCGGCATTCCTCCGGCGACCCATTCCTCTGCCGGTGCAGACAGATTGGAGATCTTGGAAAGATAGCCGTTATATCCGTACTGGATCAGCATGAAGGCGTTGTAACCGAGAGAGTAGCAGTAATCGGCGTCGAAATTGGACGGGAATGCGCATCTTCCTTCATAGCCGAAGAAATGATGCTGTGCAGAGAATTTTCCCTTATATGTACCGGCTTTCTTTCTCTCATCCAGATTGGCCTTGACCAGCGCAGAGAAGAGTTTCTCGGATTCGATCAGAGAGACCTGAACGTTTCCGTGCGGATCTCTTTCCAGGAACAGCTGCTGCTGAACAGTCTCCGGAAGGCTGGCGAATACAGAGAAGGATTCCCTGCTCAGGCCCTTCTCGATGAATGCATATTTTTCCTTCCAGTTTGCCAGGGCATTGAACGATTCCGCGTTGGATCCCGCCAGCATCTCATTGATCTCCTTGATCAGAGCAGAGAATTCCGGAACGAATTCCACGACGCCTTCCGGAATGATCGCCACTCCGAAATTCATGCCTTTCGCTGCACGTGCTGCAACAGAATCAGCGATATAATCAGCGATCTGAGCCAGAGACATCTTCTTCGCTGCAACTTCTTCGGAGACCAGACAGATATTCGGCTGAGTCTCTAATGCGCATTCCAGTGCGACATGCGAAGCAGAACGGCCCATGACTTTGATGAAATGCCAGTATTTCTTGGCAGAGTTGGCATCTCTTTCGATGTTTCCGATCAGTTCGGAATAAGTCTTGGTCGCAGTATCGAAACCAAATGAACACTCGATATCTTCGTTCTTCAGATCTCCGTCGATCGTCTTCGGACAGCCGATGACCTGAACTCCCGTTTCATGAGCTGCAAAGTATTCTGCCAGAACGGCTGCATTCGTGTTGGAATCATCGCCGCCGATGATGACGATCGCCGTGATCCCGTGTTTCTTGCACACCTCTGCCGCTACTGCAAACTGTTCTTCCGTTTCCAGTTTCGTTCTGCCGGAACCGATGATATCGAAACCGCCGGTATTTCTGAACTGATCGATATACTCGTCATCGAAGGTCAGATAGTTGTCTTCCAGAAGACCGCTCGGTCCGCCCTTGAAACCGTACAAAACATTTTCTTTATTCGTTGCTTTCAAAGCATCATATAAGCCGCAGACGACATTATGTCCGCCCGGAGCCTGCCCGCCTGAAAGGATGACGCCTACGACCTGTTTTCTTGCTTCTGAAGTATTCACACCCTTTTCAAATGTGATCTCCTTCTTGCCGTAAGTGTTCGGGAACAGCTTGCGGATCTGTTCCTGATCGGCTACGCTCTGCGTCTCGCTTCCTTCTTTGACACTGATCTCACTGATACCGTGTCTCAACATGCCCGGAAGTTTCGGAACATATTTCAATCTTTGTGCCTGAAGCGGCGAAATATTCATTTGATTCATCCTCCTATATCAGATACTTCTTATTATAAACGATTGGAAAGATCTTTTCTCATAAAGAAAACGGTCAGACATGTATGTCCGACCGTTTCAATGATCCTGTTTAAACTTGTGTTATTCTTATGACTTCTTTACAGCGTTCCTGATCCCCTTATACAGCAGATAGAGGATGATATAGGCTGCAAAGAATACCATAAATCCCAGGAGACCGGAAGCGACGTCATACAGATCCATCGTTCCCGTTCCGGTATACATCTGACCGACTTCGATCGAAAAGGATACGACGGTCACGACTGTAAAGACATAGAAAAACGTGATCAGGACCGTTCCTTTGTGCTTGGCGAGCCATTCAAAGATCGGCTGTATCACCACCAGCATACAGAAACCAAAGAAGCCGATGATCAGGAAATGCAGCTGCTTGTCGCTCAACGCAAGACCGCTGTGATCGTTTATGGAAAGAAACTTCGCGTGAAGACGCGTGATCAGATTGATCAGAAAGTATAATATCCTGTACATGGTTCACCTCCGGATATACCTATATATCTTAGTGCATTTGTGAATAATTGTAAAACAAGGAGCGGTCGAGCCGCTCCTTGGTTCAGATCTAATTGATCGACCGGAAATACATCGTCAGCAGCAGGATGAACAGTCCGAACACCACCGCATAGACCAGTCCGATCATCAGAGAAGCAGACAGTGTTCCTTTAATGACGGCCCACCTGTCTACTCTCGACAGATCCAGTTTATTCTCCGTATTCTCTTTTCTGAGGAAATGCTTATGGCCGACATTGGACATGTCGGCTATGACATAATCATCGTCCAGATCAGTCTTTTTCATCGACGGCTTTCACGTCATCGTACAGATGACAGACGACGAAATGGTTCTTTTCGATCTCCTTCTGGCACGGAGCTTCATGCTTGCAGATCTCCATGCACTTGGAACATCTCGTATGGAACTTGCATCCCTGAGGAGGATTTGCCGGTGAAGGGATGGATCCTTCCAGGATGATCCTGTTACGCTTGACCGTTGGGTCAGGTACAGGAACCGCTGACAGCAAGGCTTCCGTATAAGGATGGAGCGGATGATTGAAGATCTGATCCGTCTCGCCGAATTCGACCAGGTTGCCCAGATACATGACACCGACCGTGTCGGAGATGTGTTCGACGACGGAAAGGTCATGAGAGATAAACAGATAAGTCAGTTTGTATTCCTTCTGAAGATCTCTCAGAAGGTTGATGATCTGCGCCTGAATGGAAACATCCAGAGCTGAGACCGGTTCGTCACAGACGACGAATTCCGGATTCAGTGCCAGAGCTCTCGCGATACAGATCCTCTGTCTCTGTCCGCCGGAGAATTCATGAGGATATCTGTCCTTATGGAACGGCTGCAGACCACAGGAATCCATGATCTTGTCGATATAGTCGTCATATTCGCTGTCCGGAACGATCTTGTGTTCCTTGACGGCTTCACCGATGATCTCACCGACCGGAAGTCTCGGAGACAAAGATGAGAACGGGTCCTGGAAGATGATCTGCATGTTTGTACGCTCTTTTCTGAGCTCTTCCCTGTTCAGATCATAGACTTCTCTTCCGTTGAACAGGACCTGTCCGGCTGTCTTTTCGCCTGAAAGTCTCAGGATGACACGGCCAGTTGTCGTCTTACCACAGCCTGATTCACCGACCAGACCCATCGTGGTACCACGTTTGATATTGAAGGAGACACCGTCTACGGCTTTGACATAGCCGACGGTCTGATTGAACATACCGCCCTTGATCGGGAAGTACTTCTTCAGATCTTTTACCTGGAGAATATAGTCTTCATCATTGTTGACAGTTTCATTCTTCTTGTTTTCAACCACTTCTGACATCAGCTATTCTCCTTTCCGTCATTGTAATATCTGTAACAGACGACTTTATGCGTCGGAGACAGGGAGATCTCATGAGGATACTCGCCGTCACATCTGCCGAGGCGTTTTTCACATCTGTCGCGGAAATAGCAGTAGTTCGGCATGTTGACAGGATTTGGCACCTTGCCCGGGATGGAGTATAGTTCCTTGACCTTCTTGCCGACGACAGGCTTGGAAGCCATCAGACCGATCGTATAAGGATGAGCCGGATGAGCGAATATCTCTTCCGCTGTACCCTTTTCAACGATCCTGCCGGCATACATGACGACAACATAGTCAGCCATTTCAGCGATGACACCGAGGTCATGCGTGATCAGCATGATACTGGAATTGACCTTGTCCTTCAATTGTCTCAGAAGGTCCAGGATCTGTGCCTGAATGGTAACATCCAGTGCAGTTGTAGGTTCATCGGCGATGACGAGTTTCGGGTTGCAACTCAAAGCCATCGCGATCATGACTCTCTGTCTCATACCGCCGGAGAGTTCATGCGGATACATATTGTAGACACCTTCTGCGTTGGCGATACCGACCAGTTCGAGAAGTTCGATCGTTCTCTTTTTTCTGTCTTCCGGAGTCTTCAGTTCCTTGTCTTTCAGTTCAAGGACCTCTTCCAGCTGAGCACCGATCCTGAAGACCGGGTTCAGGGAAGTCATCGGTTCCTGGAAGATCATGGAGATCTCATTCCCGCGGATCTCCTGCATGACGCCGATCGGAGCTTTGGCAATATCGATCGATCTTTCACCCAGGTTGAAGCGGATCTCGCCGTCAACGATCTGACCCTGCGGTCTCTGCAGAAGCTGCATGATCGAAAGGCTGGTGACGGACTTGCCGCAACCGGATTCGCCGACGACACCGACGGTCTTGCCGATCGGAACATCGAAACTGACACCGTCGACCGCTTTCGAAGTACCTACATCCGTGAAGAAATATGTATGAAGATTTTCGATCTCCAAAACGTTGTTCGGATCTTTCATCGTCGTCAGATATTCAGACTCAGGAACGTTCTTACGACGGTATTTCTTTTCTAATTCGTTGGTGATTTTACGGTTCTCTCTGCTGATCCTTCTTGAATCCTTGGAAGAGAGATAACCTTCAGCTTTCTTTTTTGCCATAACCGTTTCTCCTATCTCTTCATTCTAGGGTCAAAGGCATCTCTGAGACCATCGCCCACTAAGTTAAATGCCAGAACTGTAAGCAGGATACAGACACCGGCCGGGATCCATACCCACAGATAAGTCGTCAAAACGTAAGTATCATTGACACCGTTGATGATATTGCCCCAGGAAGCAAACGGGAATCGGACACCGAGACCGAGGAAGGACAGAGTCGCTTCGGTCAGGATCGCACTGCCCAGACCCATGGTTCCGGTAACGATCAGCTGAGGAATGACATTCGGGACAAGGTGCTTGAAGATCCTTCTGCTGGTGCTCAGACCGGTCGCTTCTGCAGCCGTCATGAATTCCTGTTCACGCAAAGAAAGGATCTGGCCTCTCACCATATGTGCGATACCAGGCCATCCCAAGAAGCCCAGGATCAGCATCAGATAGATCATTCGGAGCGTCGGATCGACGCCGAGAGCGTCCATTGCAGCACCGATGATGATCAGTAACGGAGTTGACGGGATACAGAACATGACTTCACAGATCCTCATGATCAGGAAGTCGACCCATCCGCCGAAGAAACCGGAGATACCGCCGATGATGACACCGAGGCCGATCTCCAGGAAGACGACGATGAAGCCAATGACCAGAGAGACTCTGCCACCGTACATCAGTCTTGTCAGCATATCCATACCGTTTCCGTCGGTACCGAGCCAGTGTGCCTTGCTCGGAGCCTTATAGAGGTCATAGACATATTCTTCCTTCATCCTCTTCACGACCCAACGGGAGTCAGCCGCATTGTAGGCCAGGACATATTCTTCTTCCTCACCCGTTTCCGGATTGGTATATACGAATTTAGTCTTTTCATTATCGCCGTTTCTGACAAAATTGCCTGCTTCATCATTCTCTTCGATGAATGTCTGCAATTCCTCTTTGAAGTCCACGGTAAAGTCAGCATTGGAGCCGATCGGTGAAACGATGTAGCTGCTGATATAACCGATCTCGGATCCGTTCTTCAGGATACCGCCCTCTTCCGTGACCTCATAGGTATCACCGTCGAGTTCGAAGGTCCTGTCGATCGTAGCAGTTCCATCTTCGTCCGTTTCAGCACAGAAGATCTTCAAAGCGTTATAAGACAGATCGAAACTGGAAGTTCCGTTCGTGATATTCACGACATCCTTGGCGACAGCGCCGATGATGTTTCCGTCCACAGAAACGGAATACAGGTCTTCACCGTCTTTGGAAAGGTTGTATGTATTGGAATCACCGGTGATCTTGAAAGAATCTTTTCCCTGGTTGATGTTCAATACCGTGTTCGCCTGTACGAGCGGTGTGAAACTGTCGTCATTGACGATATAACGGAATTCCGTATTCTGTTTTGCACCGGCGACCTCTTTCAGACGCATCTCATACGTATAGAAGAACTGTTTCTCTGTATAAGGGGAAATGATCCCACCTACGAAAGAGAACAGGAACATGATGATCAGGATCGTCAGACCGACGACGGCAACTCTGTTTCTGAAGAAACGTTTTGCGACCATCGCGCCCGGTGAAAGGACCTTGACACGTCTGTCATCGTTCAGAGATAATTCTTCGTTTTCTTCAATGTTCAGATTCTTTTCAACATCGTATTTATTGTTTTCTGCCATGATTATCTCCTCTCCTAAGCGATCCTGACACGCGGGTCAACGACAGCGTAAAGGATATCTGTGATCAGGTTTCCGAGCAGTGTCAAGATTGCCAGGAACAGCATATAGAACATTGAGAAAGGAATGTCGCCTTCGACCATGGAATAGTAGGAAGTGAAACCGATGCCCGGGATACCGAACAGTGTTTCCGTCATCAATGCGCCTGAGAAAAGTCCAGGGAGAGATCCGCCGATGATCGTAACGAGCGGGATCAGAGTGTTCCGGAACGCATGATTATAGATGACCTTATTTTCAGGGACACCTTTCGCTCTTGCGGTACGGATGTAATCGGCACTCAAAACTTCCAGCATGTTGGTACGGGTGTATCTCATCGTGGAACCGATACTCAGGATCGTCAGGTTGGCGATCGGGAGCACCAGGTGATGTGCCTTATCCAGGAACTGGTGGAACGGATCGAGCTGATTGTAGTATCTGCCGACCAGTCCGTACAGTTCAAACCATCCGAGTTTGACTGAAAACACCAGTTTTAGCAAAGACGCAAGGAAGAATGACGGCAATGAGATACCAGCCAGGGCGATGATCGAGATCGCATAGTCTCGTTTGGAATACTGATGTGTCGCAGCAGTGATTCCCAGCGGAATGGCGATGACCAGTTCCAGAGCGAATGAGATCAGGCCCATGATAAAGGAAAGCCAAACGACATCGTTAAACTTTTCCGTGACCGGGACCGTCCACTTCCAGCTGTCACCAAAATTACCTCTGATGGCATTTCCCAGCCATCCGAAGAAGCCCGGGATGATCCCCTTATCGAGGTTGTATGCGGCATTCAGCTGTGCCAGCCATTCCTCGTAGCTTTTGGAATTCGGCTGCATCGATTTCTGTCTCGCGATCGTCTCAACATATGAGGAAGGCAGACTTCTCATCAACGCATAGATAGCAAAAGCTACAACAAATAATATCAGTATCGATGATAGTAATCTTTTCGTAATAAACTTCCTCATGACACTTACATTCCTTTCGTAACTTAGATCTAAAATAAAATATATACAATATTATACACTTAACAATGGATCTATTGCACTCTTAAGTGAGAATTAGGCCGTATTTCTACGGCCTAATATTATTTTTTCCGGATAAGAGTAACTGAATTATTTCAGTTCGATCTTATCAACTTCAGCTAACCAGCCGTAGAACGGAGTAATGTCCTTCGTGACAGTGTCGATGTTAACTCTTTCAGTAGAGAAGATAACAGCGTTCTTTCTCTGGTAAGTCGGAATTTCGACGCCCCAGTCAAGAATGATATCCAAGCACTGCTTGTAGAGGATCTTTCTGTAAGCCTGGTCAGAAGACTCTAAGGCCTGAGCCATTAAAGAATCCAGAGTATCATCAGCGATTCCGTAGTGGTTGGATCCGCTTGCGTTTGCGCCGTTGTAGACCTGAGTCATATCAGGGTCAACAGTGGAGCCCCAAGCAGCAGCCCAAATGTCAGCTGTCTTCGCATCAAGAGCATCCCACAGTTCGGAAGAGTTCGTCAAGTCTTTGATATTCAGAGTGATACCGATCTTTTCGAACGTCTTAGCAGCTTCCTGCAGCATCATGAATGCCGGGTGGTCACCAGTACCATCAGCCGGGATCCAAGCAGTGAATTCAGTCTTGGCGCCAGCCGGAGCAGCAGTAACTTTACCATCAGCTACAGTATAGCCTGCCTTTTCGAACCAGGACAGTGCAGCAGCCATAACAGCAGCTTCTCTGTCTTCTGCGGACTGACCGTCAGCATAGATTTCAGCACCGTTTGCATCCTTGGAGTAAGCGATCGCATAGTCAGCATCCGTTGACTGCGGAGCAGCCCAAGAAGTGTTGGAGATCGGGTAGTTGATGACAGAAGCCAGTTCACCGTAGTAGGAAGAAACGGACAGATCACGGTAAGAAGCCAGGACAGTAGCCAGGGCCTTACGTAATGCCTTGGATTCTTCAGTACCCTTGTTTGCAGCGCCGCCAACGTTGACAGCATCAGCACAGATACCTACGTAACCATAACCTAAGTTATCGACCATGGAAGTCGTGATGACCGGTCCATCCAGTTCACCGTTACCATTGTATTCTCTGATCTGAGCAGCCTTGTTCACGTTGAATGAAGGGTCAGAAACATCAGTCGTACCGGCAACGATACCATCGAGCTTATCAGCATCGGAACCTTCCTTGAACTGGATATACTTCGTCTTAGGAGCACCCAGATAGTAAGAATCGTTAGCTTCGAAGTAAACAACGCCGTCTTTGTATTCAACGAACTTGTAAGGACCAGCACCTAACGGTTTCGTCGTCTTAGCTCTGACGCAAGACAGATCACCCTTAGTGAAGCCGAACTTGTGAGCGTCTACATCGACAGCGGAGCCATCACCGTAGTAGTGAGCCGGAGCGATCGTAACGCCTAACTGGTATAACGCAACAGCACTGACCTTGTTCAGGACAACTCTCAGAGTGTTGGCACCAGTCTTCTGGATACCTCTGATGTAATCAACAGATTCACCGGTAGTGATACCGACAGAGTATTCATCCAGACCCGGGAACAGATCATCAACTGTAGAACCAGCGTTCTCAGTGTTGATCATCGTTGCAACATCTGCACCGTAAGCTTCTTCCAGAGCCTTAGCGAAATCTTCGATAGTTCCGCCTTCAGCAACAGCGAAGCCCCAGTTAGCAGCAGCACCGGCGATATCGCCTTCTTCGTTGTAGCCGTTAGCTACGCAGTAGTCGACAATTTCCTGCGCCAGAGCAACTGTAGCAGAATCATACTTCTCCCAGAAACCTTTCTGAGTTGCTTCATCCCAGTAAGTGAAATCAGTATTTTCTCTGCCTGCGTTGAACAGTAAGTCTCTCAGAGAAGACATACCGGAACGGTATTCAGCCATACCGTCGATCGGCAGGTTCCAGAATGTAGAGGATCCGTCATAAGTCGGGTCAGACAGTACATACATGGAGAAGATAACATCATCGATCGTCAATGGAGTACCATCGGAGAAAGTGATACCATCTTTTAACGTGAAGTCATAGAATACTGTACCATCAGCATTCTCAGTTACTACACAGTTAGCCGGAGCATAGTAAGTATAGTCCGTACCGTTGTAAGCAACTGTTTCACCATCCATAGCGTTCAGCAGCACAGCACCGGTTCTGTCAGAAGCTAAGAGACCCAGCTGAGTCATGCTCTGAACATCCTGGTCATATGCGCTATCCGCGAAGAATGGAGAGAACTTCTCGGAGAAGTTTGAGTAGCCGGCAACCAGTGGTTTGTCAGTTGTAGCTTCACCACCGCCACCGTTTCCGCCTTCACCGCCGCCGTTGCCGCCGTTGTTACAGCCGGTCAATACAAGCAGGATGGCAAGGAGGGCTACCAGAAGTTTTGCAAATTTTTTCATGAATCTTTCCTCCAATTTAAAGATTAGGCCTGAAAAGAGCCTGTAAGCAATTACTTACTATATTATTTTAGTAATTAAAAATATTTATTGTCAATAATATGGACAAGGTTTTCAAACGATTGAAGTGTGTTTGTTTCAGGTTATGAAAATATTTTCATCCTTTCCTTTCCTGTATCTTCCGATAGGAAAAAAGGTCTGCGGATGATGCGGTCTGCTTGCCCAGAAGGAACGCTCCGGCTTTGCAAAACAGATAAAGGATCGCAGTGAAAAGATTGGCTGTACCGTTGATCGTCAGGAACAAGACGGATGTAAAAAGGCCGATAGCCGCATTCACCATCACCGTACCGCTGAACGGACGGATCCGTTCAAAACTCTTTTTATACTGATATTCACGCAGTGTCTCGTTGCGAAGGACCGTATAGATACTGAAGGCGAGCCAGATCGTAAAGGCGACTTCAAAGAAGAACGGAAGGATCACATAGAACGCTCCCAGCATCGCTTCAAAAGGCAGAAAACCGCCCAGGATCACGACCGCAAACAGAGCAATATAGAAATTGCGCAGCCGGGAAAACGCCGTCTTCTTTTCTGTTTCGGACAGATCGAGCTGATAGACGTTCCCCATGTATTCATATTCATTGTTGTCGTTCAGTTTGAAATCGTTGAGATAGCTGTAACGTCCTTTATGTGTTCTTTCTTTCTTTTCTGCCATATCTTTTATTCTTCCCCTTTCACGATCTTGACCAGATACGCATACGGGAAACGGTAGTTCTTGAAGATGTAGGTCTGTTTGCGCGTATTGGTATATTCCGCATAGAAGGACGGTGTCTCTTCGATGAAGTTGAAATAGCGGTTCTTCAGGGTCGCCTCCGCCAGAAACAGAGTGCTTCCGTCACCGAAATCGATGAAGATCCCCCTGTCATGGGTCTCCTTCCTGGAAGGTCTTCCGATCCAGGCGCGATTGAAGATGCTGAAGAGACGGTTTGCGGTATAATCGTCGATCTCGTATTCTTCTTCATCCACATAGACTTTGAAAGAATCGTTGTTTTCCGCATAGATGAAGGAATCGCCCAGTTCTTTCATATAGTCGTTGTGGGAATCGAAATAATTGATAAAGAAATAAAGTGAGTAAAACATGAGTCCTACTACGAGACTGACGGCCAGGACAGTCAGATAAAAGGTTTTGTCTTTCCTCGGTTTACTGTCTTTGTTTACTTTATCGAATAGATCGTGTCTCATCTGCTTTATTATTCTATCATCATCCTTTCTGTTAAAAAAGGATATCCGTTTTCGGATATCCTTCCTTCTAACTGATCTTGACCCCTTTGAAGATGAGATACTTCGGTCCCTGATAGGACGGGGAACTGTCCTGTTCCTTGGAGAATTCCACGTGTTTCAGATCTTCGTAGATCTCTCCGGCGATGGAGAATCCCGTAAGAGGGATATACTTCTTTCCGTCGAAGTACCTTGCGAGACGGACCTCTCCGCCCCAGTATCCGCTGTCGGATTCCAGCTGCGGTGCCGAGAAGTTCTCGATCACCAGATGCGGTTCTTTCCTATAAGGAGTTCCTTCCCCTTTCACTACACATACCGGCAGTCTTCCGGAGATCTTCTTCTCCTTCAGATAGTATCCGAAACGGATGTCTCCGTAACTGTTTCTGACGATACCTTTGTCGACCAGTTTACGTGAACTCAACACGACACCGTGATCATCGAATCTCCTCGATCGGCTGCATCCTACCACATTCGATTTCATTGTCAGATCGAACGGGTTCTCGGAGAGGACATCTCCCTTCTGATAGTGGTTCTGTTTCATATAGACGTTCGCATAGGACAGATCGGATGCCAGGTTCCAGACGATCTCGTCTCTCATGTCCCCTTTCACCAGGACCTTCAGGTCTTTCGGAAGTTCGATGTCTTTCAGGGTCAGCGCCTTGGAACGCGCTTTCGCCATATTCAGGATCTCATCGATCTCTTCCGTGATCTTCCTGTAATCGATCTTTCCGGATTCATAGAATTTATATAATTCGTATTCCTCCTTTTTATTGGACCAGGTCGGGATGCATTCGATCTCGATCCGGAATTCTTCGCTTTGATGATCGATCCCTTTGGAATTCAGGAATTCCCGATGCAGTTCCGATACGAAGATCTCAGTCGAATTGATCCAGCCGTTGCGGTAATGATCTGCCTTGAATACGGCTTTCGCCGCTTTGACCGCGATCATATTCAGATCTCTTTTTGCGGAAGTTTTTGTCTTGAGATTGACCGTCTTTTCCGGAAGCGGATAATACTCGTTTCCGGCGGCTTTCGCCTTCGTGACGGCTTTCTTCAGTTTTACGTTCAGTGACTTTTCATCATCGGCCGCAGTGACGATCACCGTCGAAACACCGGTCTTCTTCTGATCCGATACGTAGACCTTGACCGTAATGTCTTCGATCTTTACTGCCCGGTTGATCTCCAGATGATCCAGGACATAGAACAGTTCCCGGGAGTCCTTCTGTACGATCGACAGTTCATAGTCGCTTATCTTTTCGTTCGCCTTCAGACAGGCAATGATCTCTCTTTTCTTCATCATCCCAGTTTCGCCTCCGCTTTCAGATAAGGTCCCCCGTCGGAAACATAGACCCATTCCTTATGGCCTTTTCCGCACATTCCCGAACCGTTGACGGTCACTTCTTCCGAGACCATCGAGATCGAGCTGAGCAGGTCGATGACATATCCGGAGATGACGACCGGTGCGATCATCTCACCGGTGAATTCTCCGTCTTTGATCTCCAGTCCGTAGGAAGCCGTACACTGGATCTGCCAGTTCTTCGGATCCTCCATGCCGTTATTGGTCTGACACAGCAGGTAGCCGTGTTTGACCGAACGGATCATGTCTTCGTATTTATCCTTGCCCGGTCCGAACCAGGTATTGGTCATACGGGTATATACCTTTCGCTGGTAATCCTGACGCCTGCCGTTTCCGGTCGGTTCCGTTCCCAGTTCCATCGCGCTGAGACAGTCGGAGATCCCGGTCTGCAGGATGCCTTTTTTGATGATCTGGGTGCTGTGTGCTTCGACACCGTCATCATCGAAGAAATAGGAAGCGGCACTCAGACAGCTGGCTGCGCCGTCATACATATCGACCAATGGGGAAGCGACATATTTCCCGACATAGTCGATCGCCTTCGCCCTGTTTTTCACGAACATATCCATTTCTACTCCATGTCCGAAGGCCTCATGAGCGATCAGACCGGAGATGGAAGGATCGGTAATGATCGTATATTTTCCCGGTTTGACCGGTTTCGCTTTCAGCATCTTCAATGCGATATCCAGGACGCCCGGGGCATCTTCGGCAAACTTCTTCAGTGCCAAAGCGCTGTCGGCCTCCCCTTCCGCATGGTAGTTGCTCTTGATGACATCTCCCTCGCGGACGACTGTCAGCAGAACGACGTTGACCCAGTCGTATTTCTGGGACAGACGTTTCTTTTCCGAGACGAAGATCTTCGAAGTCTGGCGGCAGCTGTAGCGCGTCATGACATTGATGACTCTCTCGTCGCTTTCTTCCAGCTGTTTTCTGGTCGCATTCAGAAGATCGGTGATCTGTCTGTCCGAAAGATCCGATGGATCTTCTCTCAGATAGTCTTCCTTATGTTCCTTCTCTTCCAGCATCGCGACCTTGAAATCTCCGGAGACGACATCGTCCAGTCTGACTGCATTGATCACATCCTTTGCCTTCAGGCCGCGGATATCGTTGCAGGAATATTCCGCATATCTGCCGTCTTTATATACTTTGATGACGAATCCGCATTCGTTGTCGACCTCATCGATCGAATTGCTGTGCGTGGAAACGACGATCTGCTTCGTTTTGACGTAATTGCCCAAAACGGAAACATAATCATAGTATTTTCGCAGTTCCCCGACCAGTTTCTCCGCATCGGGGATCCTCTTTTTCAGGTATCCTTCCAACATATCAAGCACCCTTTCTGTTCTTATTCTCTTCAAACTCCATCGCTTCTTCCCATTTTTCTTCCAAAGCATGGATCTGATTGTGGATCTCATCGATCTCATCGTCAAGTTCCGCCATCTTCTTCATATCCTGATAGTACTCCGGTTCATAGCGCAGCGCCCTCTTGTCTTCCAGGATATCTTCCATCAGAGTGATCTGATTCTCCAGCTTGCGGATATCGTACTTCGGTTTCTGTTTCAGTTCCTTGAGCGGTACGGTCTCTTTGGCGGGTTTTTCTTCCTTTTTCTCTTCCTTTGCCTTCACATCGATATAGTCCTTGTATCCGTCCGGATAGTATCTGACTTCATCTTTATCGATGACCAGACAGGAAGTTGCGATCTTGCGTATGAAATAACGGTCGTGGGATACGAACAGGATCGTTCCGTTGTATTCCTCCAGTGCGTTCTCCAGTGCTTCCTTGGAGATGATGTCCAGATGGTTCGTCGGCTCATCGAGGATCAGGAAATTGGCTTTCTTCATCATCAGCTTCGCCAGAGAGAGGCGCACCTTTTCTCCGCCGGAAAGCACGTTGACCTCCTTGAAGACCTCATCCGCGGTAAACAGGAATGCCCCAAGTACCGAACGGACCTTGTACAGATCCAGATCCGGATTCTCGTTCCAGAGTTCTTCCAGTACGGTGTTCCCGCTGTGGAAATCAGCCAGGTTCTGATCGAAATAAGCCGTTTCGATCTGATGGCCGAACATCATATAGCCTCCCAGAGGCTCGATCAGCCCGTCGACCGTCTTCAACAGGGTCGACTTTCCGGTCCCGTTGTCACCCATGACGCAGATCCGATCTCCCCGATGGATCTCCATCGTCACTTCCGCAAGCGGATGATCATAGCCGACCTTGAAATGGTCCAGACTCAGGACGTTCTTCCCGCCGCGGACGGCACAGGTGAACTTCGCCTTGAAGGACCTCGTATCGGCCTTCTTCGGGTCTTCGATCCGCTCCATCCGTTCCAGATACTTGATCTTGGACTGAGCGAACGCCGCTTTATTCTTCTTATATCGGAACTTTTCGATCAGTTCCTCAAGCCTCTTGATGTCTTTCTGCTGTCGGGCATAAGCCGCTTCCTGACGGATCAGGTCATTCTTCTTCTGTTCCACGAAAGAAGAGTAGTTGCCCGCATAGCGACGGATGGAACCGTATTCCAGTTCATAGACCACATCGACGCTGCGGTCCAGGAAGGTACGGTCATGGGATACGATCACGAGGGCTTTCTTGTATTTTGCCAGATAGCTTTCCAGCCATTCGATCGTCGAAAGATCGAGGTGATTGGTCGGTTCATCCAGAAGCAGGAGGTCCGGTTTCGCCAGAAGCAGGCTCGCAAAGGCGATCTTCGTCTTCTCTCCTCCGGAGAAGGAAGATACCTTCCGGTCCAGATCTTTTTCCGTAAATCCGAATCCGTTCAGGACACTCATCATCTCCCCGTGATAGGTATATCCGCCGAGATATTTGTATTCTTCTTCCAGATCGGAATATTTCGCGATCAGTTTCTCATCGTGATCCGTCTTGAGAGTCTCGGAGAGTTCTTCGAGCTGTCTCTCTTTTTCCTTGATCTCATGAAAGACACCGTCGAAGACTTCCCGGATCGTCTGATCCGAATGAGTCAGAGCGTTCTGTTTCAGATAGGAGATCGTCGTCCTGGCGGGACGGATCAGCTGGCCGGATGAAAGTTCACACTCTCCCGTCAGCACTTTTAAAAGAGTGGTTTTGCCACTCCCGTTGCGGCCTACCAGAGCGATCCTTTCGTTCTCGTTCACGGTAAAGTCGATATTCTCAAAAACATCATTGGCACCGAAAAAAACGGTGCCGTTACTGATCTGTACTAGCATTCTAATAGATAAGGTTCTTCGGTGTACGCGGATAAGGCAGGACATCGCGGATGTTTTCCATACCCGTCAGATACATCACCATCCGTTCGAACCCGAGTCCGAATCCGGCGTGCTTGCAGCCGCCGTATCTCCTCAGATCCAGATACCACTGGTATCCGTCCTTGTCCATATGCAGTTCGTCCATCCTCTTTTCAAGGAGGTCCAGGCGTTCTTCACGCTGTGATCCGCCGACCAGTTCTCCGACATGCGGGACCAGAAGGTCACAGGCTGCGACGGTCTTTCCGTCATCGTTCAGGCGCATATAGAAGGCTTTGATATCTTTCGGATAGTCCGTCAGGAAGACAGGGCCTTTGACGACCTGTTCACAGAGGTATCTCTCGTGTTCGGTATTGAGGTCCATGCCCCAGGATACCTTGTTTTCGAATTTGACCGGAGCCTTCAGAAGGATGTCGATCGCTTCGGTATAAGGCATACGGCGGAACGTGGAGTTGTAGACGTGATCGAGACGTTCCAGTAAGGTCTTGTCGATCATGGAATTGAAGAATTTCATCTCTTCCGGGCATTCCGTTCGCACGTAATCGATACAGAACTTGACCATATCTTCGATCAGCTGCATATCGTCTTCCAGATCCGCAAACGCGATCTCCGGTTCGATCATCCAGAATTCGGATGCGTGCGTCTTGGTGTTGCTGTTTTCGGAACGGAACGTCGGTCCGAAGGTATAGACATCACGGAACGCCATGGCGAACGCCTCGACATGGAGCTGTCCGGAGACAGTCAGGGACGCATGCTTGCCAAAGAAATCTTCCGCATAGTTTCCGTCATCTCTCGTCGTGACGGTAAAGACTTCGCCGGCACCTTCCGCATCGTTTCCGGTGATGATCGGCGTATGGACGTAGACGAATCCCTGTCCCTGGAAGAATTCATGGATGGCCATGGCCAGAACGGACCGGACACGGTAGACTGCCATGAAGGTATTGGTACGAGGTCTCAGATGCGGGATCTCTCTGAGGAATTCGAAACTGTGACGTTTCTTCTGCAGCGGATAAGTCTCTTCGCTGTTTCCCAGGATCTCGACAGATGTCGCTCTGATCTCAAACGGCTGTTTATTCTCAGGAGTATAGATGAATTTCCCGATGACCAGTAAAGATGTCCCGGTCAGAAGATGCGAGACTTCTTCATGGTTCTCCAGTTCCGGACCGTAAACGATCTGGATATTGCGGAAATAGGTCCCGTCATTCAGCTCAATGAAGCCGACCTGACCGTTGTCGCGGTTGGTACGGACCCAGCCTTCGACTGACACGTATTCCAACTGATCCAGTTCCATCTGGGATCCGTTGACGGAAAGCTCATACAGTTCTCTAGCAAAATATAAATCCATCTTTATTCCCCCTATTGATTCATAGAATTGACTTCAAATACCAGTTCCTGGATCACCGATACGACATCGACGTCCCGTTTGATCATGCCTTCCGGCAGGACAAAGTGTTCTCTGGTAAAATTGACGATCCCTTTGACTCCGAGATCGTGGAGTTCATCGACGATCTCCTGGGCTCCCGAAGGGATGCACAGGATCGCGATCTCGCAGCCTTCCGGAAGTTTTTCCTTCAGCTGTGAGATGTGGTAGACCGGCACATTGACTTTCGGTTCCCGACTCCTTTTTTCCGGATAGAGGTCAAAGGCACAGACGATCTCTCCCGCAACGTGATTCCAGTTGTTGTAGTTGAGGATCGCGGTACCGAGACGTCCGACACCGATCAGGATCATCTTCTCATCGTACTCTTCTCCGAGTTCCCGGGCAAAGATCTCGATGAGCTCGTCGACATCGTAACCGTATCCCTGTTTTCCCAATTGGCCGATCAAAGAGAAGTCACGACGGATCGTGGTCGATTTGATGTCCACATATTCTGAAAGCTGAGAAGACATCACCTTCTTGATGCCGTCTTCCGAGAGCTTGCGCAATGCCTTCAGATAGACCGGATAACGTTTCAGTGTCGCTTTAGAGATCTCACCCATAGTATAGTAATTATAATATATATGATTCCGATTTGTGAATTCTTTCAATAATTTAACTAGTCTTCGATCGACATCGATGGCATGCTCGGTGCATCGAGCGGTACGAACTTCTGATGTTTCAGATAATGATTGGCCGCACAGGCGATCATCAGAGCGTTGTCGGTACAGTATTTCAGCGGCGGAAGGACCAGATCGATATCCGGGAAATTCTCTTCCATCAGCTGTCTCAGACGGGAATTGGCTGCGACACCTCCCGCGAGTACCAGCGTCTTGCACGGATACTGTTCCAGAGCCAGTTTCGTCTTGCGGATCAGGACGTTCAGAGCTGTTTCCTGGAAGGCATAGGCAAGATCGTTCTTGTTGATCGGATTGCCGCTGTTTTCTTCTTTTTTCGACAGCTGCAGAACGGCGTTCTTCAGACCGGAGAAAGAGAAGTTCAGTCCGTCCACTTTCGGAGTCGGCAGCTGATAGTGCGGCTTCCCTTCCTTTGCGAGCCGGTCGATCACCGGACCACCCGGATAGGCTTCCTTCATCACTCTTGCGACCTTGTCGTAGGCTTCACCGATCGCATCGTCCAGCGTCGTGCCGATGATACGGAACGATTCATCATTTTCCACATAGACCAGTTCGGTATGACCGCCGGATACGACCAGAGCCATCATCGGATACTGCAGAGGACGGATCATCTCATTCACGAAGATATGTCCCTTCAGATGGTGGACGCCGATCAGAGGCTTGTCATAGAAGAAAGCCAGTGATTTTGCGGCGATCCCGCCCACATGGAGTGAACCGATCAGACCCGGTCCGATCGTATAGGCGATCGCATCGACATCTTTCACATCGATCTTGGCCTGATCGACGGCCGATTTGACGATCGTCGAGATCTGTTCGACATGCATACGGGAAGCGACTTCCGGAATGACGCCGCCGAACCGCGCATGAACGTCGATCTGGGAAGTGACGACGGAACTCAGTACGTTCAGATCTTCATCGACGATGGCGCAGGCCGTTTCATCACAGCTCGACTCGATCGCCAGGATGACTTTCGGATCGTTGTTGATCAGACCCCTGACCATGTCATAGGCATCATCGCCGTTCTCGTAATATCCCTTTCTGGTCCGCATCGTCATGAAACGGTTCTTTTCATACAGACCGATGGCTTCTTTATTGTTCACATCTACCTCCAGATGCATGAATTCGCAGTCATTTTCCGCTGCCTTTTTGATCAGGTGTTTCAGCATCCTTCTGCCGTAACCCTGATGACGGTATTCTTTTCTGACACAGATCTTGGTCAGATCGCAGTTTTCAAACATATAACGGACATTTCCGTAGGAAACGATCTTCCCGTCGACATGATCGACGTAGACTTCACCGAAATTCTTACCTTCCAGTTCGGAAAGAAAATAATCTCTGTCCCAGGGACGGGAAAAGGCTTCTTCTTCGATCGAAACGACTTCTTCCAGATCTTCCGGTCTCATCTTCTCGATCATCGGTAGTAACTCTCGCTTTCTTTCAGGTATTCCGGTGTCAGATAGGCGATCGTCTCGACCTTCTTCCACATCTTTTTCGTCTTCAGGAAGGCTTCGGGAATATTCCCAAAATCGCATTCCTTTCCGAAGAGCTGTCCGTCTCCGATCAGAAGATGATCTCCCGGATCCACTTCTTCGATCGGCAAGGCACAATCGGCCTTTACGATATCTTCACCGTCATAGACTCCGCAGTAGACGCGTTTCGCCCTGGCATCCATGACGACCATACAGTTGTGTCTTCCTGCCGCATACAGTCTCAGCGTCGAGATCGTATATACGTCGCACGGAAGCATCTCGCCGATGACTTTGGCGATCGTCATCGCGATACGAACACCGGTATAGGAACCCGGACCTTCCGCGATACAGATGGAATCGATGGAACCTTTCGGGACCTGAGCTTTCTCGAAAACTTCATTCAAAATCGGAAAAACTTCTTCTGACTGTCTCTTGAAACATTCTTCCGAATAGGAAGACAGGATATGATCGTCCTGTATCAGAGCACAGGTCAGATATTTATAGGAAGTGTCGATACATAATGTCAGCATAAAATCTCCTCTGCGACCTTACGGTATTTTTCTCCGTGAGGGATCACTTCGATCTCACGTTCTTCGTCATCAATATAGGTAAAACGAATCTCCAGGTATTCTTCCGGAAGATAGTCTTCATAGTATTCCGGCCATTCGATCACCATGATGCCTTCGTTCTCGTATTCTGAGATGCCAAGGTCATAGGCGTTGTTTTCAAGACGGTAGGCATCGATATGATACAAAGGAAGATCTCCATGATAGATCTTCAGTATGGTAAAGGTCGGGGAATTGATCACTTCCTTGATATGGAGTGCCTTTCCGATCCCTTTCGTAAAAGTGGTCTTGCCTCCGGCGAGATCCCCTTTCAGTGCGATCACAGAACCTTTCGGTAACAGTTTTCCTATTTTCTCGCCCAAGGCGATCGTTTCTTCTACAGATCTGCTTTTCATAACTCATTCAGTATATCATCATTTTCAATAAAAAAACCTCTATTACTAGAGGTTTTTAACCGGCAACGTGCTCGATTCACTATTCATATGAGTAGCTATGCTCGCCGATGAAGTGCTTAACTTCTGGGTTCGAGATGGGACCAGGTGTGACCACTTCTCCATTGTCACCGGATCGAGAGATTTATTCTCTCAAAACTAAATAACACAGCAGCGATTAGGGCAAATCGTTTTCTTACAAATATCTATCTTATGATAAAATCCTCGACCTATTAGTATCAGTCAACTCAACATATCACTATGCTTACATCCCTGACCTATCAACCTCGTAGTCTTCGAGGGGTCTTACTTCATCAAGTGAATGGGAAATCTCATCTTGGAGTCGGTTTCACGCTTAGATGCCTTCAGCGTTTATCCGATCCGGACTTGGCTATCCAGCTATGCTCTTGGCAGAACAACTGGTGCACCATCGGTCCGTCCACCCTGGTCCTCTCGTACTAGGGGCAGCGCTCCTCAAATTTCCAACGCCCACAACAGATAGGGACCGAACTGTCTCACGACGTTCTGAACCCAGCTCGCGTACCGCTTTAATGGGCGGACAGCCCAACCCTTGGGACCGAATTCAGCCCCA
>Ga0256405_10003292_pt1 | contig 33745 bp, 35 predicted proteins | sample RumenRJG_02DNA_FD_189096 | JGI IMG/M metagenome (GOLD analysis project Ga0256405, IMG submission 189096) | Bovine rumen microbial communities from Lethbridge, Alberta, Canada - RJG_02 | ecosystem: Host-associated > Mammals > Digestive system > Stomach > Rumen | place: Canada: Alberta...
CTACACAACTTACTCCTGTTACTGTTGTATCAAATTTTATTTCATTGATTGTTCCAGTTGCTCTTGCCATTTCTCCAACTATTCCACCAACTCGATCATTTCCTAATACTTCAACATTTGTAGCTTCAATAGTTTCTACTTTTTTATATGAATATAAATTTCCTACTAATCCTCCTACTCGATTATTACCAGTTATTGTTATTTTATCAATTTTTAATTTTTTAATATCTCCGTTACTAAATCCAAATATACCTACATCATTTTCTTCTGGTCTATTTATCGTTATATTACTTAATGTAAACATATTTCCTATAAATGTTCCCCAAAATTTATTATTACCAACCGAAATCTGTTTAAATCCCTTTCCTGTTGTTAATTCAGTATATAGTGATTCTATTGAACCATTTTCATTTATATCTCCATAAAGTGTTGTATTGGAATCTACATAATCACTTGTATTTTTAAAATCTACATCAGAAACTACTTGGACTTGGGCATCATTAAAACCATTTCCTTCATTAACTACTTTAGATAAGCATGCCATATCCTCAACTTTTTTTACTTTATATATTATATTTTTATTATATGTTGATGTCCCATCACATAATACTCTTACATATTCACCCTCTGGTTCAACAAAAGGTTGTGGTGTTACTGGTTCTGACTCATTAGAATAAATACAATATTCCTCATCTGGTTGATATCTTGCTTCTCTGTTTTCATATTTTATTGAATATTTATTTATACATAATTCAGCATATTCTACTTTAGTAAAATCTGTATCAAAAGTTACCATTCCTTCACTTGGTTTTTTACCCTTTACATCTATTTTAGGATTGATATCTTCTACAAATAAGTCTACATCATCGCCTCTAATATATTCAGCTTTATTCAATGATGCCATACTATTTTGATCATCTATTGCTTTAACATAAATAAGTGCTGAATCTTCTGCAGCTTTTATCCTAGCTTTTATTATAATATTGCTAATAAGAGGCACTAAAATTAAAGCAATAATTGCTAATATTACTATTATTGCTAATAATTCAATTAGCGTAAAACCTTTTTTCTTATTTGGCATAGTTATCCACTCTCTTTATTCTATCTTAGTATACTATATTTAAAGTATAACAAAAAAACTTATATTTATCAATATAAGTTTTTCATTTTTTATATTTTACCTTTAACTCCTTTTGAGCCATTAAATGTGCTTAAAATATTTGATTCAAATGATGTTACTTTTTTACTTTCAGCTTTATAATCTTTAATAGCACTTGTAATCATTTCATCAAGTAATTTTTTATATTCTTTTCCAGCTGGTCTAAACATATAGAATGATAAACTTCCTGGAATAGTATTAGGTTCATTTACATATACCTTATTTGTTTTATTGTCTATTAAAAAGTCAATTCTTGCTACTCCACCTAAATTAAGAGCTTTAAATGTTTCTATAGATAATTTTTTAACTTCTTCTTCAACTTTTTTATCTAATTTAGCAGGTATATCAAATTCACTAGTAGACATATTTCCACCTTTAACACCTTTAGCTCCTTTAATACCTTTTTTACCTCCACTTAGATATTTATCTTCATAAGTTAAAAATTCATTTTTAGTTTTCATTAAAGCAATTAAACTTGTTTCTTGATATTCTGCATTACCTACTACAGCACAGTTAACTTCTTTTAAATCACCAATAACTGTTTCAACAAGTATCTTTTTATCATATTTAATTGCTTCTTCAATAGCAACTTTTAATTGTTGTTTATCTTTAGCTATTTTAATACCTACACTACTTCCTAATCTAGCAGGTTTTACAATAACTGGATATTTTAATTTTTCGATTTTTTTAATAATAGCATCTTCATCTGCAACATATTCAAAATCATAAAACCAAGTATATGGTGTATTAGGTATCTTATAACTATCTAATACTTGTTTCATTACAATTTTATCTTGTCCTAGTGCAGCACCTAATAATGTAGGTCCTACTGTTGGAACACCAACTGTTTCTAAGTATCCTTCTAATGATCCATCTTCTACACCTTTACCATGTACTATTGGAAAAGCTATATCAATTTTATCAACAACTTTTCTAAATAGACTATTTGTTGATTGTAATACAAATTCTCCATTTATATTTACTAAACATACAGGTTTAGCATATCTTTTAAGTAAATCCATATCTTTATATGTTTCAATATCTGTTAACATTTTACCTGTATACCATGCTCTATCTTTTGTGATATAGATTGGTACTATATCATATTTTTCTTGATCCATATTATTAATAGCTTGTACAGCTGTTATAATACTAACTTCATGTTCTACAGAATTTCCTCCAAAAATAACTCCAACTTTAATTCTCATATTTACACCTCTTTAATTAAAAATATCTGGAAGATCACTTTGTATTAATACATAAGCATCTTTTTCTGTTTTTATAAGATCAAATGCTTCATTTATATTATTAAGCATATGAATATTTTTCTTATTATATTTTATTTCCATTAAACCATCATAAATAGGTTTTGTTAAATCTTTACCTAGCAATATTACTTCATCACAATCTTTCATATATTTACCTAGTTCTTTATTTAATTCATAAGATTTATCACCAAGTTCAATCATACCAGAAGATATAACTATTTTTTTACCAGGCATATTATAAAGTACATCTAATGCCATCTTTGTTCCATCAGGATTAGCATTATATGCATCATCTATAATATTAAGATTTCCTGATTTTTTTAATTCTAGTCTATGTTCTACAGGTTGAACTTTTTTAACACCTATTTGTAATTGTTCAATACTAATACCTAAATTATAACCTAAAGCAATACCCGCTAAAATATTATATATATTGGCTTTACCTAATAATTTAGTTGTAAATGTATATTTTTTCTTATCTCCTTTAACAACTAAATCAAAAGTAGTACCTGTATTAGATAATTTAATATTAGTAGCTCTAAAATCTACATCACTATTTTCAATACCAATTGTTACTATTTTACAATTGTTTTTTAATTCATATGAAACTTGTAATGGATCATCAAAATTTAAAACTCCAATACCATCACTAGGTAGTGATTCAATAAGTTCAAATTTACCTTTTTGAATATTTTCTTGTGATCCAAATGATTCTAAATGAGCAACTCCAATTTTAGTAAGTATTCCATATGTAGGATGTACTAAATCACATAATTCTTTTATTTCTCCTCTTTTAAATGCTCCCATTTCAGCAATAAATAAATCATTAAATTTATCTAAATAATTATTAATTGAAATTATTAAACCTAATGGTGTATTAAAATTTTTAGGAGTTGCGAATGAATTATATTTAACATTTAATATATCATTTAAAATATTTTTACTACTTGTTTTACCATAACTACCAGTAATACCTATAACTTTCATATTATTCATACTACGTAGTTTATTTAAAGCTTTTCTTTTAAATTTATTATTAATTGCTTTTTCAACAGGTTTATTAACTATATTAGCAATAAATATTATAAAATAATTTAAATAAATAATTAAACCTATAATTAAATAATAATATGGTAAATAATCTTCATTAAATAATAAACACATAATTAATACAACTGTTATATGTATTAAATAATCTGTAAATAGTAATCTTTTTACTCTTTTGGTAAATGCAAGTGGTTTAACAATTTTTTCTTTTTTAGAATTTTTTAAATAAATAATTGATACAAAACAATAAAATACTACAAATAATATCATTGTTATTGTTGAATCTAATAATAATCCTAATAAAAATATTATAAATAATATATCAATATTAAAAAATACTTTTCTTTTATTATTATTTATCCATTTTAAATATCTATTCCCGTCATTATACCAATTTTGTTGTAACATATGTAAAGATTTTTTTGATTTTAAATAAATATAAGGTACAATTACCAATAAAGAAATTATAAATTTTATTATCATAAATCCTCCTAACCTAGAAAACTTTTAAGGACATTAATAGTTTGTCCAAGTCTTTCTAAATATGCATAATGTGTACAATTTTCATATATTACTACTCCTGCATCTGGAATTAGTTTTTCTAATTCATATGCACCAGAAACATCAACAGCTTCATCTAATGTTCCCCATATTAATAATGTTGGACATTTAATATTAGGAACTTTATCTCTTATATCAAAATTGACTGTTTCAACTAAAATTTGTCTCATTAATGGACTAGCATTTTTATAATCAGTTGATCCAATATGTTTTTTAGCAAATCCCTCTAATTTTTTTAATCCTGGTACTTTTTTAGCAGTTTTTAACATTTTAGTTTTTAATGATAGTTTTTGTATTTCTTTTTTATATGAAGGAGCAAACAATATTAGTTTTTTTACATCATACATTGATGCATATAGTAAACTAGTTTTTCCTCCAAAAGAATGACCTATTAATATAGGATTTTTTATTTTTAAGCTATCTAATAAGCTTTTAACGCAATCTACAAAATCATAAACTGTATAAACACTAGTTGGTTCTTCACTAGATCCATGTCCAGGTAAATCTATTATAACAATATCAAAATCCTCACTAAATGGATCAGCAACAGGTTTCATCATTTCAATATTTTGTCCCCAACCATGTAAAAATACTAAAGTGTCTTTTGATTTTTTTCCATATCTAACGTAATTAATTTTAATGTCTTTATATTGGAACATATCATCACCATATCAATTATACCATTTTTTTATAAATCTTAAAAGAAAAAAAATCACAAATGTGATTTTTTATTTACTAAATTTTTTTATTCTTCTTGTAAACATGTATAGAACGCATGCTCCAATAACAGTTATTATACCATATGTATAGTATGTATTATTTCCTGTTTTTGGATTTGGACAAGCTTTATAATAATCAGTTTTTGATACTTCTTTACCATCTTTATCGTAGTATTTTCCGCCTTCAATTCTACATACTTTCTTTTCACATTGTTCAGAATATTGTTCTTTAGTTACTTCGCTACCATCTTTACCATAATATTTTCCATCTTGAATTTTACATACTACAGTTGTTTCAGGTTCATCAAGACATCCTTGCATATAAGCATATGAATCAGTTCCATTTAATGAAACTTTTACCCAAACTACATAGAATGCATTATCTCCAGAAACAGTTGCTCCATATTGGTTTTCATCTGTAGTTGATCCAGTTTTAGTTAATTCTTTCCAATTACTATCACTAAATGATGGAATTAAATTTTTTTCAGTAGCAGCATATTCTTCTAATTTTGCTTCAACTGGTGCTTTTTGTTCTGCAGTACCATTATCTAAAATATTTTTATTTTGTTCATAATAATTTTGTTTAGCCTCTATATTAGAATTAATTGCTCTATATGTTGTTTGATCAATTTGAATTTCTTGAACATATACTTTAGCAGCATCATTCTTTAATGAGCCTTTTAAAGCAACATATGGTTTATATGGGTTATTATCTTGAACAAATGCTATATCAATATTAGTTTTTTCAATTGTAACATTTTGAGTATATGCATTAGCTCCTCCAATCATAGATACAAACATAACCATTGCAAAAACAAAAACTGATATTTTTTTCATTATTTTCATAAAACATCCTCCTTATTATTAATTAAATTATACAATCATTACTTATATTTTGTCAACTTAATTATATTAAATTTACACTTTTTTTACATATTTTAATATATTATGTTAAATATAAATATTGTATTAATAGTTTAACCAATAATCTATTTTTTATTTAATTATTAAAAAAATTATGTTATTATATATATGGTAGGAAGTGTTAAACATGAAGATACTTATTAAATTTAGTAATGAGTATATACAGTTCTATGATTATAATGATTTTAGAAATCCTGAATATTCTAGAACCAATGTACTCGATTTACAAGAAGTAGTTTTAAGTGATAATTTTGTTGATGAAAATTTTAATTTTATTTACAATTTTATTAGAAACAAAATTATTCAAGATAACATTACTAAAGTATTTATTGATAAAGTTAATATAAATAAACTTGTTTTTAAATTAATTTATAATATTAGTAATTTAAATTATTTTTATATAAATGAAAATAAAAAAGTTGATACAGAGTTATTTAATTACATATTAACAAACAAAAATATTAAAGTAATCGACTGTTATGACATTAACCCTATTACATTTGAAAGATTAAATTTATCAAGAAATATTAAAATAATAACTAGAAAAAAAACATGTGACAATTCTTACTTGTACAGATTAAATAATTTTAATACCTATTCTGATATTTATTATAATGAAGAAATAATTATAGATAAACAATTACAAAAAAAAGATTTAAATATATTAAATGATTATTTAAAAATTAATAGATTTTTATCTCAAATAACAATTAAATTTTATGATCAAAAAAATCTAACTGATATTATAAAATTATTAGAAAAGAATCATAAAAATAATATAAAAATTGAAATATGGGAGAATAATTCAAATATCAATAAAATATTAAAAAGTATTGATACTATTAAAGTAAAAAACAAAAAAATATTAAAAAATAATAAAATCTATATAAAAATTAAATATGAAGATCAATATATTAAAAATAATATATTTAAAGAATTAAATTTAAGTTTTATTAAAACCATATTATTAACAATTATTGTTATTACGTTTATTGTATATGGATTATTTTATATAATTGATAAGCAACAAACAAATAAAACAATTGAAACAACTAAAAAAATCAATGACATAGTTAATTCTATAAAAATTGAAGAGCCTAAAAAAGTAGAACCTGATAAAGAACCAGAGAAAAAAGAAGAAAAAAAGAAAGAACCTAAAAAAGAAGAAAAATATGATGGTAAAACTATAAATGAATTAAAAAAAGTAAATAAAGATACTGTTGGATGGTTGTCAATTAATAATACTAAAATTAGTTACCCAGTTGTTCAAGCTAAAAATAATGATAAGTATTTAACACGTAGCTTTGATGGATCATATAATCTTAATGGATGGATTTTTATGGATTATCGTAATAATCCAAAATACTTTGATAGAAATACAATAATATATGGTCATTCAGGTAATTATTATGTTATGTTTGGTAGTTTAAAAGATACATTAAAAACAAGCTGGTATAAGAACGAAAAAAATCAATATATTACATTTGATACTGAAACAAATCATAATAAATGGAGAATATTTTCAATGTATACTATTAACGTAATAAGTGACTACTTAGTAACTGAATTTGAAAGTGATGCTGCATATTCAAATTTCTTAACAAGACTAAAAGAACGTAGTATTTATGATTTTGGTGTTGAATTAGATGTAACCGATAAAATACTTACTTTATCAACATGTCATAGTGATGGTTCGAAAAGATTAGTTATACATGCTAAATTAGAATATTAAAAAAAGTAGATTATTCTACTTTTCTTTTGCTCTTGGATGAGTTTTTAAATATACACTTCTTAATCTTTCATTAGTAACATGTGTATATACTTGAGTTGTTGATAAATTTTCATGTCCAAGTAATTCTTGAACACTTTTTAAATCAGCACCATTTTCTAACATATGGGTTGCAAATGTATGTCTTAATGTATGGGGAGAAACATGATAATCAATCTCTCCTTTTTTTAATATTTTTGATATTATTAATCTTATTCCTCTATCAGTAATTTGATTACCATCTTTATTAAGTATTAGGTAATCACTATTTTTATTTAGTTTACTTCTACTATTAGATAAGTAAACATCTAATAAATTATCTAATACTTCACCATATAAAACATAACGTTCTTTTGAACCTTTACCCATAATTAATATTTTTTTATCACTTCTATTAATATCTTTTAACTTAATATTAATAAGTTCACTAACTCTAATACCTGTTGAATATAAAAGTTCTAGAATTAATGCATCTCTAAGTCCAAGTGTTGTTGATCTATCTGGAATATTAAGTAATATTTCTAATTCATCATAATATAGAAAATTAGGCAATTTTTTATCTAGTTTTGGATTAGATATTAAAGTCATTGGATTTTTCTTTATTATTTTTTCTTCTAGTAAATACTTATAAAAACTTCTTAAAGTACTTATATGTCTAGATATTGTTTTTTTCTCATATTTTTTATCAAACATATAAGTTAAATAGTCTCTTATAAATTTATAATCAGTATCCTTAATATTTTTATTACCTAAATATTCATTAAATTCTTCTAAATCAGTCTTATAACTTATAATTGTATGTTCTGAATAATGTCTTTCAACCTCTAAATATTTTAAAAAATCATTTATTAATTTATCCATTATCTTCCTAATCCTACTTTAGTTCTTACTTTTTCATACATTTCTTTTGCTTCATTAGTAACTTTTATTAAATCATTATCAAGTTTTTCATCTATGATATTAGAATTAATTATTTCATTATATTTGCCTTGTATTTCATTTAATTTTTCAACTAAAACATCAGCAACTTCTTTTTTAAGATTTCCATAATTATAATCTTTAAAATGTTCTTCTGTTTCTTTAATTGAAATATTTTTTAACCATGAATATATTGTAAGTAAATTAGATATACCTGGTTTATTAATTTCATCAAAATATACTTTTCCTTCACTATCTGTTACAGCACTCATTATTTTTTTTCTAGCAACATTTTCTTCATCTAATAAATATATTATTCCTTTAGGGTTTTCACTAGATTTACTCATTTTTTTTGTTGGATCTTGTAAATCTTTTATTTTAGCCCCTACTTCAGGAATCATTGGTTCTGGTATTTTAAAGGTTTCTCCATATTTATTATTAAAACGAGTTGCGATATCACGAGCTAATTCTACATGTTGTTTTTGATCTATTCCCGTAGGTACTAAATCAGGTGAATAAAGTAAAATATCTGATGCCATTAATATTGGATATGTAAATAAACCTACAGAGATATTTTCTTTATTTTTTGATTTTTCTTTAAATTGAGTCATACGAGATGCTTCACCTATATATGTAGTACATTCTAAAATCCATGATAGATTAGCATGATATAAATTTTCTGATTGAATATATATTGTATTTTTATTTATATCAAGTCCACATGCAAGATATAAAGCAACATTTTTTCTAATTCTTTCTTTTAATAATTTAGGATCTTGATCTACTGTAATCGCATGCATATCTGGTACAAATATATATGAATCATATTCATCTTGATATTTAATACTTTGTGATATTCCTCCTATTAATGAACCTAGTGTTAATTCTCCACTTGGTTGTAATCCTGTTAGTATTTTTTTCATATTAATCACCTACTAAAATAATAACATAAAACCATAATTATTACAACTAAAAAAGCCTATATAAGGCTTATTAATGTATTTGATTAATTACTAATAATGTTACTACTAATGCCAACATAGAAACTATAGATAATACTACTATGCTTATTGTTCCATTTTCACGTTTTGTAAGTACTCTTTGTTTTGGCATTTCAGGAGCTGTATATTGTTGTTGTTTAAATTCTTTATATAATTCTATATAATGTTCCCATTTTCTTCTTTCTTCATCAGGCATACTTAATAATAAATCTGGTTGTTCATAATATGTTACTACCATAGCTTGAACATCTGGTTCTAATTGTCCATAATCTTCAATATTTTCTTTTTCTTCTGGTTTATCTTCATATTCATTATATAAAGCAGTTGCTTGTGCAGCAGTACTTAAAGAAACATCTACTCTATCAGATGTATTAATTTGTTCAACATTATTTTCTAATGTATTAGGGTCTTGATCTTCTACTATATCTTTTTCACTATCATATATTACTTCTCTTAAATTATCATTATTATCTAAATATATTAAATATTGAAGATTAATTTTCTTAATATTTAATACATCTGCATTTTTTATAATATATGTTAATTTTTTTAATTCTTCTGGTTTCATCGCATCAATAGTATTTCTATAATTATCTATTTCACTTGGATATATCATTTTTAATTCTACATTATCTTTTTGTCTTTCTTCTTCTAACATAGCATTTGTATTATTTATATCATTATTTGTTTGAAATTGTTCATTATTTGCTTGTTTATTTTTTAATTGCTCTATTAAAGGTAAATCTTGTCTATTTTGAAGAACAACAGTTCTTTGTGATTTAGGAGCATAAAATTTAATTATTTCTACACCATTATCTAGCTTTTTATTTTCTATATTTGTTATATCTATACCAAAAGCTTCTTTAATGGCTTTCATTTCTTCAGATTCTTTTTGTAGTTCTTCTTGTTTTTCAAAAAATTTTTCTACCTCATTTATTCTGTTTTCAGCTGGTCCATTCATAATGTTTCCTAATTCTGGATTATTTTGTACAAAAATATTTCCTTCATCTATCAATTTTAGTTCATCTTCTGTAAAAACTAAATTATCTTTATCTTCACTTTTTTCATATTTATTATATAATTCAATATATTTGATAAATTTTTCCTTTTCCATAGTCTCACCTAGTTTAATTATAGAATAATACTTATTAATAATCAATATTATTTACAATTGCTTTACAAAAAAAAGAATAGATTATATCTATTCTTCATTCTCATACAAATTTTTATAGTATGTAGATTTTTTTAATAACTCTTTGTGAGTTCCTGAATCTACAACCTTTCCATCATTTACAACATATATAATATCTGCATCTACTATTGTTGATAGTCTATGAGCAACTATTATAATTGTATGATTTTTTACAAGCGAGTCTATTGATTTTTTAATATAAGCTTGTGACTCATTATCTAAGGCAGATGTTGCTTCATCAAATAAAATAATATTTGATTTTTTAGCTAATGTTCTAGCAATCGCTAATCTTTGTTTTTGACCTCCGGATAAGTTTACTCCCCCTTCGCCTATTAATGTATTATATCCATCTTTTAATGATTCAATATATTCATCTATATAGGCTTTTTTACAATATTCTTTTATTTCTTCATCTGTAATATTTTCATCTAATATTTTGAAATTATCTTTAATTGTCCTATTAAATATAAAAGGATCTTGTCTAATAATTGATACATTTTTTCTTAAAGAATCTTCTTTTATATCTTTAATATTAATATTATTAATTAATATTTCTCCTTCATTAGTATCAAATATTCTTGTAATTAAATTAAATAATGTTGATTTACCTTGACCAGATCTACCTACTACAGCAATCTTTTTATTAGGTTCTAACTTAATATTAAAATTCTTAAGAGTTATATCATCATCTTTATATCCAAATGTTACATTTTTAAATTCAATTGTTTTATCAGATGAATCTAACTCAATATCACCAAATTTTTCATCTTCATATAATTCATTAGAAAGTATTTCATTTATTCTTCCCATAGCTACTTTAGCTCTTTGCCATGTTTTAGAAAAACGAGCTAAATTTTGAACTAACCAAGTATATCTATATACATAGTAAGTCATTGCGATAAAGAATGTTAATGAAGCTTGTCCATGATATAAAAGAACTGCACAAGTCATAAATACTCCTACTTCTAAGCATATTCTTAAAATATCCATTATAATATCATATTTTACATCTAGATTTAATTCTTCAGTTCTTTTCTTAAATAATTTTTCAATTGTTTCAGTTATTTCTGTAAACAAATTATCTTTAATACCTAAAGTCTTAATTTCTCTTACGCCTCTAACTGTTTCAGTAACTTCTGATGTATAATCATCAACTATTTTTTTAGATTCTTTATGAACAGCTTTTATTTTTGGATTAAAATATTTCATTACAAAGAATAATAGACCAACAAATATAAGTATTTCTAAAGCAACAATCCATGAATTATATATAATATAGAAAAATATTATGAAAGATCCTAATAATCCTCTTACTATATCTAATATATCACCAAATGAATTAGTAATAGTATCAGCATCATTAGTAACCCTATTAATAATTTCACCACTGGATTTTTCTTCAAAAGCTATGGCTGGTAGATTAAGTGTTTTATGATAAGTATCTAAGGATATACTATTAATAACATGCATCTTTATTTTACTTAACATATAATATCCTGCTTGCATCAGTATTGTTCCAGAAAAAACTGATACAAAGAAATATAATCCTAAATAAAAAATTGAAAGTTTTAGATTTAATTTAGTTATTTCTTCTATTGCTTTACCATTAAAATAACCATAAGTTAAGTTAAATAATGATGAAACAAATATTAAGATACATGCGATTATTAATTTAGCACGATGTTTTTTTAAATATTTTGCAATAAACTTAAAATCTTTTTTCATTTTAACACCTCCTAATTATTCTAAAGAAAAAAGTTAGAAACATTGTTCTAACTAAACTTCTGGATAAACACTAACTTGTTTTTTATCTCTTCCGCGTCTTTCAAATTTAACTATTCCATCAACTTTAGCAAATATAGTATCATCTTTACCGATTCCTACATTTGTACCAGGATAAATTCTTGTTCCACGTTGACGATATATAATAGATCCACCAGATACAAATTCTCCATCTGCAGCTTTTGCACCTAGTCTTTTTGATTCAGAATCACGACCATTTTTAGTTGAACCTTGTCCTTTTTTATGGGCAAATAATTGTATATCTAAAACTAATAATTTCATAAGATTACCTCCTATCAATTTTTATATTTTCTTTATAATCATTTTCTAATTCTTCTAACATAGATATCATATTTTCAATTAGTATATCTATATTTTTTTCATGTTTTAATATATTAACTTCAATGAACCCCTCATCTTGTTTATAAGATATAGCATTTTCATCTATTCTTATAATTGCATTCAATGAAGTAATTACTATACTACTTACACTTGCACATACAATGTCGTTACCTTTTACACCGTATCCTGCATGACCAGATATTTTTATATTATCTTTATCTATTACTATCTTAATCATTATGCACTAATTTTTGTAATTTCAACTTTAGTATATGGTTGACGATGTCCTTGCATTTTACGGTATTTTTTCTTTTGATTGTATTTAAATACAAGTATCTTTTTTTGTTTACCATGTTTTAAAACTTTACCTGTTACTTTAGCTCCATTTACATATGGACGTCCTGTAACACCATTTGCCATTAAAACTCTATCAAATGTTACATTAGAATCTTTTTCAGCATCTAATTTTTCAACATAAATAACAGATCCTTCTTCAACATAGTATTGTTTTCCACCAGTTTCAATAATTGCTTTCATAATTAACCTCCTTGTTTTTATAATCTAAGACTCACCATTAAGGTACTTACGTTTTAAAACCTTTTCTGTGTGGTTGTAGAGTGAGGCCCTACACATTAAGAAATTTTACCACAAAACATACTTAAAGTCAACGATTTTATAGCAAAAAAGCAGATTATCTAAATAATCTTTTGATTATTATTTTTTCTGCCTCTTTTTAGATTGAGTTATAACACAAATTCTCTTTTATTACAATTTAAAATAATCATCTAACACTTCTTTTTCTGTATAGTATTTTTTATAATAAAATAGATGTCGATAATCTTTTTTCATTTTTTCTAATTTTATTCCTTTTATTCTTTTTATTTTATTAAATTTTAAATTATAACTATATCTTTCATATAAGAATTTATTAAATAAATACTTATGTTCTTTTACCTCTTTTATATTTTTTATTAAAATAAATATTATAATAATTAGTAATATTAAACTATTCATTCTAATTGTTCTAATAAATAATAATGATAATGTTATTAGTGATATTATTATGGTTATAATATGACTATATTTATAGCTAAATACTTTATTTAGAATAATATTAATTAATTTAGATCCATCTAAGGGTATTATTGGAAGTAAATTAAATAATAATAAACTATAATGATAATTAGTTATTAAAACATTATTATATTTATAAAAAACAAGTATAAAATAAAAAAGAATTTGAAATAATGGTCCTAGTACTAGTATTACAAATTCTTCCTTTAAACTTTTATTAATTAATTCATTAAAAATAGTTATTCCTCCAAATGGTAAAATAACTACTTTTTTTATATTCCATTTATAATATATAGCTCCCACTAAATGACCTACTTCATGAATAAATATAAGTAGTGTTATATAAATAAAATCTTTAAATAATCCTGTAAATATACATATTAAACAAACAATATAATAAATTGGATGTATTTTAAATATAGTCTTCATAATTAAGTACTTTACCATCTTTTTTATATACTAAATAAATATTATCACTTAATGATTCTCCTATTAATGATCCTTTTTCTACATAATCATATAATTTTAGTGATGATTTAACATTAGAATACCATATATCTACACCATCAGTTCCTTCTACTATTATGGTATCACCATAGTTATCTTTTTTACCTATAAATACTACTATTCCATTTTCTATATTAGGAACTAAATAATTATTATCTACTTTAAGTTTTACTCCATCTAAATATTTTGATTTTTCATTATACTTTAGTTTTTCACTAAATACTTGTTTAGTTTCTTTTTTTTCTATTACATCACTAAAAGGTATAGGTTTACCAAATTTATCTTTAAATAATTTATTTATACTAGCAAATTTAAAATTTTTCTCAAAAACATTTTTATAAAAATACGTTCTTATATTAGGATTGCTTTTTAATGTTATAAGTGTTAGTAAAGTAATAATTATTAATACTAAAAATTTAGATAATTTATTATGTTTTGGTTTAGTTACTACTTTATTTCTTTTTTTATTTTTAAATTCTCTTACATAATCTTCTATATCCATATTATCACCAATTAATAATATGATTAATTCTTTATATATATTCTTCTTTTTTTTACTTTATTTGTTATTATATACATTAATAATATATATAAAATATTGAATAATAATGAATATATAATACTATTAATAAGAGTATTCATATCAAAATTAAAGTAATCTATAAATATAAGTGTAAAATATGTAATAATTCTATATAATACAATTATTATTATAGAAATAATTATTATACTTATCCAATTATTTTTAATATATGTATTTAATATAGATACTATATAACCCAATAACAAAAATATAAATGCATTTAAAATGCCAGTATTAGTATAAGATATATCATATATTAAACCTATTATAAAACATATAATATAATATTTTTTATTATTATACATATATGGATAAATTAAAATTAGTGACATTAAGGTTGTTAGTGGTATAAGATAGCTAATACTAATTAATCTTGATAATATTCCTTCTAAATAAAATGAAATAATTAATAATATATAAATCATTTATCTTTTCCTAAAACAGTAACATATTTAATATTATCAAAATTAACATTACTTCTTACAAGTAAAGTTCTAGATAAATCAAAATTATCTTTTTTTATTTTTTCAACATTACCAATCAATATACCACCAGGAATATCATTAAAATTTGTTGTTGTTACAACAGAACCTTTTGGAATTTCTTTATTATCTGCGATTCCCTCTACTATAAAGCATTTAGTTTTTTTATCATAACCTACCATTAATCCATATAAATAATCATTATTAACTTTTATTTTAACTGATATTTTATTATTAATATCATCAGTAGTTAATAGTTTAACCACACTATTTAAATTAGATACTTTAGAAATAGTACCTATTAACCCATCGCTAGTTATGACTGCCATATCTTTTTTTATTTTATGTTTACTTCCCTTATCAATTGTTAATTCATCATAATAATATCCAATATTTCTAATAATTACTGAAGAATTAATATATTTAGATTCAAGTGTATTATTTAATTCTAGTACTTTTTGTAATTCTTTTATTTCTTTTTTAATTCATCGTTATCGTTATTTACTGATTTTAACTTTTCATATTTTTTATATAATTTATTATATTTATCATACATTTTATTTGATAATTTAATTTCTTTTATTTTATTATCTATATAATTAATTGGTTTATTAATTACTTTATTTACTGTTAAAGTAGAATCTTTTATTATTTTTTCTATATCACTTAATTTTCTTTTATCACTTATAATAAAAGAAAGTATAAATAATAATATACATACTAATAATATTATTACAACAATAAATTTCTTTTTTTTAAACATATTAATTACCTTTCATTAAATTATTTTCAAAAAAACTAAAGTATTTATTTTTTCCAATAATAATATGATCATCTATTTTAATACCTAATAAAGTTCCTGATTTAATTAAATTATTAGTTAATTCTATATCATTTTTTGAAGGTGTTATATTACCAGTTGGATGATTATGAATACATATAATAGAGACTGCTCCAACTAAATATGCTTCTTTAAATATTTCTCTTGGATGAACTGTACTATAATTTAATGTACCTTTAAATAACATTTTATTTTTTATTACTTTTTTACTACTATCCAAATATATACAATAAAAATATTCTTGTGTTTTATCTTTTAATAAATCATTAAAATAAGTAAATACTTTATCTGAATTAGTAATTTTTATATTGTTTATTGTATCTATCTTTTTATTCATTCTTTTACCTAATTCTATACAAGCAATTATAGTAGATGCTTTTACCTTACCTATTCCTTTTATTTTTATAATTTTTTCCATATTTACATTAACTAGTTCATGGATATCATAGTTTTTTAGTATTTCTAATGATAATTCTTTTACACTTTTTTCTTTTGTACCAGTTTTTAATATTATTGATAATAACTCTTCATTATTTAGTGTTTCCACTCCATTATTTAATAATCTTTCAATAGGACGTTCTAGAAGTGGTAAATCCTTAATCTTTGTCATTAATCATCAACTCCTCATATTTACTTAGAACTTGATTTTCAATTGACCTTATAACCTTTGTATCAGTTGTTTCTAATAATAAATTATCATATTGTTCTAATACTGTTAAAAAAGCAACATCTGATATAAAAATTTCCCTTATATATATATCATACCCTATAGACTTATAGAAATCCTGCAATGTTTTTAAATTTTTTTTATTTTTAGTTATTCCAATATAAGAATAATACATATTATTTTCTTTAGTATATATATAATATGGAGTATTTTTCATTGATTCTTTCATTGATTCTTCACTAGAATATACACCAGCTTGTAAAAAATAAAGATTTTCTCCTGTAAGAGATACTACATCTGTATCAGTTCTATATTGTTTAAGCATAAAAGTTCCCATAAAAAAACCAACTAATATACATAATACTACTGGAAAAATATTTTTTAATTTCATATTATCACCAGTTTTATTATATTGTATTAATTGGTATTATTTTGTCGAATTTTAGTATTGAATACCCCAAATTACATGATGTTTAGCATCACTACCACAACATACACATTTACCTGTAATTAATGGTTCATCTACTATACATCTTGATTTACATCCCTTTATTTCTTTTATTTTTGTTTCACACTCAGTATTTCCACACCAATCTGCATGTATAAATCCAGGTTGAGTATTTAAGATTTTTTCCATTTCCGTTAAATCTTTAGCTGTAAATGTTAAACTATCTCTTCTTTCTAATGCTTTATTATACATATCTTTTTGAATTGTTTCTAATAATTCTTTAACATATTTAACTACATCAATGTTTAAATCTTCAGTATATTTTTCACTTGTATCACGTCTAGCAAATGTGATTTTATTATTTTCTAAATCTCTTGGTCCAATTTCAATACGAATTGGAATACCATTTACTTCTGCTTCTGCGAATTTAAATCCTGGAGATTTATCAGTTTTATCAATATATGTTACTACATCATTATTATTTAATTCTGTATTTATTTTTTCACATAATTCAAATACTTTATCATTATTACCGATTGGAATAATTACTACTTGTTTTGGCGCAATTCTTGGTGGTAATACTAGTCCTTTATCATCTGAATGAACCATAATTAATCCACCTATCATTCTTGTTGTTGTACCCCATGATGTTTGATATACAAATTCTTGTTTATTTTCTTTATTTAAAAATTTAACATCATATGCTGTACTAAATTTTTGTCCAAAATAATGAGATGTACCTGCTTGTAGGGCAACACCATTATACATTAATGCTTCATTAGTTAATGTATATTCAGCACCCGCAAATTTTTCTTTTTCAGTTTTTAAACCAGTAATTGATGGTATAGCAAGTATTTCATGATGGAACCATTTATATACCTCCATCATTTGATCTGTTTCTTTAATTGCTTCTTCTTTTGTAGAATGTGCTGTATGTCCTTCTTGCCATAAGAATTCTCTTGATCTTAAGAATGGTCTTGTTTCTTTTTCCCATCTGATTACATTGCACCATTGATTATATAATTTTGGTAGATCACGATATGATTTAATATGATCTTTATAATAATCACAGAACATTGTTTCACTTGTTGGACGGAATGCTAATCTTTCTTCTAATTCTTTAGAACCACCCATTGTTATCCAAGCAACTTCAGGAGCAAATCCTTGTACTAATTCTCCTTCTTTTTTTAATAATTTTTCTGGAATTAATACTGGCATTTGACAATTAACATGTCCTAATTCCTTAAATTTTTTATCTAGTATACTTTGCATTTTTTCCCATATAGCATATCCATTTGGTTCAATTGCAATACATCCTTTTACTGAAGTATAATCAGCTAGTTTTGCAGCTTTAACTACATCAGTATACCATTTAGCAAAATCCACATCTCTACTTGTTATTGAATCATTTTTCATAATATCCTCCTATACAAAAAAGGATAGTACATAAGGAGTCATATAGACGGTACCATCCTTTTATTTACTTATTTTTGATAACGGTATTACCCGGAAATTATTAATTTCTCTCAGAAGTAGGAATTTATATATCATTATATTAGTTTACACCTTCCACTAACTCTCTTTAATAACTTTATATAAATTATGTCTTCATCAACGATTTCTAAATACATTCTAACATTTTTAATATTAAAAATCAATAGAAAAATAAATTCTATTTTTTAGAATTTACTTTATAATTATTTATTATGTAATCTAATTCTGGTGCTAATTCTGATAAATCATCTGTATAATATCTTGATTTATCTGTTTTTGTATAATAATTTGGTAATATATTTACATATAATGAACCACCTATATTTTTATATACATCATAGAATTTTAAAAATCTATAATCATATGTCCCATCATATGTTGCATAATGCATTGGAATAGCTAAATTAAAATTAAATATTTTCGCAAATACTAATCCATATTCTGCACCATGTTCTTTATCACCTTGTTCTATTATTTCATATAAAGCAATATTCATTATTTCTCTTCTAAAGTCATCATCACTTTTAAATTTATCTTTTATACTATTTGAATTTACTTTTAATAATTGATATAAATTATTCATATTAAAGAAATCTAATAATCTATTATCACTTTCTAAAGCTAGATCAATAAATTCTTTATTTTGATTTTGATATAATCTATTAGGAATAAATTTAAATTGATTTTTATGATATATTGCGATAGTATTTACTAATCCATCTAATTGTTGTTTATCAATATTGTTATATTTTTTCATTAAAGCTTTTTTTAGTCTTTCAATTATTATGCTTAAATTATAAGTCTTTTCTGAATTTCTAAACATATTTATCCCTCCTGAATGGTTATATATTATAGCATAAATTCAAAAAAAGTCAATTTAAAATGAGATAAATAATTATCTCATTTTTATATTTTCATCAATATTTTTTTCATATACTTTATGAAATTCATTATAGAATTCTATATATCTATCAAAATCTATTTTACCTGGTTGTTTATCAATTATTTTAGGTATATCTATTTCATCAATAATCATATCAAATCTCATTGATTCTATTTTATCATCTAAATCAATATTAGTTATTTTTATAAATCCTTCTTTTAATTCATATTGACCCATAAATGCAATATAATATAATTCATATGATAATTGAGCTAATTTTTCAATTGATTCATATTTTTCTTTTTCAAAATCTTTTCCTTGTATATATGAATTATATCTATTAACTATATAATCTAATAAAATAGAATTATTAAAATCTAAATCTTTTACTTCATTATATCTAATATTATTTATATCATCTATATTTCTAATATATTTTTTAGCATATTCTAATTCTTTTTCATTCATAGGATTTAATAATACTTCTAATATTTGTTCCTTATTTTTTAAAATAGGATAATTATCTAACAAATATATATCATCTCTTAATTTATTAAAATATTCTTCTTTTTGATTTTCAAATATTAATTTTTCTTTTTCTAATTCTATTTTTTTACTTTCTGCTTGTATTATTTCTTCTATTTTATTAATTAATTCATCTAATTCATCCATTGTTTTAATATTATCAACAAGTTTTAAACATTCACATTTTGTATATTCAGTTAATAAATGTTCTTCCTTTTTATCATTAATATAATTAATAAGACTATTTCTATAAAAATCAATTGTTCCTTGGTGAATACTTGCCATAAAAACAACCTCCCTTTTTTATTGCCGTATATACTAACACAAACAGATGTTTTTGTCAAATTAATTTATTAAAAAATTCATTACTAAATCTACTAATATATTCTTTTCTTTGGGATTAGACTGAGCTATAAGAATAGTTAATGCGACTAATGTATTATTATCGATTATTCTTCTATTATCTTTAAATAATATATTATAGAATTCTAGAAAATATATAAATAATGTAGCTGCGATTCTTTTATTACCATCAATAAATGTATGGTTTTTAGTAATTAAATATAAAAAATTAGCAGCTTTTTCTTCTATTGTTGGATATACATCTTTACCATCAAATGATTGATAAATAGCTCCTATAATAGCTTTTAATCCTTCATTTCTTTCTAATGCGAATAATTCACTATCATTATTAAATTTAAGTAAATCAATTATATTTTTACAATTATCATATGTTATTTTGTCATTAGAACTAGTCCCAATAGGTTTGGATAAAGTTCTATGATCATAGTCATCTAAAAGATTTAAAGCAGTTGAATAATTATTTATTACTTTAATTATTTCTTGTGCTTCTTCACCATTTAACTTATGATCTATTCTACCAGCTATATTTATTAATTTAACTGTTTTTTCTAAATACTCTAATCTTTTTTGATTAACAGCATAACCTTTTAATAAATAATCTTTTAATACTTTATTAGCCCATTTTCTAAAAATAATACCATTTTTTGATTTAACACGATATCCTACACTAATTATCATATCTAGATTATAATAATCTAGATTACGAGAAACATTTCTATTTCCCTCTTTTTGAACTGTCGCAAATTTTGCGACAGTTGTATCATCTAATTCCTCTTTTAAAGCATTATTAATATGTTTATGTATAGTTTTAACATCTCTATCAAATAGTTCAGCCATTTGATTAGCATTTAACCACACAGTTTCATCTTTCATATTTACTTCCAATTTTACATCTTGATCTTCAAATATAATTATTTCGTTTTTCAATTTTTCCCTCCTTATGTTTTTTAGTCTTCTTTTCTATAACAACATATCATGGGAAATATTTAATGTCAATATATTTCGCGAAACTATATTTGCTTTTTTGTTTTAAAAAAATAATAGGTTTTTCCTATTATTTTCCTAGATATGTTTTAGATATTTTTATTACATTATTTATTTCTTTAACTAAATTAGTAAAATCATTTGTAATAAATTCTAATTCTTTATTCTTAGAAGCCATTTCATGTTTATAAGCAAGATCTGCTAGAACATTGAATCCTAAGTATCTAGCATCACTTTTTAATGCATGTACTTCAATACTATAATCTTCTAAATTACTTGTATTTTTATATAATTTTAATTTATCAAATCTATCTTTAATATTGTGTAAAAATTCCATTAGTGTTTCATTATACATTGATTTATCACCAAGTAATTCTAAAGCCTTATCTATATCTACTCCATTATCTTTTAAATATTTTATATTATCTTTTGTTTCAGTTACATATACTGGAGAAAATTGAGTGGTTGATTCTAATTTTTTAGAATAAGGTTTATCTTCTTTAGAATCATTTTCAAATAAACTTCTAAGTACTCTATCTAATTCTTGTTTATCAATTGGTTTTGATAAATAATCATTGAATCCTTTAGCTAAATATTCTTCTTTTTGACCTTCAATAGCGTTCGCAGTTAATATTACAACTGGAGTATTAAAATTAGCTTTTTCTTTTAATTTTTCATATGTTTCTACTCCACTCATATTAGGCATCATATCATCCATAAATATTAAATCATATGTAGTACTATCTACTTTGGATAAACATTCATCACCACTTAATGCTTCTTCTATAGTAGGTTTATATTTTTTAAGAACCATAGACGCTACCTTAATATTTAATTTATTATCATCTACTACTAAGAATTTTTTATTTGATAAATCTAATTCTTTTAGTTCTTTAGGTTGTTCAACAGGTACTTCTTTTTGTTTTACTTTAATATCAGTAGTTTTACTATCTTTAAATACCTTAGACAATTCTTCATGTAATTTATCTCTATCAATTGGTTTAGATAAATATCCATCGAAGCCTTGATCTAAATAATTCTTTTCCATACCTGATATAGCATTAGCTGTTAAAACTACTACTGGTGTATTAAAGTTTTCCATTTGTTTTAATCTTACTAATGTTTCAGATCCACTCATTCTAGGCATCATATCATCAAGTAATATTAAATCATATGTAGTATTTTTTACTTTTTCTAAGCAATCCATACCACTTTCTGATAATTCTAATGTTGGCTTATATTTTTCTAATACTTTAGTAGCAACTTTTAAGTTTAATTTATTATCATCTACTACTAATATCTTTTTACCAGTTAAATCTAAATCAACAGTAGTATCAATTACTTTACTTTCTACTACTTCTTTACTTATTTTTTGATCAATAGCAACAGTAAATTTAGAACCTTTTCCATATGTAGAATGAACTACTATTTTACCACCCATTAAATCAATTAATTGTTTAGTAATAGCAAGACCTAAACCAGTACCTTCTATTGTTGTATTTCTGTCTTCATCAAGTCTTTGGAATTTAGTAAATAGTTTATTAATATCTTCTGTTTTAATTCCTCTACCTGAATCTTCTACACTTATTATTAATCTACATACATCATTATTTTTTACACATTTAACACTAAAATCTACATATCCAGTATCAGTATATTTAATAGCATTTGTAAGTAAATTAACAATAATTTTTTTAAGATTAGCATGATCTCCATATAAGGTTTGTGGAATATCTTCAGCTATATGAATACGATAATCTAATGGCTTTTCACCAAGTCTACCCTTACCTAATTTTACTATACCATCAAATAATTCATAAGAATTATAAGCTGAATTATGTATTTCTATCTTACCTGCTTCAATCTTACTAATATCAAGTATTCCATTTACTATTTCAAGTAATGTTTGTGAGGCACTTACGATATCATTAGCATTTTCTTTAGCTTCATCTAATGAATTAGATGTTTGTATATATTCACTAAATCCTACAATAGCGTTTAATGGAGTTCTGATTTCATGAGACATACTAGATAAGAAATCACTTTTAGCTCTATTTGCTTTATCCGCTTGTTCTCTAGCTATATTTAATTGTTCAATCATTTTAATATCTGGGTTTTCAATTGTAAAGTACATTAAGAAAGTTATAAAAGTTTCTGTCGAAGTCATTAATAATAAATCCGGCGACATTTTTTGAATTATCATTACAAATGTTGCTAAAAAAACAAAAGCAATTAATGGTAAATACTTCTTAGATTTTAATTTTTTAACATTAACGATCATTGAAGGAACTAAAATAAACACATAAATAATTGATAATAAATAAACTAAATCAACACTTAATCCATACGTATATATTCCACGATTATCATTTACATAATTTATTGGTAATATTGATAATGCTATTAGTGAAACTATAAACACAATTACTGATAATAATATTATTTTTTTAAATTTTTTATTTTTAATTTTATTACTTTGCTTTTCATCTATATTTAGTATTATTAAAATATATGCAACCATAAGTAAAAGCCACACAATTAAGTAAACCAAGTATGATTTACAAACTATCGTATTTATAATAGGATAATCATTAGCATATTTTATACTAAAAAAACAACAAATATGTAATAATTGTCCAATAAAATTAGATATAATCATATATTTATATATTTTATTTTCATAGTTATCTATTCTTTTTTTAGTAAAATAAACTATTAATAATAAAATTATATCTAATACACCAAATAATTCGAAAAATAATAGTTTCATATTACACCCTCTTATTTTTTATTCTTACTATATATATATAATATCACAAAAAAAAAAGATAAACAATTGTTTATCTTTAAATTAAACGTTTTTTTCTATAATAAGCATAATTTTTTTTACCTGCACTTGTTCTTTGTATTTCGTCTTCAATATTAATTTCAATAGGTTTAGCAAATTCTTCAATCGAATTACACTTTTCATTAACTAGATCAATAATTTTTTCTCTCGATAAATTACAATCACTCATTAACGAAATATAAGCAACACTTCTTGGTGTAGCAGATGCATCAGAAGGTACTATAATACAGTCTTCAATATAATCTACAGACGAAATTACTTCTTCAACGTTACCTGCATATATTTTAACGAAATTACCTTTTCCATCATCTGTAATAAAATATTCTCTTATTCTTCCACCTAACTTAATAAGTCTTTTAAACTTTCCATGTACGGAACCATAAGTATCAGAAATAAACCATTTTTTACCATTTTCATCGGTAACGAAACTTTTATTTGTAGCTTCTTCATTATTATAATATCCATCAGCTATTGTAGGTCCTGATAAACATAAAATTCCCTCTTTATCATTACCTAAATCTGCATGAGTTTTTGGATCAATTGCCTTTGCTTCAATACCATTCATTAACATAAAGTAGTCATTTAATCCAAATTTTAATGCTGTTGCACTACCTAATTCTCCAAATCCAAATCCATCTATAAGTAATGGATCTGCATCATGCTCATTTAAAAAATTTAATAATTTTTTCTTTTCTTCTGTTAAATAATGTTCTCCACCAGAAATAACATATTTTAAATATGATAATTTACCAACATCTTTTGTATCTTCTATTATTTTATAAAAGTTTGGTATAGCTTGAATACGATCAACTTGATTTTCGTCTAACATATCCATAATTTTCTCATCTTTTGATTGTAATATTAATGTTTTACCCATTAAAAGAATCATAATTGTACTATTAATTGCGGCATAAGGATATTCATGTGAAACAACACCGACAACTTTTTCAGATTCACAACTTTTAACATTAGTGGTTTTTGAAACAATTTTAACCATATTTGTATACACCTTATTTGATATCGAAATAGGTTTAGGTTCTCCACTTGAACCACTTGTATATAAAATCGAAGCTAAAGCATCTGGATCTTTACATGGTTCATATGAAAGATTACCAATATCACTTTTTTGGATATCATCCCACTCATGAACTTTTACACCTTTATTTTGGATTTTTTCAATTATCGATTTATCACATTTATCCATTAATATTATATCTTTAACTTTTGTATTATCAATAACTCTACTTACAATTTCAATATTATTTGAATCAGTAAACATTAGTTTTGAATTAAAATTGTTAATGTTAAATTCCATTTTTTCTTCCTTAGAACCATTAAATATTCTTGAATTAGCTATTCCTAACTTATTCATTGAGAAAAACGAAATAATTCCTTCACTACTACTATCTGAACATATAGAAGCTTTATCTCCTTTATTATATTCAATATTTTTATAAATATAATCAGCTAATTTATCAACTTCAGTAAGCATTTCCATAAAAGTTATTGCTTTATCCTGTACTAATGCATTTTCATTTTGTATTTTTGGATGACTTAATACTAAATTTTTAAAGTAAATATATGGTGTTTCACCATTCTTCTTGATTAAAATTTTATGATGATTATTTTCTTTAACAAATTTATAATGTGAACCTAAATTTTTTAATGTCAATGCATATGTTATTAAATTACTAATTTTTTCATTATTCTTTTTAGATTTAACACTATTTACCATAAATTCCCCTCTTTCAATGCCGTATATTATACACATTTTTTGTTATTTGTCAAATTTTTGTTTGCTTTTTATAAAAAAAAGAATTTTAGTTCTTCTTTTTTTTCTTTTCTCCTAATTTATTATCTAAAAGTTGTACAATGTTTCCATATCCTAAGAAGAATACAAATGTTACTATCATATTTATAGTTACTTTACCTACTCCATAAGCTTCCATATCCATAAAAGGATAAGGATAAGTTGCTCCATTTATAAATGTTCCTCCATTAGCTGTATAAATAACTACAAATAATTGATAAGCTATAAGCACAAAACTCCAAATTAGTGGATATTCTTTCTTTAAATGTCCTTTTTCTCCAAATATTATATAGTCAAATATTACTAAAAGGGGTACTACTATATGTACTATACTGCATTCTAATTGATGATTTTCAAATACAGAAGCTGCACTACTTGATGATATTAGCAAATTATATACTACCATAGTAAGAGTAATTGATATTGTTACCATACCTTTAATTATATAGTGCATATCACTATTCTTTGTTTTTTTAGTAATCATTAATATTACTAATACTGTAAAATATATTAAACATAGTAAATTACTTAAATTAGTAAAATATAATATTCCTTTTTCAAATGTTAAAAATTTAAAATTTAGATATAATCCTATAGCTGTTACAATAACTATTATTATTCTATATAATAATTTAATTTTTTCTTTCATACTTATACACCCTATCATCATTATAAATCAATAATTAAAAAGGTCAATATAGTTTGTAAAGTGAGTGTAAAAAAAAGTTATATTTCTATAACTTTTTATTCTTTTTCTTTACTTTTTTTACATTATCATTTTCCATATTATTATTTTTAATTAAATCTAATAAGTATTCTAGTTTTTCTTTCTTTTCTTGATAACTCAATGAATCATTATCTTCTATTTCTTTAATATAATATTCTAATAAATATTTATTTTTTCCAGATTGATTATTAATTTCTTCTTTTATATATTTTATATTTTCTATATTTTCTTGATTAATTCTAGTTTCAAGTACCTTCTCATTTGCTATTTCTTCATTAAAATATTCATCACTTGATAATTTAAATTCTTGTTTAGAGTAATCTTTTTGTTTACTATACTTCTTCTCTTTTGTTTTTTTTATATCAAAAAATATATCCTCAATTTTCAATTTAATTTCTTTTCCAACATATACAATTCCCACTCCTGTTATTACTACAACAACTGTTCCTACACTAATATAAGTTGGAATAAATACTTTCCACCAAGACCAATCAATTAGATTTAAAACTTTTAATGTGATAAATATTACTTGTAATGTACCACATATTCCAAGTCCTCCATTGCTTACTTTATTATTATCATTCATAAAAAACCTCTAATTAAAAATTATGATATCATAAAATCTTTTTCTGTCAACAAAATAATTATTCTTTTATTATTATTTCATCTACTATATTTTTTTCTATATCATATAAAGTAAATTTATGATTGTTATATATTAAATAACTTGGTTTACTATTTCCTCTAGGTAGTGATATAGATCCAACACATATATATATCATATCATTTTCACATTTTATATATGGTACATGTTCATGTCCATATATAAGTATTCCATTATTAAATATTTTGTTTTTAGAATAACTATATAAATGACCATGAGTTAAATATAGTTTTTTATTATCAACATTTAATTCTACTAAATCTGGTGTTGATACATTTATTAATTTCATAACAAAATCAGAATCACAATTACCTCTAGTTATTATTAGTTTATTTAAATATTTATTTAAAAATTCAACAACATCTATACTATCTTGATATGAATAATAACTACATAAATCACCTAATACTACTATTCTATCAAAGTTATTTTGTCTTTCTAATTCTTCTATATATTTTAAATTATCAAGTATACCATGAACATCTGAAAAGAATAGTATTTTCATAATTAATCACCTATATTATTATATCATTTTATAATAAAAAGATACAATTATGTATCTTCTTTGTTTTCTAAATACTTTGCTAACTTCTTATACATATCTACACTCCAGAAATTCCATCTTTCTTCATCAGGAAAATTTCCTAGTGTTTTGGTTTCTCCATCTGGTATAAAGATAAAATCCCAGCTCCATCCATAAGTACCAGATTTTTCTGTTGCGATTGTTCCTCTAGTTATTCCTTCAAATACTACAGGTTCTTTTCCTGGTTCACAGTATGCGATAGATTCTTTAAAATATGCTTTTCTATTTTCCATACCTTCCATTAATTTTAAAAGCCCATCTTCTCCTATTGTATCATCTGCATAATGTGTATATACACCAGGAAATCCTTTTAGTCCTTCTACAAATAACCCTGAATCATTTTTAAGTACTGGTTTATTTAATTTTTCACTAGCCCATTTAGCTGAATAAATTGCGACTTCATTAACATCATCTGCTTGTATTTCTGGTGTTTCCATCTTAACATTATCTATTTCAAAACCAAGTGGTTCTAGTGCTTGTTTAGCACTGGCAATTTTAGCCCAGTTACCTGTTACATAAGTTATTGTTTTCATTATTTCACCTCATTAATTTTCTTCGCTATAATACCATTTATCAATTATTTTTTTGATATTTTTTATTTTATGTCCACTATTTTTATATTCATTTAAATCATTTAAATATAATATATTTTGTGATAAATGTATTGCATTTTTATAATGAAAAACTATATTATTTTTTATTTTTGAAATAGAATCTATTCTAAATTTATTAAATAAATCTTGAGTTTTAGGAAAACTATTATCTAATAATTTTATTTTTTGCTTATTACCGCTTTCATCATAATATACTACATTTATTACTGGATTATCCTTATCAAATGAAATATATTCATAATCATCTAATTCAGATAATGAATCATTAAATTCATCTTTATATTTTTTAAATTCTGAAATTATTTTTCTTTTTAAATCTGCCTTTTTTATATTTTGAATAATAATTGGTCCAAAAAGAAAAGTTATAATAACAAATATAATCATAAATAATGGTACTAATAAATATTTTAAATTTTTCATAATTATACCTCTAATTCATTATAAACTTTATCTACTTCTTCTTTTTTTCCTTCAATAGCTACTACATTATATACTTCAGGAGATTCATATTTATCTATTTCAAATTTAACATTATCTTTTTCATATATTATTCTATTTCTAATTAAAGTAATATCTTTTTTATAATTCAAAAATTCTAATATTGAATTTATGCTTTCTATATCATTAAATTCTAAAGGTAATGATTCTTTTCTGATTTTAAGTATACTATCATTTAGATTATATTCTTTAAAATCTAGAAACATTTTAGTATTATCATCATATTCATTAATTGTAATTCTAGCCATAGTTTTATTACTATTTCTATAAAGTGTTCTTGTTTGTTTTACTTTATCAATTAATTTATAATCATTATTATTACAATAATTAATATATTTTGTTATATCATCAGTTTTAAAACTATATTCATACTCTTGCATATTATTTAAACATCTCCACTATTATTTCTGGTATTATTTCATATCTTACTTTATGACGATATATTTCATCTTCTTCTGTTCTACCACTATATAAAGATTTACTTAATACAGTATTATCTGATACACAGAAAAGTGCGGTTACATTTTTCTTTAATTTTTCATTACATTTAAATAAAGCTGCTGTTTCCATTTCTATTACTTTAGCTCCCAATTCTAATATTTTATCTATATGATAAAATTGCATAAATATTGTATCTACACTATAATTAGGAACTTGATGATATGTAAGATTTTTTTCTTTTAAAATATTAATTAATTTATTTGTGTATTCTTTAGAAGGATATTCTTTCTTGAATAGTTCATCTTCTAAATTATCATTTAAATAACGAGATGCTCCATCACCGCATATAGAATATTCTGGTATTACTAAATCACCTATTTTAATATTTTCATCTAAAGAACCTACTGATCCCAAGAAAATAATGTTTTTACATTTAGTCACTCCAAGTGATAAAGAAAAATCTACCATAAATGGAGCTCCCATTCTTCTTAATTCTATAAATGAAAATGACACATCATCTCCATAAAAATTATATACTCTTTCATTTATTTGCTCCACTCTTAAATTCATATTATCAAACATTGTATGTTTCCACCAAGGAGCAATTACAACATTTTCAAGTATTTGTTCATAACCTTTATATTTTCTAATATCTTCATCAGTTGTTCCAAATCTTAGATGTGAATTTAACAAATCATCATAATTCATATATTACCTCCATATTTCTGATTCAAAATATGCTTCTTGAAATTCAGTAAGTGCTCTTATTTGATCATCAGTATAATTTTTATTTGATACAACTAGTTTATCATCATTATCATTTACTCTATGTATAATAGCAATTACTTTACCAGTATATTCTTCTACTGGTTCAAATACACCTAATACATAAGCATCTAATTCTTCAGAGTCCCCACTTATTGTATTTGGTATATAACCATAATTAATAGGATAAATAAATCCTTTTTTAGGATGTTTAGATCCGAATGGTCTATCCATTTTTACTGTTACTTCTTTACCTAAATATTCTTTTGTATCCATATTATCACCTCTATATCCTATTTAATTTTATATCCTCAATTAATTTTATTTTAATTTCTTCTGGTACTAAGTTAATTTTACTAATATCTTCAAACGATATCATTTCCATATGATAATATCCTTTATTAGGATTAGGTGTTATAAATTCTGGCCCCTCTCCTGTACCAAAAACTCCTCCAGTTTGTTCTACTAAATAAAATAATTGACTAGATTTTTCATCTTTATATTCATACATTTTTTTTATTACTTTAACATCTATTCCTACTTCTTCTTTTATTTCTCTAATAGTAGCTTCTTCAGTAGTTTCATTTTCTTCTACTCCACCACCTGGAATTACATAGTATTCTCTACCATTTTTTATTCTATGCATAAGTGCGATAGAATTATTTTGAATTAATATACCGGCTGCTCTTATTCGCATAGTACCACCTCTATATTTATTTTACCATAATATATCAAAAAAAGTATTAACTATTTTTAATACTTTATGATTTTAATTCTTTAATAAATTCTTGTAAAAATTTATATCCTACACTATTTTTTCTAATTGCATAACATATTTCTCTTTTAGGAAAAACTATATCATGTTCTATTTCTGTTAATTCATTGTTATTTAATTCTGTTTCAACACATTCTTTTGTAACTAAACCTATTCCGAGTTTATCTTTAACAAAAGCAATAGTTATATTTTCTTGTGTTAATTCATATTTTGGAGTAAATACTTCATTATATTTCATCAATTCTTCTGAAATACTTTCTTTTGCAGCTGTTTCTACATCTATACATAGTATAGGATATTTATTTATATCTTTAATTTTAATTTGTTTAGGATATTGATCACTAATCTCACTATTAACAACAAATATATCATTAGTTGTAAAACATTCCTGAACAATTAATTCAGGATACTGTTGTGTATAACGTTTACGATTTAAAAGAATTAAATCAACTTCTCCATTACGTAATTTTTGAATTGCTTCTGGATGTCTATCCGCAGTAATTCTAAATTTAACATTAGGATATTTTTTACTAAATTCAATTAATTTTTTATTTAAAAATATCTTCATAACTGATGTACTCGCTATTAATTTAATTGTATATTCTTTGTTAACTTCTTTAAATTTAACATTTTTTTCAATATTTAAAAGATTTTCAATAGGTTCTTTTATACTATTATATAGTTTTTCTCCATATTCAGTTAAAATTATACCTTTCGAAACCTTTGTTATTAAAGAAAAACCTAGTAAATTCTCTAAATTTTTTATTTGTTTTGTTACAGCTGGTTGTGAAACATTAAGATATTGAGCAGCTTTTGTTATATTTTTTTGTTGAGCTACATAATAAAACACTTTATAAAGTTCAAAACTTATATTCATACAACCACCTCGCATTGAAATGATTATACTACTATTAGAAATTAAATGTCAATTTTTAAGCTTTTAATTTATATACCAAATACTTTTGACCATCATTTGATATATATTCATTCTTAAAAATCATTCCACCATTTTCTAATGTTTTATAGCTTGAAATATTTCGAGGCTTAGAGCTAACTATAATACTATCTTTACCAGATTCAAATAATAATTGTGCTGAAAGTCTTAATATTTTTTCTGCATATCTATGTCCTCGCTTAGATGGTAAAACAAGTGCTCCAACATGACCTTGATATGTCAAGGTTTTAAAATTATCATCCCATCTAATTACCCCAAAACCAACTAACTCATTTTGATCAAATAATCCCATTAAAGTTTGACTTGATTCATCTTCATGTGATTTTTTTAAATATTCTAAATATAATAAAAATTCTTTATAACAAATTTTATCTAATTCTTTTAAGCAATATGCTCCAGAAAATTTATCATAACCATATTCATGTTCAGTAGTAATAATCTCTTTATAAGCTTTTAACACTTGTAGTTCATCATCTAAAGTTAATTCTCTATACTCCATTATTTTACTATCTTCTTCAATTCTTCATTAATAACTCTAGCTATTTCTTTTATATCATCATGATTTACATTTAAACAAGTGATAGCTCTTACTAAATATTTTCCATATGGAAATAATAATACATTTTTCTTTTTACAATTTTCTACAAAATCTTTTGCCTCATAATTATAATCGCTTAAATCTAACATAAATATATTAGTTTCTGGTGTATTTATTTTTATATCATGATTTTCTTTTTTTACTAAATTTGCTAATAACTTAGCATTTCTATGATCATCTTTTAATCTTTCTATATTATGGGTAACTGCATAATATGCAGCAGCAGCCATAAATCCAGATTGATGTAAATGACCTCCATACCATCTTCTAAATTTTCTAGCTTTTTGCATTGTTTCTTTATCACCCATTATTATAGAACCAAATGGGCCACCCAGTCCTTTAGAAAATGACATAGTAATTGTATCGGTATATTTAGCATATTCACTTGGTTTTATTCCAGACGCTACACAAGCATTCATAATTCTTTCACCGTCTAGATGTACCTTAATACCTCTTTCATGGCAAAATTCATAATCTTCTTTTAACACTTCTAATGGAAATATTCTACCACCATGTGAATTAATTGTATTTTCTAATGAAAGAAGTTTAGTTTGAGTAAATGTTCCATTATGCATCCTACTATCTAATCGATTTTTTATATCTTCTACTTTAATAATTCCATCTTTAGTTTGACAAATATTTAAAATAATTTTCCCCATATCAATAGATTGAGCTCCTTGAAAATAATTAATATGATAACTTTCATCTATAATTACTTCATCACCTGGATTAGTAAATAATCTAAGTGCGACTTGATCACTCATTGTCCCTGAACACATAAATACTGCCGCTTCTTTTCCAAATAATTTAGCACAATACTCTTCTAATCTATTTGTCTCATAATCTTCACCGTATCCTTGATCACCTACATTTGCCTCATAAATAGATTTTCTCATTTCTTCAGAGGGCATCGTACATGTATCACTTCTTAAATC
>Ga0256405_10003293_pt1 | contig 33730 bp, 33 predicted proteins | sample RumenRJG_02DNA_FD_189096 | JGI IMG/M metagenome (GOLD analysis project Ga0256405, IMG submission 189096) | Bovine rumen microbial communities from Lethbridge, Alberta, Canada - RJG_02 | ecosystem: Host-associated > Mammals > Digestive system > Stomach > Rumen | place: Canada: Alberta...
AAAAGAACTTAAACGGGGGGGGTAAAACTTAATGGTTTTATTGATACCAATACGCATGAAAATCAATTCAAGAAGCTTCCTGTATATCATGACATATCAGAGATAGAAAAAGAGGCTATTGTATTGAACTGTGAGAAAGATTGGAAGCCAATAACTGTAAGGAGAATATTGGACGAAGCAAATATTGAGAATGTAGATATATATGCATTTTGGAAGTATTATAGCTTGCCAATAAAATTTGAATTCTGGGAAGGATTTGAAAAGTATTATACTGAACATCAAAAAGGTTTTGATAGGGTCTGCGAGTTGTTGAAGGATGATTTGTCCAAGGAAACGTTTAGAAGGCTCGTTGATTTTAGGTTGAATGCTGATATATCAGCAATGTCAATCTTTACAGATAAAACTGATAAACAGTATTTTGAAGACTTCTTAGATTTAAAAGAAGAAGGAGAGTCGTTTGCCGATATAGGCAGTTATGATGGCAAGACTTCATTGGATTTTATTGGACATTGCCCCAGATTTAGCAAGATATGGGCTTTCGAACCAGGACCCGACCTTATGGAAAAAGTCCAAAGGAATCTTTCTAATTATCAAAACATTATATATTGTCCTGTTGCTGCATCAAACAAAAAAGAGACACTTTATTTTGAATATGGTGGAATAGGTAGCAAACTTACTGATGATGGAGATGTTGCAGTTCAAGCTGATAAGATAGATGAATTTATAAAGGAAAAAGTAACCTTCATGAAGATGGACATAGAAGGCGCTGAATCTATGGCTATCGAAGGTGCAAAGCAAACAATTTTAAAGTATCACCCAAGACTTGCTATCTGCGTTTATCATAGACCTGGTGATTATGTAGATATCCCGACCCAAATATTGTCGATCAGAGACGATTATGATCTCTATTTACGGCAGTATACTGAGGTCCCATATGAAACAGTGATGTTTTTTATGCCAAGGGATTAACAAAGACACAAAGCCGGCATTCTTTTGATTTCAGGAGCAAGTCTTAAAAAGACTACAATTATGAAATCAAAAGAGAATTTGTTAAATAGTTTTTTTTCAAGTAGTGAAAATCCTAAATATATATATGGAATAAATGCCTCCGCTATTGAAGTATTTAAAAAATTGAAAGAAAAGGGTATCGTGTTTGGAGGATTTATAGATAAGAACACTAAGGAGACTTTTTTTAAGAAACATCCTGTATTACATAGTTTTGAATCTATCGAGCAAGATGCGATTATACTAAGTTGTGATTATGGTTTGGAACCAGTTACTACTATGCGTGAAATAAGGGCCAAAGGCATTGGCTTCATAAGTATTTATGAGTATTATAGTTTTTTTAATAAAACTGTACCATTTTATTGTTGGCATAATGATTTTTCCGCTCATTATTTGGAAAACAAGGAAAAATATAATAATCTTACTACAATACTTGCAGACAGTATCTCTAAACAGACACTAATAAAACTTGTCAATTTTAGAATCAATATGGACCTATCTTATATGGAAGACTTTGTTAATAATGAAGAAGGAATGTATTTTGAGCCATTCTTAAACCTTAAAGAGGAGGGCGAGTCTTTTATGGATATTGGTTCGTATGACGGGTTCTCTAGTATGCAATTTATTAAATATTGTCCTGATTATTCCCAGATATGGTGTTTTGAACCAGCCAATGACTTGATGACCAATGTCAAACAACGATTATCGAAATATGATAGAATTACATATATGCCTTATGCTGCATCAGATAAAGATGAGACTCTTTACTTTGAATTAGACGGGGAGCAAAGTATGGTCACAGAAAGCGGATCTGTAGAAGTGCAAGCAAGGAAATTGGATGATATAATAGACTCAAAAGTGACTTATATAAAGATGGATATTGAAGGAAGTGAATCAAAAGCCATTGACGGTCTTAGGGAGACAATAAAAAAGCACCATCCAAGGTTGGCTGTTTCTGTATATCATAGGACAGGCGATATTGTTGACATATTTGATCAAGTTATGGCCATTAGGAACGATTATACTATATATCTACGCCATTATAAAGAGTCATTTTATGATACAGTGATGTTCTTTATACCACAGTAATTAAAAAAAGTAAAATGTCTTTTTTACAAATTGAGAATGTTCGCATAGCAGGAGTTGCTGCATGCGTACCGCCACGAATAGAAGAAAATATTAATCTTCCTGTTTTTATTCCAGGGGAGGCGGAAAAAGTAATACAACAGACAGGCATTGAACGGAAACATCTTGTAGATGAAGGAGTGTTCCTGTCGGATTTGTGTACAAGAGCTGGAGAGGTTCTCCTTGAAAAATTAGGATGGGAGAAAGATTCTGTCGAAGCTATCTGTTTGGCATCATTATCTCCAGATTTCCCAGAACCGCCAACGGCTTACATTATTCAATATAAACTTGGATTATCAGAAGATTGCTATATAGTTGATATCAATCAAGGATGCCCAGGATGGGTCCTTGGTTTGAGTAATATAGCATCTGTTCTTGGGCATGGAACAATGAAGAGAGCATTGCTTTTTACAGGAGACTTGCCACTTACTCATAATTCAATGTATGACAAAGAAGTGAGACCGATCTTTGGCGATGGCTGTTCTGTAACTGCATTGGAATATGATATAGAAGCAAAGCCTATGCAATTCCATTTCGGGGCGAGAGGAAAGGATTATGATGCTATTATACGAGAATTTGGAGGAACTGTACATCCGATAACAGAAGAATCATTAAAGTATGTTGAATATGGGACAAATATAAAAAGACGCGGTATTGATGGAATAATGAAAGGTATGGACGTATTTGTTTTCGGAATACGAAAAGTCCCAAAGACCTTGCAAGAATTGTGTGATCACTACAATATAGACTTAATGAAAATGGATAAATATTTGTTTCATCAAGCAAATCATTATATGGTAGAAAAGATACGAAAGAAACTTAATATACCAGAAAACAAGGTCCCTTTTAGTATGAAAGATTATGGAAATACAGCTAGTGCCTCGATTCCGATAACCATGGTGACACAATGTTATCATGAGTATTCCTCAAAACAAATGGAATCAATCGCTTGTGCCTTTGGAACTGGATTGTCGTGGTGCTCTGTTCATTTTTATACTGATCATATAGTATGTCCAGAAATTGTAATATATTAATATTTTTTATAGTCATGACAAATTTAGAAAAGTACAATCAGGTGTTTTGTGAGAGTCTGGAGATAACAGAAGATAAGTTACCCGGACTGGAGTATCAGGGAGTTGAACTGTGGGATTCTGTGGGTCACATGAATATGATGGCTGCTTTGGAAGATGCATTCGACATTATGATGGAAACCGATGACATTGTTGATTTCTCTTCATACGAGAAGGGTAAGAAGATCCTTGCAGCCAACTACGACATTAACTTCGACGAGTAAGACATGCTGACAGCTAAAAACGCAGTTGTAACGGGTGCCCTCCAAGGAATTGGCAGGGCTACCGTTGATTACTTTGCATCGATGGGGGCAAACGTATGGGCATGCGCGCTGAGTCCTACTGAAGAATTCGAAGCGCATTGTAAAGAGGTGGGGGAGAAATATGATGTATGGGTAAAACCCGTCTATTTCAACCTGCTCAATCAGGATGAGATCAAGGCTGCGGTGAAGATGATACAGTCGGAGAAGTTGCCGGTCGATATTTTGGTGAATATAGCTGGTATGACCAAGGATGCTCTCTTCCAGATGGTATCTATGGATACGCTGCACACCATCTTTGAGGTGAATTATTTCTCTCAGATCTACTTCTCACAGTTTATGACCAAACTGATGTTGCGTTATGGTAAGGGTAGTATTATCTTTGTCAGTTCAATCTCTGCGCTGGATGGTAACGCCGGTCAGGTGGCGTATGCTTCAAGTAAGGCCGCGTTGATTGGAGCTATGCGCTCGATGTCGAAGGAACTGGCATCGAAAGGTATTCGTGTGAATGCAGTAGCTCCAGGTGTGATAGACACTGATATGAATAAGGTGGTGCCTCAGGATGTGAAGGATGCGAAGATTAAAACAATGGATATCAAACGACTTGGCAATGCTGAGGAGGTGGCAAGTACGATTGCATTCTTGGCTTCAGACCTCTCGGACTATATCACAGGACAGGTTGTTAGAATAGATGGAGGAATCAAGTAATGGGCAAAAGACTTTTATTAGGTAAGAATGCTATAATCACAGGCACAGCCCGTGGTATGGGCAACAAGATGATGGAGGTGTTTGCCGAGAATGGTGCCAACATCTGGGCATGTGCGAGAACTAAGAATGAAAAGTTGGAAGCACAAGCCAAAGAACTGTCTGAAAAGTTTGGCGTAGGAATTAGCGTTATCTATTTTGAGATGACCAATCTTGATGAGATGAGAGCAGCTGTAAAGCAGATTATGCAGACCAAGAAACCTGTAGATATTCTGGTAAACAATGCAGGAATAACAGATAATACGTTATTCCAGATGGTTACTGAAAAAAATCTTCGTGAACAGTTTGAGGTGAATTATTTCTGCCCCTTCCTATTCACACAGTATATTGTAAAATTGATGCTGCGAAATGGTAAAGGAAGCATTATCAATATGGCATCATCTGCAGGGCTTGATGGCAATGCTGGTCGCTCCGTTTATGGAGCCTCCAAAGCAGCTGTTATTTGTGCTACAAAGGCGATTGCAGAAGAACTTGGCGAAAAGGGTATTCGTGCCAACTGTATAGCACCTGGTATCACAAAGACAGATATGATAGCCAATATGAGTGACGAAGTGATGGAAGAAACCATTAGTCGCACGGATATGAAACGTTATGGGATGCCATTGGATCAGGCGAATGCTGCTTTATTCTTAGCATCAGATTTGTCATCCTATGTGACAGGCCAAACTATAAGAGTTGATGGATGCATGTAATGTATGAATATGGAATTTAAAGAGATTTCAAAAAAAATTAGACTTAAGATAATAGAAACCGCTCACGATGCTGGCAATCAAGGTGTTCATATCGGAGGAGCACTTTCTATGGCTGATATATTAGCAGTCCTTTATGGGGGTGTAATGAAGTTCGATGTGAATAATCCAAAGGATGTTAATCGCGATAGGTTTATTTTAAGTAAGGGGCACGACTGTCTTGGTCTTTATGCAGCATTAAATGTTGCAGGGTTTATCACAGATGAAGAAATGCATACTAACTATCTTCAAGATGATGGATTCCTGCCAACACACCCAGTGAAGTATTTAGAAAAAGGCATAGAATGTTCTAGTGGTAGCCTTGGCATGGGACTTGCATTTGGTATAGGCGAGGCACTGGCTGCAAAAAAGCAGAAGCGCCTTTCTCGTATATACGTGATTGTTGGAGATGGTGAGTGTGAAGAGGGAAGTTGCTGGGAAGCTTTTATGGCAGCAGTACAATATAAACTTGATAACATTACACTATTCCTGGATAGAAACGGTTTGCAGAGTGATGGGGCAACCAAAGATATAATGCCTGTTGATTATACAAGTGCTTTGAAGGCTTTAGGTTGGAGTGTAGCTGAAGTAGATGGACATGATACAGAGGAAATTTACCAAGCAACCCTTGATGCATTAGGATGTAAGGATAAGCCATCAGTTATTATATGTGATACAATTAAGGGTAAAGGTGTCTCATTTATGGAGAATAATAATGCCTGGCACCATGGGCATTTGACAGAGGATCAATATCATCAAGCTATAGAGGAGTTGAGCAATGGAGATTAATAGGATTAATATTCGAACGTGGTCTATGCTAGGTGCTCGTCGTACATTTGGAACAGTGATGGACATTTATGCAAACGAATTTGATAAGTTGTTTGTTATGTCAGGTGACTTAGCTTCATCATCGGGTTTGGATAGATTTCTTAAGAATCATCCAGAAAAGTTTCTTTCTGCTGGAATTGCAGAGCAGAATATGGTAGGAATTGCTTCGGGGTTGGCTGCTGATGGGTTTGTTCCATTTATTACTAGTTTCTCGCCCTTTGTGACGGGTAGATGCTATGACCAAATAAGAATGCATTTGGGATATATGCATCATAATGTTAAACTCGTAGGATTAGCTGCAGGAATTGGGGTCGGAATTCAAGGAAATTCACATTTTGGGCTTGATGACGTTGCTCTGATGCGGGCAGTGCCAGGAATGATGATTGTAGAGCCTGCTGACTGCACAGAGGTAGCAAAGGCTATAAAGGCTGTTTATGACTATGAAGGACCAATTTATCTCCGATTAGTAGGTGAGGCTGGTAGCCCAATTGTGAACAAAGCAGACTATGAATTTGAGTTAGGCAAGGCTATAACTATGCGAGAGGGCAATGACGTTGCTATAGTATGTGCAGGAACTATGGTATTCCAGTCATTGCAGGCTGCAAAACAATTGGCTGAAGATGGCATAGAATGTAAAGTCATCAACATGCATACTATTAAGCCAATAGATAAGGATGCTTTGGAGAGTATAAGAGGATACAAAATGATAATATGTATTGAAGAAACAAATGTTATTGGTGGAATTGGTAGTGCCGTGGCCGAATATTTGGCATCTAAACCCAATAGCCCTGCCGTTAAGATTTATGGTATCAACGATTGCTTCCCCCATGCAGGAACATACAAATTCATGCTTGATAAGTTAGGGTTAGATGCCCCTCATATTGCCAACCGTATAAAGAAGGATTTGGATGATATATCCTGATGGATCTGTTTACATATGAGAATGATGAAAATAAAGTATTGGTTTACAGGAGCGTATATGCTCCTGTGAAATCTAATATGTTTACGATATTGACAGGGAAGGAAGCAGTGGTTTTTGATCCGAGCATGGATGAGAATTTGCTGGGATTGTTTGAGAAAAATAAAATAGAGAAGGTGTACATACTTCTAACGCATGGCCATTATGACCATATTAGTGGAGTGGAGTGGTTGAAAGAATATACTGGAGCAAAGGTCTTTTGTCAATCAATGTGTGCTAAACGCTTGTTAAATCCAAGAAGGCCATTAGCGAGATTAGTCGCAACTGTTTTGGCTCAGCAGGATAGAGAAGACGGAGGTCACCGTTATCAAGACTTTAAAGCGTCATATAGGCCTTTTACTATAGTCGCAGATAAGACTTTTGATCAAGAAGAAGTACTCAAAATAGGGGATTTGAAGTTTAATGTCATCAGTACACCTGGGCATAGCGAAGGGAGTGCTTGCTATGAACTCTTTGATAAACTAGTATTTACAGGAGATACTTTATTGCAGAACGATCCTATCATCCTGAGATTTCCAGGTGGTAATAAAGATGATTATAAAAATGTCTCATTACCTTATTTGAGAAGTTTACCCAAAGATACGATTATTATGCCGGGTCATGGTGACCCCTTTATTTTGAAAGATACGAAGAACATTTAGAAGATGTTCAATTTAGATAAATACGCAAACCATATAGCAGTAGAGACTGAGCAAGGTAAGAAATTGACCTATGCCCAGTTGAAGCAAGATGTAGATAAAATTGCTGAGGTGATGGAGCCCCGGAAGTTCACATTCTGTCTATGTGGAAACACATTGGGCAGTTTTGTGGGGTATATAGCTTTTATGAAGCATGTCATTCCAACAGTATTGTTGGATGCTTCAAAAGATGCAGATATTATCAAAGGCTTAATAGAGCATTATCGCCCTCAATATATATGGACTCCAACAAAAAGAGTTGAGTTGCTTAGCATAGCAAATTCCGTGCTGACGTATGAGGACTATACGTTGTTACAGATTGGAGAACAGAATTATAAGATTCATCCAGATGTATTGTTGTGTTTAACGACTTCTGGTACAACGGGTAGTCCTAAATTGGTGAAACTGACAGAGGAAAATCTCAGAAGTAATGCGGAGTCAATCGCAGAATACCTTCATATTACAGAGAAGGAGAGGGCTATCACTTCCTTACCGATGTATTATAGCTTTGGAATGTCCGTCATCAATAGCCATCTGATCAAGGGCGCAACACTCTTACTGACAGATAAAGCTGTGATTCAACGTGAATTCTTGAATTTTCTGAAAGAGGGAAAAGCTACATCGATTGCAGGCGTACCCTATACATACGAGATGCTTCGTAGATTACGTTTCTTGAAAATGGATTTACCCGAGTTGAAGACCATGATTCAAGCGGGTGGAAAACTGAATGCCAATATTGTGAAGGAATATGTGGAAGCGGCGCAAGCTAATGGTAAAGAGTTTATTGTCATGTATGGACAGACAGAAGCGGCACCTCGTATGAGTTATCTGCCATTTGATAAGGCTTTAGATAAATATGCATCAATAGGTATTGCCATTCCTGGCGGAAAACTCTCTGTTCGGGATGTGAATGACCAAGAGATAATGGCTCCTGATACAGACGGGGAATTGATTTATGAAGGGCCGAATGTGTGCATGGGCTATGCGGAGTGTATCGAAGATTTATCCAAAGGTGATGAAAACCATGGCGTACTTCATACAGGTGATGTGGCTCGATTTGATAGTGATGGCTACTTCTATATCACAGGTCGCATGAAGCGATTTGTAAAGGTGTGGGGTAATCGTTGCAACCTCGATGCCACCGAACAATTGGTAAAGACCTTCACCACCAGTTGTGCTTGTGTGGGTGTAGATGACAAGATTACGGTCTTTGTTACGCAAGAAGGACTTGATGAAAAGATCAAGACCTATCTTGTGGACAAAACGGGATTGAATTCCAGGGCGTTCGAGATACGAACAATCCCTGAAATTCCAACATTGCCTTCAGGCAAACTTGATTATCAGCTAATGAAAAGCTGGTTGTAATTTTATTATTTACTACGATATGACATTAGAGGAATTAATGGATATAGCCCCGTATTCGATGGGGAAAGAGGAGAAACATGCTGTGCTGGATGAGTATTTGGTGAACCTAACCAAATACCACTATGAGCATAGTGAGGAGTATCGGAAGATGTTGGATAGGACTGGTGTTGATATCAACAAGATAGAACATTACGAGGATCTGCCTTATCTACCGGTAAGTCTTTTTAAGGATTTGACGTTGCGCAGTGTAGCGGAAGAAGAGGTCATCAAGACCATGACTTCTTCTGGTACTACAGGTCAGAAGACCTCTAAAATATATCTGGATCGTGAGACTTCTGCCAATCAGACGAAGACATTGACAAAAATCGTCTCATCCTTGTTAGGCAATAAGCGCGTTCCAATGATTATCCTGGATTCATCCAGTGTAGTAAAGGACCGTAGGATGTTCTCAGCACGAGGTGCGGGTATCCTTGGATTCTCTATGTTTGGAAGCAAGCGTATGTATGCACTGGATGAAAACATGGAGTTGGATATAGAGGGTATGAAACAATTCCTCGAAGATCATCAAGGAGAAACCATATTCCTGTTTGGCTTCACTTTTATGATATGGCAGCATTTCTATAAGAAATTAAAGGAGAGTGGCTATAAGCCCGACCTCTCTAAAGGAGTGCTGATCCATGGTGGTGGTTGGAAGAAATTGGTGGCAGAATCAGTTTCTACTGCCCAGTTCAAACAATGCCTGAATGATGTTTGTGGCATTCCTGTTGAGAATGTCCATGACTACTATGGTATGGTGGAGCAGACTGGTACCATTTATATCGAGTGCGAACATGGTCACCTGCATGCCTCTAACTTTTCTGATATCATTATCCGTAATCCCCATGATTTCAGTGTGGCCAAGAATGGTGAAACTGGTATCATAGAAGTAGTGAGTGTTCTCCCCAAGAGCTATCCAGGGCATGTGTTGCTAACAGAAGATGAAGGTGTCGTTCTTGGAGAGGATAATTGTCCTTGTGGACGTAAAGGTAAATACTTCCATATTCACGGGCGTATCAAAAACGCAGAAATTCGTGGCTGTTCTGATACCTATGCAGCCAAGTTTGGTAAACTCTCTGGGTTGGAGTATGTGATTGGTGATGACAAGACCATCGAACAGATGCCGAAGTTACCAGCATTGCCTCCATTTGCAGAACCAGTTGTCTCATTCTTTAATGACCTTTCTAGACTGGTCATGAAAAAGGGAAGAGCATATAGTGATGTGATGACCTTTGGCTTTTGGTGTAGAAAGGCCGCTCTACTAAAAGAAAAAGAGAACTACCATGATTTGGAACGCAGATTAGGGCGTGGTATCGTCTTCCATAGTACACCTTCCAATGTGCCTGTAAACTGTGCGTTTAGTTTTGCGGCAGGATTGTTGGCTGGTAATGCCAATATTGTGCGTTTGCCGGCCAAGGATTTTCCACAAGTACAGATTATCAGTGAATGCGTGCGTGAATTGTTGGAGACTACACACAAGGATATGGCTCCCTATATCTGTTTTGTGAAGTATCCACCCATCAAAGAGATTACTGATTTGTTTTCTGGATTGTGCCAGAGCCGAGTGGTTTGGGGAGGTGATGCCACGATCGCAGAAATCCGCCAGTCTCCTTTGCAACCACGTGCCAATGAGGTGAATTTTGCGGACCGTTACTCATTCTCTGTGTTGAATGGGGATGCTTTCTTGAAGGCTGAAGATCAAGATAAGGTGGTGCAGAGCTTCTACAATGATACCTATTTCTCCGATCAAAATGCATGTACAGCACCTCGTATTATTGTGTGGTTGGGTGAAAAGAAGGCAGAAGCTAAGGAACTGTTCTGGAAGAAAGTCGTCAAATATGCTCAGGAGCATTATAATATAGCCCCTGTTCAGACGATAGGAAAGATGAGTGCGCTTTACAAGGCTGCAGCAAATATGGAATTGGGCAAGGTGACCGTTGAACAGCCATTGTTGACAAGGATTCAAGTAGAGAAACTTGAGCCCAAGTTGATGGATTATCGTTTTAATAGTGGATATTTCTATGAGTATGATGCCGAGTCGCTCACAGATATCTTACCTATCGCCACCATCAAGAGTCAGACGGTTACATACTACGGTTTGTCACGTGAGGAAATCGTGAAATTTGTGAATGAAGATCATCCACAAGGTGCAGATAGGTTTGTACCACTTGGTAAATCCATGGATTTTACACTGGTGTGGGATGGATATGATTTAGTAACAACGTTATCAAGAATTGTGAATGTTTTATGAGTTATTTGATGTGTTATTATGAAATTTGTTGATTGTATTTGGGAAATAGAGAATATAGGGAGACGAACTTGTGAAATCACTTATGATGAGAACGAAACCTTTGAAAAGGAATTGTTTGTTAGTAAAACAAGAGATTTTGAGTATGTCGTTGTGAAAGTACCTATGAATCGACCCGATTTGAATATCGGGATGACAGAAATGGGTTTTACTTTAATTGAGACTCAATTTGATATCTCTAAACGTTTTATAGACTTCAATTTCGAAGATAGACTTGTTAAACGAATATACCCACATGTTACGGAACAAAGAATTGTATCGAAGGAAGAGTTTGATAATATTATGGAAAAAATGACTCCTAATATGTTCTCAACCGATAGAATATATCTAGACCCTCATTTTGACCCCGAATGTAGTTATAGACGATATGCTAATTGGATGAAAAAAGAATTTCAAAATCAAACTAGTTTGTTTACAAAGATCTTTTATGATGAGGTTGACGTTGGCTTTGGGATGTTTCGAGAAATTGAGGGCAATATTTATGGACTTCTAGGGGGAATATATGAAACCGTGCAATCTGAAGGATACGGTCTATTAACATCATGCATTGAATTTATTATTTATCATAAAAATAAACAGTCTTTCAAAAAGCTGTTTACAGCTATATCCTCGAATAACGTTCCTATGGTTCAGATATATAATTATCTCCAGTTTAAAGTCGATAAAATGACATACGTTTTTGTAAAACATAACAGCTGAAATATATGAATATCCCTTTTAATAAGCCCTTCCTTACGGGCAAGGAAGCCCATTACATGTACCAGGCGGTCTATACAGGGAAACTGTCTGGTAATGGTGTGTTTACAAAGAAGTGTCAACAGTTCTTTGAGGAGAAGTATGGATTTAAGAAGTGCATTTTGACTACTTCTGGCACTGATGCACTTGAGATGGCTGCCATCCTTTGTGATGTAAGACCTGGTGATGAGGTGATTGTTCCTTCCTATACGTTTGTTTCATCTGCTCTTGCCTTTGTTCGTCAAGGGGCTAAAATCGTGTTTGCAGATAGTTGTAAGAACAATCCCAATATAGATGCAGTAAAAATTGAAGCTCTGATTACAGATAAAACTAAAGTGATTGTCCCAGTTCATTATGCGGGTGTGGCCTGTGATATGGACAAAATCATGGACATTGCTAATCGTCATAACCTTTTTGTGGTTGAGGATGCTGCACAGGCGATTGATTCTTACTATAAAGGTAAGCCGCTTGGAGGGATTGGGCATTTCAGTTGTTTCTCTTTCCATGAGACGAAGAATGTCACTGCTGGTGGTGAAGGCGGTTTGCTTTGCGTGAACGATGAACGCTTTATTCGACGGGCTGAGATTATCTGGGAGAAAGGTACCAACCGCGCTGAGTTCTTCCGTGGCATGGTGAATAAATATGGTTGGGTAGATACAGGGTCTTCTTTCCTGCCTTCTGAGATCAATAGTGCATTCTTATATGCGCAGTTGGAGAGTTTGGAAGAAATACAAACTCGTCGTAAGTCTATATGGGAACAATATCATGATGGATTGAAGGAGCTTTCAGAGAAAGGTTTCTTTTCTTTGCCAGATATGCCAGATTATGCCACTAACAATGGGCACATGTTTTATATTGTGTGTCGCAGTCTTGATGAGCGAACTCAATTGATCAGTTTCTTTAAGGAAAAAGGTATCTTAGCCCCCTTCCATTATCTCAGTCTGCACCTAAGTGATTATTACCATTCTGTAGAGAGCAATATTCCTACTCTTCCTAATTGTGATAAGTTCGCAGACAGGTTGGTACGCTTGCCAATGTTCTTTGAGCTGAAGGATGAGGAGGTGCTATACATTATCCAAGAGATTCATTCGTTCTATTCTTCTAAATAAAGGAATCTTTCAAGGGCATTGACAGATGGGTACGTTGTCAGTTCGAAATATCCTTTTCCTGTGCTTTGCTGTCGCAGTTTATTCTGCTTCAGGCTTCTTCTCAAAGATGGCATCAAGATATGATTTTCTATCATGCCCTTATTTGTTATGTTTAGGTGGTGTTGTTTTGGTGCTTGGCACTTATGCCATCCTTTGGCAGATGGCACTAAAAAAAGTGCCGTTGAATAAAGCCTATCTTTTTAGGAGTTTAGGACTTGTCTATGGTATGGCGATTGCCTTTTTTGTTTTTCAAGAGACAATTACATGGGGAAATCTGCTTGGAGGAGGCATTGTGATAGGAGGTTTACTTGTCCTGATGAGTGAGAAAACTGCAGATAAAAACGCTTAGTGCCATGACTTATTTTTTTGTGATATTAGGAATCCTGTCCTGTTCGTTATCTCAATTGCTCCTAAAAAAGAGTGCAAAGGTTGGGCATTCCTCTAAGGTTTATGAAGTGTTGAACCCAATGGTCTTTATAGCATATGCAGTGTTCTTCTGTTCGTTACTCGTCAATATTTGGGCTATGAGTAAAGGACTGCAACTGAAAGAAATGGCTATGTTGGAGTCGTTAGGGTATGTGTTTGTGCCACTTTTGTCATTTCTGTTATTGAAAGAGAATATCTCGCAGCGTACGATAATTGCGACATCTATGGTGTTGTTGGGTATCTTTGTTTTTTATCTATAAGATAAACTGTGAGATTATAAATAGAGTGTTTTTGAGATAATTATATATGAATAAAGAATGGACATTAATTATCAGACCGCATGAGAAACTGTGGAAACTGAACCTTAGGGAGGTTTGGGCTTATCGCGATCTGGTGGAACTTTTTGTGAAACGAAATATCGTTGTGCAGTATAAACAGACGATTCTTGGGCCGCTGTGGTATCTGATACAACCCATCCTAACGGTCATCATGAATATGGTGGTTTTTGGCGGCATTGCCCACATGAGCACAGATGGGGTGCCACAAGCCCTGTTCTATATGGCTGGTAATGTCTGCTGGTTCTATTTTTCAGACTGTTTGAACCAGACATCCAGTACCTTTGTTACAAATCAGGCGATGTTTGGCAAAGTTTATTTTCCTCGCATGGTGGTGCCTATCAGTACTGTGATCAGTAATCTGTTGCGTTTTGGTATTCAAGTGCTACTATTTATAGTCTTTTATCTCTATTTCTGGATAAGTGGGGCTGACGTCGTTCTTACTTGGGCAATGCTTCTTATGCCTTTGTTTATTGTCATGTTAGCGGGTCTTGGTTTGGGCTTTGGCATCTTGGTGTCATCGTTAACGACTAAATATCGTGACTTGACTATCCTTTTCACCTTTATTGTGCAGCTTTGGATGTATGCCACCCCTATTGTCTATCCTATGAGTATGGTTACTAATGAATCATTACGTACCATCATCATGTTGAATCCCATGACGGCGGTTGTTGAGGCCTTTAAATATGCGACCTTAGGCCAGGGCTATTTCTCTTGGGGTGCTTTAGGATATAGTTTCGTGTTTATGTGCGTGTTGTTACTTGGGGGGACAGTGGTATTCAACAAGGTTCAACGCTCTTTTATGGATACAGTATAAATTTGGTTAATCTGATATGAATGCAATAGAATTTGATCACGTAGGAAAGCAGTATCGGTTGGGATTGGTCTCAACGGGTACATTCAGCCATGACCTGAACCGGTGGTGGACGATGAATGTGCGTCATAAGGAAGATCCTAACTTAAAGATAGGCGAGACCAATGATCGTTCTCATAAAGGAGAAAGTAATTACGTCTGGGCATTGAAGGATATCAATTTCAATGTCGAACAGGGTGATGTGGTTGGTATTATTGGTAAAAACGGCGCAGGGAAGAGCACATTGTTGAAACTGCTCTCCCGTGTCACTACGCCAACAGTTGGTGAAATCCGAGCTCGAGGTCGAATAGCTTCTCTATTAGAGGTCGGTACTGGTTTTCATCCAGAGATGACAGGTCGTGAGAATATCTTTATGAACGGTGCCATCATGGGTATGACTAAGGCCGAAATATCCCGTAAACTTGATGAAATCGTAGATTTCTCAGGCTGCGAACGTTATATTGATACGCCAGTGAAACGTTATTCGTCTGGGATGACAGTCCGCTTGGGTTTCGCGATTGCTGCTCATTTAGAACCGGAGATTCTTGTTGTGGATGAGGTGTTGGCAGTTGGTGACGCAGAATTCCAGAAGAAGGCTATTGGCAAGATGCAGGATGTTTCGAAAGGTGAAGGGCGAACCGTGTTATTTGTAAGTCATAATATGGCAAGTATACGTTCTTTATGTAATCATTGTGTTATGTTAGAAAATGGCACAGTAAAGGCTATAGGTGAGACTAATGAAATATGTAATTTCTATTTGAAAAGCGGTTTGTCAGATTTGAAGGCAGAGTGGGAAGTGCCTATAGCGGAAAAGGTCTTTCAAATGTATCGAGCAGAACTATTAGATTTAGGTGGCTCTTTACGTAGCCATTATTCTTGTGATGAAGATTTTATCTTACGGATGTATTTTAATGTTAGAGAACGTATCCCGGCTATATATGGCTATCTTCATTTTCAACGTAGTGATGGGATAATCATATGGGTGATGGATAGTAATGACATAGAATATAATAAATTGGAACAACTTCCAATAGGTAAATCCATTGTAGATATAAAAATACCAAAACGTATATTAGGTCATGGACAATATGTAATATGTCTGAATTTTACAAGTAGTCAAAATGTTGGTGGTTTTAATGTGGACTCACCATTAGATTGTTTACAATTTACAATCTCTGATGATTCTACAGATCGTGGTGATAGCCGTGGCGGTAGTTTGAGCACTATTCTTCCGTGGGAAATTAAATAATTACATATTCTTGTGAAGATGTGAATAGCTGCCGGCGTATTTATTATGTTTTGATAAATAATATGGTAATTATGAAGTACAATAAGTTTACAAAGTTGTTTATTCCTCCAATAGTAATATTTATAAGAAATAAATGGTTGAATTTTGTATATCGTAAAACTAGCTATCTCTCCACGATAGGTAAGATTTCTTCCAGTAGAGATTCTTTAATTGTAATAGGGAATGGCCCGTCTTTAACAGATAGTATAAGAAGATTTAAAGATGAAATAATGGCTAAGGATAGTATTGCTGTTAATTCTTTTTGCATTTCAGATTATTATACTGAAATAAAACCCCAGTACTATCTTTTGGTAGATCCTGCTTACTTTGGGGATATTGATACTTATCCAGATAGTTTGAAAAAAGTCGTTTTAGATTTTAAAAGATCTATGATTGATAAAACTTCGTGGGATATTAATTTGATAGTTCCGGATATGGCTAAAAATAGTTGGCTTCTGTCAGAAGTTCGGGAAAATCCGTCTATTCATGTATATTTTTTTAATATGACTAATTTGGTTAGCGTATCGTCTGAAAAATTGAAATTTAAAGCATGGGACAATAATCTTATTGCACCTCCAACGCAGACATGTTTGAACACTTGTGTATGGCTTGGTATTTTCTTAAGGTATAAGTGTATTTACCTTATCGGAGCAGATACATCATGGATAGAACAATTGCATGTTGATCAAGAGACAAATGAAGTATATACCATAGATTCTCATTTCTATGGGAAGAAAAAGCAATTGTTGTATGCAGATGTTGAAGGTAAGGTCCCAAAGAAGTTGCATGAGGAGCTGAATTGTATTTCAAGAGCATTGTCTCTATATTGGGAGTTGAAATATTATGCTGATTATGCAGGGGTGAAAATATTTAATTTGAGTAAATATTCTTTGATAGATGCTTATGAACGTAGAAAAGAGATATATTAGTATTCCTTATATAATAACCCCAAAAAACTATTTTCAAGTTCAACTTTTTAAACATATTTTTTATGTTGCTTAATTTCTGTACTTTATTTGATTCAAATTATGCTGCAAAAGGAATTGCTATGTATGAGTCTTTAGTTAAGCATTGTCCTTCATTTCATCTTTATATTTTTGCTTTTGATGAAAAATTAGTCAATGTACTTAATAAGATAAAACTAAAGTATGTCACAGTTATAACATTAAAAGAATTTGAGGATGCGGAATTACTTTCTATTAAACATACTCGTTCTAATAAAGAGTATTGTTGGACATGCTCAGGGTCAACAATATTGTATTGCCTAGAGCATTTTAATTTGGAGTCCTGCACATATATAGATGCTGATTTGTTCTTCTTTTCGGATCCAACAATCCTTATTGAAGAAATGGGAGCAGAGGATGATGTCATGATAACCGAGCACCGATATACATCTCAATATGATCATACCTCAGTTTCTGGTAAATACTGTGTGCAGTTTATGACTTTCAAGAATACTGCTAATGGAATGAAGGTCCTAAAGTGGTGGCGTTCTGAATGTTTAAAGTGGTGTTATGCAAGGTTTGAAGACGGAAAATTTGGTGATCAGAAATATTTGGATGATTGGCAAACTCGTTTTGAAGGAATTCATGTGATGAAACATCTTGGTGGAGGAGTTGCTCCATGGAATATGCAACAATATGAGTTTCGTCGCGATGGCGATTCAATTTGGGGAAACGAACTGATGACGGGAAAAGATTTTTTAGTTGTTTTCTTTCATTTTCATTACTTCAGTTGCTATAGGAAATGGATTATAAGAGAATTTATGATTACTGATACAGGCTACAGTCTTCCAAGTTCGGCAAAAGACTGTCTTTACAACCCGTATATTTCAGTAATTAAACATTGCTACCATAAAATGAAGAAATTGGATAAGAGTATTGATGGACTTGCAATGAAACCTTTAGAGGATGATTGGTTTATTTTATTTAAACGCGCAATCAAATCTTTGTTTGTACCAGAGTGCTACTTTATTCGTTGGTTGGAGTGGTGAAAATTAAACATAGATAGCATTAATTATACAAAGTTGATAGTTGTTCTTAGAAATAAGTGGTTGAATGAAGTTGATAAGGGACCGTTTTTTTAAATGGATGTATCACCATTCTTTTTGGTGGAGGTATTATTTTGATAATATGGGTGATGATGCTCGTTTTAATAATCCCAAGACATATGATACTAAAGTTGGAGACGATATGGTTATAATGATGTTTAATGGCAATGTCGCTCTTAACAATGTCATAGTACATGGAGGGATGGCCGATCGATTGAAAGGAATTACTTCTGTGTATAAAGTGTGTAAGGAGATGAAGAAGTCTTTTAAAATTGACCATATATCACCATATAAACTGAATCAGTTTCTTGTACCAAACGAGTACGATTGGCATATAGAACACAATAAGGTGGAAAAAGCTAAGAACACCGAATCACATATTTTGGATGATCTTAACCTAAAACAAGACAATAAATATTTTTATAGAAGACTTAAGTTGCTTTGTCGTAAGAAACGAACTCTTATAATTTATTCGAATGCCCATATTATATCCGATGAAGAATTCCGTTCGCTATATCATGAGTTGTTCAGGCCATCTAATATGTTGGAGACAGCAATTCGGGAAAATCTGGATAGAATAGGAGAGGAGTATCTTTCCATTTCATTTAGATTTACTCATGTATTAGGCGATCCTATTGATGTCTATATTCCGGAGTTGCCTCAGGAAGAAAAGGTTGCCTTGATTGAGAAATCTATTTTGTGTATTCACCAAATTCACTCAGAATATCCTAAATTGAAAATCTTGGTCAATAGTGATTCTGCTATTTTTTTAGATAGGGTAAAACTTCTCCAGTTACCTTTTGTGTACATAACCCCAGGGACTCCTGTCCATATAGATCAAAATATGGAATCAGACATAATCTCCTATTTAAAGACATTTTTGGATTTTTATCTGATTTCTATGGCCCAAAAAGTCATCTTGGTGAAATCTGAGAAGATGTACAATTCTGCATTCCCACGTTATGCGGCAATTATGGGTAATAAGGATTATAATGTTATGAATATCTGATGTGTCGTATGATTCTGGTCTCCATAGTTATTCCTATATATAAAGTAGAACAGTACATTATAAGGTGTATTGAGTCTGTATTGAGTCAAACTTATCGCCAACTTGAAGTTGTTATGGTGGATGATTGTTCTCCAGATCAGAGCCTTGAGATTGCTAAAAAATATATTCAGAACTCTCCGAAAGGCAGGGATTTGCTATATAAATTTCATAGGCATGAATGTAATAGGGGGCAGGCTGCAGCTCGTAATACAGGTGTCAAGATCGCTACTGGGGATTATTTGTTTTTCCTTGACAGTGATGATGAGATTACTACTAATTGTATAGAGTCTTTACTGTGTGAATCAGAAAATGGCCACTATGATGCTGTTTGTGGTGATGTAAAGGTCGTAGGAAATAATCCTTTGTTTTCCTTTAACCATCAAGTTGGAAGCTATAATATAACACATGAGATAGTAAAGGCTTATGTAGATAGGAATATCTATATGGTTATTTGGAATAAATTGCTCCGTAGTGAGATCGTTAAAGGGATTTTATTCAAAGAAGTGGCGAAGCACGAAGACGAGTTATGGTCATTTACATTGGTAAACAGTTTGTCTTCCTTAAAAAACGTTAAAGAATGTACGTATATTTATTATGTTCGTCCAGACTCGGTCTCAACTCAAGGAGTTACTATAGTAAACTATTATAGTTTGATAGATATCTTGAAAGATATGGTTGAATTATACAATTCAGGTAAAATTACTTCTTTTAAGGAGAATTTCTCATATATTCAAGAGAAAAGAATTAGTTGGATGTCTGCTGTTTTACGAAGTCGATTGAAATTATACGATAAATGGCTACTTTTTATTCGTTTCTACAACCTTCCAATTGGAAGGAATGGTTTTTTTTTGAAGAACCTGTTATCAATGCAAGTTAATCACTTCCTATATCCCTATCGTAGATCTTTATCTTTAAAGATAAGGATTCTTATGAATAATAGAGGAGAATGATGAGGAATAATAATACAAACGACTTACATTTACTCTCTGAAACTGTTAACATGGTTCGGTTTCCTATGGCTGTACTGGTTGTGTTTATTCATACATGTAGTACACATATCGACCTAACAGATATCTCCCATATTATTTATCAGTTGATAAGAGCTTTCTTTTCTTCTGTTTTAGGTCAAGTAGCTGTACCGACTTTTTTCCTAATATCAGGCTATCTTTTTTACCAAAATTTAGATAAGTGGAACTGGCAAATCTATTTTGAGAAGCTAAAAAGAAGAATATGCTCGTTATTTGTCCCTTATATAATATGGAATACACTATATATTTTCTTTGCTCTAACAGGAGCAATCTATAGTGTTGTCTTCAAGGGAACCTCATACACTGTTTTGACAGATTGGATTAAGACGCAAGGACTATTCCATTTGTATTGGGATGGGATTTATTTGGTCCCTTTATGGTTCGTTCGGGATCTAATGATGATAGTTCTATTTGCTGCTGTTATTTATGTATATGTCAGGTACCTAAGAATTTTTAGCATTTTATTGTCAATTGTCTTATATTTTTTTTGTGATTTTATTCCCTATAGTTTTGTTTTTTTTATAATAGGTTCTTATTTCAGTCTATTCCGTGAAAAAGTGAATTATTTATTCAATAGTCGTATAAGATTAATTGTGATATTGGTTTTTATGAATACTTTGTTGTTAAATATTTATTGCATGTATGTTAATTCTGAAATTCTGGAGGTTTTTCAAAAATGTAATGTTTTGATTGGTGTATTTGCCGTAATGAGTATTGGATATGAGATGAAAATGAGGTGGACAGTACCTAGTCGTTTCTGGATCGAGAGTAGCTTCTTTGTTTTTGTGTTTCATTATTTCATGTGTCATGATGTCTCTCGTATAGTTCGTTATATGATAGGAACCAATTCTCAAATCCAACTTATAATGGTTTATTTTCTTTCGAATTTTATCGTGGTGTGTTCTTGTATAATAACATATATGTTGTTCAACAAATTTATGCCAAAGGTTTTGAAGGTGTTAGTCGGAGGACGATAAGATAATTGAAGCTAGTTGTCAATATGAATTATCAAAAGGGGCACTCAGTAAAAAAGGTATTTTTCCTTCTTTATTCAATGAATATAGGTGGCGTGGAGATGTCACTCGTTAATTTGCTGTCAGTTCTCCCTCGTGAGAGGTATGATATCTATGTCGGACTTGTTCAGCAAGAAGGTGGTCTGTTGGCGTATCTTCCATCTGATGTAGCGATTCATCATATATCTGATATTCAGGGACATTGGGATGAATTAAAGAGTCCGCCCCTTCAAACTATCAAGACCTATATCCAATCTTGTAAGGTCATAAAGACTCTTTTGGCATTGATAGTCTATTTTATGTGTAAGATTCAGGGGAGTTTAATGGGGTGGACGCAATATATATTAAGAGATACAAAAGGATTAGAAGAGGCATTCGATCTTGCAATAGCTTATGCAGGACCTGCATCGGATATTGATTACTATATCTGTAATAAGGTACAGGCTAAAAAGAAAATTGGATGGATACATTTTGATATCTCTAAATTCGGGATAGACAGAAAGATGGTTCGGCAACTATATGGTCAGTATGAACGTATTTTTGTAGTATCAGAGACAGGAAAGACAATTTTTGATCAAATATTTCCGCAGTTTAAGGATAAGACTGAAGTATTCCATAATATTGTATCACCTTCACAGATAAAAGAATTGGCAATATCAGGTGAATCTTTTAAGGATGATTTCAAAGGTAAACGAATTCTTACCGTGGGTCGAATATCTCCTGAAAAGGGACAATTCGAAGCTATTCAGGCTCTGAAGATTTTGAAAGAAAAAGGATACGATATACGTTGGTACTTTGTTGGCGAAGGAAGTGATTTGGAGCGTTGCAAGAATGAAGTTGATAGAATAGGGTTATCTGAAGATGTCTCTTTCCTCGGTACCAAGACAAATCCATATGCCTATATGCGAGACTGCGATATCTATATGCAGCCTTCGCGTCATGAAGGATTCTGCATCACGTTAGCGGAGGCTTTGTGTTTTGGGAACCCGATTGTGTCTACAGATTTTACAGGTGCTCGTGAACAATTGAAAGATCGGGAAAATTGTTTCGTTGTTGGAATGGGTTCCGAGGATATTGCTGTTGGTGTAGAAAATGTGATGAATGTTCCGAAAGAACGAAAGCCGGATCATGTAGAAAATATAGATATACAGAAATTGTTAGATTTGCTTGGATGATCTTATAATTTTGTTAGTTTGTGTATCGAATATTATCTTTAAGGGACGTTATTGTTCATGATTACTTTATTGTGGTGATTGGAAATAAAAAACAAGGAATGGCCAGATATACATCGTTGTTATCATTGTTCTCTTTGCTGTCTCACTTGATTTGTTCCACAGAAGAGTACAATCCCGAATTTAATTATGAAATTGGGAAGAACGTGAAAGATAATTTAGAACGATTAAGAAGTTTTTCATTGGATTTTATTTGGCAATCGTTGAATTAATAGATATGTGTCCATCAGTTTCTGTTGTTATACCTGTTTATAATAGTCAAGATTATCTTCCCAAATGTTTAGAATCTCTACTTTTATATGAAGAGGGTTTTCTGGAATTATTATTGGTAAATGATGGTAGCACAGATGATTCATTAAAGGTATGTGAAGCTTATGCTAATAATAATTCTAATATAGTTCTGATTAATAAGCAAAATGAGGGCGTATCAGAGTCTCGTAACATAGGGACCCAACGGGCAAAAGGAAAATATATATTATATATGGATAGTGATGATTGGCTAGTCCCTTTAGCATTATATAATATGTATCACTTTGCAGAACGTTATGATTGTGATATTGTTCAGTGTGGTTTTTATTATGCATATAAAGATTATTTGTTGTTTGACAGAAGAACTAAAAAGGAATATCCCAATCCTGTAGTATTATCGAAAGATCAGGCAATGGAATATCTTGTAAGGAATAGGGTTGTTTCTAATTTTGTTTGGGCTAAACTATATAAGAAAGCTCTAGTTCAAAATCATTCCTTCCGACACGATGTAAGTATGGGAGAGGATTTTTATTGGATGCATAGGGTAATACATGAAGCTACTAAGGTAGGTGTCATTTCAGAACCTGGTTATTTTTATCGTCAGAATTCAGAATCGTTATCCAGTTCTTTTTCTAAGCGACACGTTTCTTTGTTGCAAGCCTATGAAGATAGGCTATTGTTTGTTAAAAAGAATTATAAATATTTGTATGGCGATATGTTGTATTTATATTGGCTGCAGTCTTTAGCTTTTATGAATATATCAAAAAAGACTGGATTAAAACAATTAAGCACTCTGTATATGGGCTACTGGAATGATATGAATGTTAGATATGAAAAGGATTTAGAGAGCTATTTAAGATGGAAACCTGAATATTTCATGTTTCATCAATCCAAATGGGTTTTAAAAATATATCGCTATGCAAGAAGGATCTATACTCGTTTCTTTAATGATTTTCAACGTATTGAATTAAAGTGATGAAGAAACTTTTATTTGTAATTGAATCTTTAGCTGCTGCAGGAGGAGAAAAAAGTTTAATAACTCTCCTTTCTTTGATAGATTATACTAAATATCAAGTAGATTTGCAGTTATTTGCTTACGGAGGTGAATTTGAGCAATTCGTTCCTCAACAGGTGAACTTGTTACCTCCGTTTCCATACACATTATACCTGATGCATCAACGGAGACCTTCCCTAAGGATGTTGCTTGCACGATTACATTATTCATATCTTATTCGAAAGGAGAAAGTATCAATAGCAGAAGAGGCACGCTATTATTGGAAATGTATAGCTTCTTGTATTCAGAATAATCCACAACTATATGATGTGGCAATCGCATACGGACAATGTAGTCCAACATTTTATGTTGCAGAAAAGGTCTGTGCTAAGAAAAAAATGGCATGGGTTAATTGTATTTTTCCAATAGAAGGTGATGAACGCTCGTTCCATCGTCCTTTTTATGAAAGTATGGATAAGATTGTGATGGTATCTACTGCATCCCTTAAACACTTTCAAGATGTGTTCCCTGATATGGCGTGGAAAATGGATATGATTCCAGATATGATAAGCCCTCAATCTATTCTTCAGATGGCTAAAGGAGCCTCCTCCTATACTGATGATTACATAGGCCCTCGTATATTAACGGTTGCTCGACTAAATAAAGAAGATAAGGGATATGACATTACATTGGAAGCTTGCCGTATATTGAAAGAAAGAAATATTAAATTTAAATGGTATGCACTTGGACGTGGAGAATATCGTTCGGAGATGGAGAATTATGTTTCGGAGAATCACTTGGAGGACTATTTCGTGTTCCTAGGCGTTACCCCTAATCCTTATCCGTATTTTAAGAATTGTACGCTTTATGTACAGACATCACGCCATGAGGGTTATGGATTGTCTATTGCTGAGGCAAGATTATTAAATCGTCCAGTGGTAACAACCGAATTTGATGCGGTTTGGGCTCAGATGGTTCAAGGTGAGAATGGCTTAGTTGTTCCACAGGATCCTGTGGCCGTAGCTGATGCAATAGAACGTTTATTGAATGATCATCTGTTATATAATCATATAGTCGCATATCAGCAACAGGAGAAAAAAGGGAACATAGAAGAGATTGAAAAGTTTTATCAACTAATAGAAAAGTAATTTGTGCAAATGTTTACAAGGTTAGCTAATTTGTTAAGATGGCCATTCATAGAGCAGTTCGCTTTTATATGTGTAGTGACATTATTGTTATCTATTCCTGATTTCTGGTTCTTTATTAACGATGGAGAATCGCCTGTTCTCGCTATATATCTGATATTTCAATCTTTTGTATGGGCTTATTTATTAGCAGGTTTTGTATGCCTCTTAAGATATAAATGTCTTCAACGGATTTTAAAAATACTCATAGTCCTATTATTCAGTATAGAATTCATGCTGGAATCAACGAGCGTGTTTCAACATGGAGAAAGATTTAATTCAGATTTCTTATATATTTTATTAGGCACTAATGGAACTGAAATCGGAGAGTATATTGAGACTTTTGCGAGTCCTACTCATATTGGAACTTTTGTTTTTTCTGTTTTGTTGGTCATTGTAGGTTTCTGGATGGCCTTAAAGAATAAGATTTGTTTATCAGCGAAAATTCAAAATGTTCTTTTGGGGATTCTCATTATAGGATTATTAGTCATAACATTTAGATATGAAATAACAGGATATAACATATATTCCAAAATCATAGAATATTCTGATTATAAGGTACCTCCCGATTTACATCAATATTATAAAAAGCCTTCTTTATTATATCATAAAGATAGTCTGCCTCAAAATGTTGTTGTAATCTTTGGTGAGTCTCTGACAAAGTATCATTGTTCACTGTATGGTTATAAAAAAGATACAAATCCTCTCCTGTCGAAGTTGAAATATGAAGGATCTTTGATTATATACAACCACGTTACTTCACCTGGGACTTCAACTGCACAATCTTTCCGATACATGATGAGTAGTCATAAAGAAAATGATGGTAAGGAATGGTATGATGGTATTTTTATTCCAGAAATCGTCGAAATGACTGGCTATAAATCGCATTGGATTTCTAATCAAGCTGCAATAGGTGTTTATGATAATATTATTAGAAAGTATGCTGAATTATGTACGGATTTCTATTTTAATGGCGATTATTTTACTGGAGATAAGAGACAAAATACATTTGATGGAGAACTTATAGAAGTTGTTAAAAGTACTCTTAAGTTAGATTCTGGAAAGGGCAAGGTTTTTACGTTTGTTAATTTGATGGGCAGTCATTTTAAATTCAACAGACGTTATCCAAAGGAATATAACCATTTCAAAGCTGATGATTATTTAGATAAAATATCAACCCAGCGACAGACCCTTGCAGAGTATGACAACTCTGTACTCTATAATGATTATGTTGTCTATGAGTTAATGAAAGCTTATGAAGATAAAGAAGCGATAGTCCTATATTTCCCAGATCATGGATTGGATTTGTTTTATACAAAAGATGATTATGCGGCACATGCTTTAAATACTCCAGATTCCCAGAAATATGGCAAAGCAATTCCATTTATGATTTATACAACTCCACGGTTCCAACATAAATACCCTAATGTTGTAGAACGTCTAAAGAATTCTGTTGATAATGAGTTTTGTACTGGAGATTTGATATATGCATTGATGGATATTATGGGAATTCGTTTTTTAAAAAACAATGATGTAGAATCCTATTCGCCTTTTATTGTAAAATAATTGCAGGAACTCATCTGTATGGATAAAGAAACGAAGCGTATATTTATCTCTATGCACTATTTAGAGTTGGGAGGGGCTGAAATCAGTCTCATTGGGCTGTTGCAGGCATTGGACTACTCAAAATATGAGGTGGATTTGTTTATTCATCGCCATCAAGGGGAATTAATGCAGTTTATTCCGAAGGAGGTGAATATTTTACCAGAAATCTCTGCCTATGCATGTATTGAGAGCACGATAATAGAAACTCTGCGTAAGGGCCAATTTGGTGTTGCATGGGGACGAATGATAGCAAAGTGGAGAGCAAGGAAATATCAGGCTAAAAACCCCTCAAAGCCACAATATGCGATTTATCAGTATATTGCTCAGGAAGTAGAACCTTACTTGCCTTCATTGGAGAATTATGGGGAATATGACTTAGCCATCAGTTTTCTACAGCCGCATAATTACGTGCTGAGTAAGGTAAAAGCGAAGAAAAAGGCTTGTTGGATTCATACGGATTATACAAAAGTAGAGGTTGATGCTGTGGCAGAATTGCCAATATGGTCAGCTTATGATCATATTGGCAGCATTTCTTCTGATGTTACCATATCTTTTTTGCAAGTATTTCCATCACTAAAGAATAAAATCATAGAGATTGAGAATATCCTTTCTTCGGATTTTGTAAGAAAGAGAGCTAATGAAATGGATATATCTGAAGAGATGGCTAAGAGAGATGGAGTTGTTAGTGTCCTTTCTGTAGGACGTTTTACAGATGCAAAAAATTATGATAATGTACCTGATATTTGCCGGCGAATTCGGCTTAAAGGAATTGATTTGTATTGGTACATTATCGGTTACGGAAATGAAACATTAATTCGCCAGAAGATACATGAAGCTGGTATGGAAGGTTATGTCATCATCTTAGGAAAACGCACTAATCCATATCCTTATATAAAGGCTTGTGATATTTATGCTCAACCATCCCGTTATGAGGGAAAGGCTGTTACGGTACGTGAAGCCCAAATGTTATGTAAACCTGTAGTTGTGGCAAATTATCCTACAGCTAAAAGCCAACTAAATGATGGCGTAGATGGTGTCATTGTACCAATGGATAATGAAGCTTGTGCTATTGGAATGCTTGATTTTATTAAGAATAAAAAGCTCCAACAGCAGATTGTAGATCATCTACAATCGAATGATTATGGGAATAATGATGAAGTGGAGAAGATATCTCTTTTATTTCAATGAAAAATCGCATTTTCTATCTTGATATTATTAGGATTCTAGCATGTGTAATGATTGTTACTATGCATGCTCCTATTCCCAATACAGGATTAACCAGTTATGTTTTATCGACAGATAGTCTGCTAACAGCTCCAGCCATAGGTTTATTTGTCATGGTGAGCGGTGCGTTACTGCTGCCTGTGAATATGCCAACAAAACATTTTTTAAAGAGACGGATGGGGAAAATAGTCTTCCCAACTTTATTTTGGTCTTTTTTCTATATGTCGGTTTATTGGCAAAAGTATGATTTGAATTTGGATAATGTGTGGTATCCAATTTTGTCAATACCATTTTCATCTCAGTTTGGAGTCGTATTGTGGTTTATGTACATGCTTGCTGGGTTATATCTTCTGGCTCCAATTATATCTCCATGGCTTAAGCAGGTGGGTAAGAGGGAACTGGAATTTTATCTGATTTTATGGGCAATTACGTTGTGTTATCCATATATCCGTGATTTTGTTGGTGTCAATGAAGGCCATACTGGGATATTATATTATTTCGGAGGATATGTCGGGTATTTCCTTTTGGGGTACTATTTGAGAACCTATGCGAAGTCGTGGGAAGTCTGGAAATGTCTTATGCTTTTATTATTTCCTATATCTGTTGCTGTTGTTTTGAAGACTCAACAGATTTCAATCCAATTTTATGATTCATTTTGGTATCTGAGCATTATGGTCGTAATGATGAGTGTAGCTTGGTTCTTGTTGATAAAAAGGATAGATGTAAAATATACTGATGCATCAAAACTGCATTGCTTGATAGTATTAGCTAGTAATTGCAGTTTTGGCATTTATCTTGTACATATTTTTGTCATGCGTTCTTTAATATGGAATTGGATTTGGTTATATGACTTGGGAGCTATACAGATCCTGGTGGTTACTTTATTGTCTTTTATAGTAAGCTTTGTGGTGACCTGGCTGATAAGTTATCTGCCAGGTGCTGAATATATCATTGGATTTAGACAGAAGAGATGATACCTAAGGTTATACATTATTGTTGGTTTGGTAAAAATCCGTTACCAGCTTCTGCTCAGAAATGCATTGCTAGTTGGCGGAAATACCTGCCCGATTATGAGATTAAAGAATGGAATGAGGATAATTTTGAAGTGAATGCCGTTCCTTATACCCAGCAATCATACGAAGTGAGAAAGTATGCTTTTGTGAGTGACTATGCTCGTTTTTGGATTCTTTATCATTTTGGAGGACTATATTTTGATACGGATGTGGAAGTGATAAAACCTCTTGATGACATCATAAAGAGGGGAGCTTTTATGGGAATTGAACAGGGGGCTTTTATGGATGGGAAACCAATGGTGGCTCCAGGGCTTGGTATGGGCATAGAAGCAGGGCATCCCTTTTATGAGAGAATGTTGCAGGTTTATGAACAGCTTGAATACCGATGTTCAGATGGATCTTTTGATAATACCACAATTGTCTCATATACTACTCGTGAACTTTATGAACATGGTATGATCTCTTCAGACGATCTTCAGGAAGTTGATGGGATTTGGATATATCCAGCAGATTATTTTTGTCCGATGGATTCCACAACAGGAATTACTTCTATCACTGAGAGAACGGTCTCAATTCACCATTATGATTGTTCGTGGATGAATCATCTTTCATTTAGTTTTAAGTTACACCAGATGAAGAATTTCTTTTTTAGGCTAATCGGGCAGAAGTATGCTCGTCTGATTAATCATATTTGTCACTAAATTTGACTAATAATGGAGGAGTTTGCACCATATTATTTTTTTATATATTGGTTTGTTGTTATGCTGATAACCATCAGTAAGTATAATAATATGAGGTCTCAGAAAGGATTTGCAGTGATTTCTCAAAGAGATGATTACACGCCACTGATCATATTCTCAGTACTTTATGTCCTTTTTTTTGGTTTTAGACCTGCGTCGCCTGTCTTTGGTGACTCATATATTTACAGATCTACCTACGAGGTGATGCAAAGATATGGAGTTTATTTTATGCATATTAGTAATAATGGTTCTGTAGATGTTTCTAATAATGCAGGTAGTGATTGGATATATTATTCCGTGATGTTCCTATGTGCTCAGGTGATGAGCGTGAACTTTTTCTTTGTGATAGTGATGTTTTTCTATATTACTATGATGTATCAGGGCTGTCAGAAACTGGATTATAAGCATGGAGCGACTTTAATGCTATTTTGTATTGGGGCATTTTCGTTTTATGGTTATTCGGTTAATGGTCTTCGTAATGGAATTGCCTGTAGTTTTATAATTCTGGCTTTGGCAAGATTCTGTAGAGGTGAGAAGTTATGGCCTGCCATCTTGGCATTCATTGCTTTGGGGTGTCATAAATCTGTGGCACTACCTATTGCCTGTGCATTATTTACATATTATGTCAAGAAGCCGAAGTACATGTATATAGCATGGGCTTGTTCCATCGTTCTGAGCTTGCTTGTTGGAGATTACCTGTCGAATCTGTTGACGTTATTGGGTTATGATGACCGTTTGGCTGCAAACTTACAGAGTGGTGCAGATGTGGTGGATTCATGGGGTGTGGAAATGGAAAGTCGTTTCCGATGGGATTTACTACTATACAGTTCTGTGCCGATAGTGCTAGCATGGTACGCCATTTTCAAGCGAAAGGTCTATAATAACACCTATCTAATACTTCTTGGAACCTATATGTACGCAAATGCTTTCTGGGTGATATTAATTAGAAGTTTGTTCTCAAATCGTTTTGCTTATTTGTCATGGTTCCTTTATCCGATAGTGTTAGCATATCCTCTTCTGAATTTCCCTGTGTTTCGAAGACAACATAGTAAGAAAACAGCTTGGATATTATTGGCGCATTTCGGGTTTACAACGATGATGTGGTTATTAGGTCGGTTGGGATAACAGGAAAGATAATGGCAAGGATTTCTGTTTTGATGGGTATCTATAATTGTGCTGCGACTCTACCAGAGGCGTTAGATTCCCTGTATTCACAAACATACCTAGACTTTAAGATTATTCTTTGTGATGATGGCTCTACAGATAACACCTACGATATTGCAAAGAGCTATGCCGAGAAACATGATAATATTGTTCTAGTCAAGAATAGCCGCAATATGGGATTGAATTATACGCTGAATCATTGTCTGGAGTTTGCAGATACTGAGTATTGCGCCAGAATGGATGGAGATGATATCTCCTTGCCTACTCGTTTTGAGATTGAGTATAATTTCCTAGAATCTCATCCAAAATATGCCATTGTAAGTACACCAATGTCATATTTTGATGAAAATGGTGTTTTTCGTGTTGGGGAGGCTGACGGTGAACCAAATAAGAGGGATTTTATAAAGGGCACTCCTTTTTGCCATGCTCCTTGTATGGTACGTAAAGAAGCATATGAGGCAGTTGGTGGATACAGTGTGTCAGATTTGTTATTACGAGTGGAAGATTATCATTTATGGTATAAAATGTATTTGAAAGGATTCCGAGGCTATCGTATTAATCAACCGCTCTATATGATGCGAGATGATAGAAATGCTATTCATAGGCGTTCTTTTAGGAATAGAAGAAATGAGGCGTTTGTTAAATTCCTAATATGGAAAGACTTTAAACTGCCATTCTTTGATCTCATTTACTGCTTTCGCCCTTTACTATTGGCGGTATTACCATCCAGTTGGTATTCATATTTACATAAAAAGAAATTCTCTTGATGAGACAAATAATCTGTTTTGTAGTAGCTGTTCCTGTAACTGCTAATGCTTTTCTCCGTGACCATATTGATGCCCTAAGCCGAGACTTTGATATATATCTTGTTGGCAATATCAAGGACGAGAACGAAGTAAAAGGACTAAAGATTGTTGGATGGCATCATATAGATATAAAAAGAGGTATATCTTTTGGGAAAGATATAAAAGCTGTATGGCAAACCATATGTTATTTCAAGAAAATGAAATTTGATGCGGTTCATTCCGTCACACCCAAGGCCGGTCTAGTAGCTGCATTCGCGGGTAAGATAGCAGGTGTCAAGCATCGAACCCACATTTTTACAGGACAGGTCTGGGCAACTCAAAAAGGCCTTATGCGGTTTGTCTTAAAGTTTTTGGATAAGATGATTGTTTGTTTAAATAATCATATGATGGTTGATGGTAAATCGCAAAGGACTTTTTTGGAAAAAGAGGGTGTTCTTCGGAAAGGAACTGCTCTTGTTTTTTGCAATGGTTCAATAGCAGGCGTCAATTCTGAGAGGTTTGTCCCTGATGCAATAGCAAGAAAAGAAGAGAGAAAAAGGATTGGCATTAAGGATGGAATGTTGACTTTTCTCTTTTTGGGACGCCTTAATCATGATAAAGGAATAGGTGAACTGTATGAAGCATTTAATCGGTTATCATCTGAAGTGAAAGATGTTTTTTTGTTATTGGTAGGTCCAGATGAGGAAGGATACATTGATATGTTATCTAATTATTCTCATATTAGGGAAAATGAGAACTTTTATTATTATGGACCAATAAATAATCCTGAACGAGTGTTGAATGCTGGAGATGTATTCGTGTTACCTACTTACCGAGAAGGGTTTGGCTCAAGTGTTCTTGAAGCTGCCTGTGTTGGTTTGCCTTGCATTTGCTCTGATGCTTATGGCGTGTTAGATGCCTATGTCTCAGGCGAAACGGGATTACAATGTAAAGTTGGAGATGCGGATTCTTTGTATCAATGTATGAAGCGAATGTATGATGATAGGAAGATGGTAAAACGTATGGGCGAAAAGAGTCGCCAACGAGCATTAAATGATTTTAATGTAAAACCAATTACTGAATGCTGGGTTAATTTCTATAAAGAGATTCTTCTGTAGCGTGTTATTTAATTCTTTCAACTTCTTATTTTTCCTGCCAATCGTATTTGTGCTGTATTGGCATGTGTTCCAGCGAAATTTGCGTTGGCAGAATCTGTTTGTGGTTGTTGCCAGCTATGTATTCTATGGTTGGTGGGATTGGCGCTTCCTGCTGCTTATTGTGTTTACAAGTCTTTGCAGTTATGGTAGTGGATTACTGATAGATCATTGTTACCAGAGAAATGAACAGAAAATTGCCAAATGGTGGGCAGGACTGAATATTGTTTTGAACCTGTTGGTGCTTGGTGCCTTTAAGTACTTTAACTTCTTTGCTGATAGTTTCCAAGCGGTTATGGTTGGCTTGGGGATGACAATAGATGCACCGACTTTGCACATAATACTGCCAGTGGGTATCAGCTTCTATACGTTTCAGGCTCTGAGCTATACGATTGATGTTTATCGCCGTCAATTACCTGTTACACGTGATATTATTGCGTTCTTTGCTTTTATCAGTTTCTTCCCACAATTGGTTGCAGGCCCTATTGAGCGAGCTACCAATCTATTACCTCAGTTTCAGAATCGTCGAACATTTGATTATGCTAAGGCCGTTGATGGTCTTAGACAGATGCTATGGGGCTTCTTTAAGAAACTGGTTATTGCTGATAACTGCGCGATAGCTGTTAATTCTATATGGGAGAGTTATACTGATCAGTCAGGATTGGCTTTATGGATCGCTGCTTTCCTCTTTACTTTCCAAATTTATTGTGATTTTTCGGGTTATAGCGATATTGCTATTGGCTGTGCCCGATTGTTTGGAATCAACCTACGTCGGAATTTCAATGTGCCATACTTCAGTCGTAACATTCAGGAGTTCTGGCGGCGTTGGCATATATCCCTGATGACATGGTTCCGTGATTATGTGTATTTCCCACTGGGTGGAAGTCGATGTGGTAAATTTCTAACTGTTCGTAATATCCTCATTGTTTTTCTTCTTAGTGGACTTTGGCATGGGGCTGATTGGACATTCGTCCTCTGGGGGCTTTATCATGGGGCGCTACTATCGCTCTTGTTATTAATTGGGAGTGGGGCGAAATATAAAGATATTATTGCTGATGGTCATTGGTTACCCTCATTGAGGGAATTAGTTCAGATGATTGTCACATTTGTACTGGTTCTCATAGGTTGGATCATTTTCCGATCTGAGAATGTAAGTCAGTTGACTGGGGTAGGAGCCAGACTCTTCTCACCAGAAGGCTTCTTCAACCTTTATGGATCAGGTTTGAGACCAGACATCTTTGTATTTATTGGCTTTATGGTGATTGTAGAGTGGTTGCAACGTTCGAAACAGCATGCTTTGCAGTTTCCTGATATCA
>Ga0256405_10003294_pt1 | contig 33723 bp, 22 predicted proteins | sample RumenRJG_02DNA_FD_189096 | JGI IMG/M metagenome (GOLD analysis project Ga0256405, IMG submission 189096) | Bovine rumen microbial communities from Lethbridge, Alberta, Canada - RJG_02 | ecosystem: Host-associated > Mammals > Digestive system > Stomach > Rumen | place: Canada: Alberta...
TTGACGGGGTAAGGGGAAACTGGGCATGACCCATGCATAATCATGCCTGTACTGGCAAGACTACCGTCTGATGGAGAAGCGAACTGCATAATTAGTTAGCATCACTATTAGTTGCGGATTTTAGGATTACATCATTTCTAATATAAAATCTCTATAATTTAACGTCAGCTCGGTATAAGAATAACGCCTTCGGCGGCTTGAAAAAAATAAGAAAAAACAAAAGAAAATAAGAAAAAATAAAGAAAGTGTTTAATGAAGCATATGGGGTTTATAGTGAGGGGGGGGGCACTTCATGACAGGTATGGAGTTGCACGATTTGAATATGACCAAAGTTTTATTGGCCGTGGTTTGGGACCATCACCGTTGATGATGCCAGTTCGGGAAGGACGAGTCTATTCCTTTGCCAATTGGGGAAGGGACACTTTTCAGAAGCAGCCTGGCATGTTGGCGGATTCTCAGCCCGACACTTATGGACGTACCCGAGGAGCACACCACTTCGTAGTCGAGGGGTACATTCTGTTTGGTCCCTTATGTTATTACTGTTTCTTGTAGTACTTCTTTGCCTCTGGAATCCACCCTTGTATCTGTTTAATGCGCTTCTCGTCAGAGGGATGGTCACTGAAGATGGAATTGGAACTGTTGCCCGCCGCTGCCATGCGCTGCCAAAATGCAAGGGCTGTCTGAGGGTCGTAGCCCGCCATCGCCGCAAAGATGAGTCCGATGTGGTCGGCTTCGCTCTCCTGACTGCGCGAGAAGCCCGAGGTCCAAGCCTTGGTGCCCACGCCGATGATGGAAGACACCACATTCGCCGTGTTCGGTCCCATGCCTGCCGCCGAAGCTACGCCTCCAAGAATCTGCAAGCCAGCCTGCTGCTTATAGTCGTTGCTGATGCGTTCTGCAGAGTGCTTTGCCACTGCATGTGCAATCTCGTGCCCCAGCACGATGGCAAGCGATGCCTCATCTTGAGTGACGGGCAGGATGCCTTCATACACCACGATTTTCCCGCCTGGCATACAGAAAGCATTCACTTGATTGTTCTGCACCAGATTGAACTCCCACTTGTAGTTCGACACCTCGTTGCTCAGTCCGTGACTGTTGAGATAGGAAACCACGGCATTTGCCAAACGCTGCCCCACTCGCTTCACCATCGCAGTGTTGGTAGCATTGGTCGAAATCTTCGCCGACTTCATATAGTTCTGATACTCTTGGTTGCTCAGGCTCATCACCTGTTCATCGCTGACAACCAATCTCTGCTTACGCCCAGTGATGGGCACCTGCGTAGCAGTTCCGCAACTGGTGAGGATGACAACTGCAACCACCCCCATAAGCCATTTAATCGTTTTCATGATTTTTCTGTTTTTAATCAAAAAATTATTGTGGCAAAGTTACGATTTTTCCCTCTACCCACCAAACATTTTTAATGTTTAACATAAGAAATTGAAGGAATAGGAACTTTTTTTTCTTGACTTTTTTTGTAAATCTTAGAAAAAAGCATACATTTGCCAACAAGAGGCTTTGAAACCCTCCAACTAATTATGACAATAAAGAAAAGCATACGAAACCTTGTAGTGGTTATGGCGACCGCCTTTTCCATATCGGGAGGACAAGCGCAAAACCTTACCGCTACACTTCCTAATGACGCTACAGGAACCACCGTTCCTGCTTCATCGGAGAAGAGAGCCATCCGCACTCGTTCATATACCAAAGAAAATCCCTTGGTGTATGAGGACATGTGGGACTTGTGGCCTTATGCATTTTTGAACGAGAATGGCGAGCCTGATGGTTTCAACGTCGAGTTGATTCGCATGGTGTTGGGCGAGCTCAACATTCCTTACGTCATCAAGATGAAAGATAAGCAAGATGCGTTTGAGGACTTACGTGACGGGAAGTCCGACTTGATGTTGGGCTTGTCAGCAGGCTATCATGATGCATACGGTCTTTACAGCGAGAATCCTGTCACGCTGTTCACGCAAAGTGTGGCATCACCGATAGATCAACCGCAAGACATCAAATCTTTCAAAGATTTAGGCACTCACAAGGTCTTTGTGAATGACAGCAGTTTGTGCCACCACCTGATGATCGATTATGGTTGGGGCGAAAACGCCATTCCTTACAAAGCCGTAAAACTTGCCTTGCAAAAGGTGAGCACAGATGGTGAGGGGGCTGTTGTCTGGAACACCCTTTCGTTGAAATGGCTTATCCACAAATACCAGATTAAAAATCTGCAAGTGACTCCCATCAATATGCCTCATGGGGAGTATAAGTTCATGTCGAACGACCCTGTACTGCTGGCAAAACTCGACAGTGTGTACAGCACGCTCGATTCATCCGACCAATTGGTTAACTTGCGCAATAAATGGTTTTACCCGGAGCATCAGAAGAAGAGCATTCCTTCCTGGGTGTGGTGGACTGCATTCGGAATAGGGCTATTGGTTCTTTTAGCGGGCATCTACATAATGACATATCGCCAACAGATGCGCAAGCAAGAAGAAAACATACGGAAAAAGAGGCAATCGGGCGAAGCCAGGCAACGATACAGCACTCTTTTCAATATTGCCATGCAGGGACACATCCGATTTGACAAAAAAGGTTGTATCACCAATATGAACAAACAAGCGTGCGACATGTTTGGATGGGAGCGTGAGGCCACACTCAGAAAAAAAGAATCTTTCCACAAGCTATTGGATTTGAATGAAGTGGAGATAGAACATGCCGACGGATACTCTTGCACAAAGACCTACGAAATCAATGGAGAAAAGCGATTATATGCCATTGAACTGAAAACCTTCGACGATGAGAATGGAAACTTAGCCGGCATGTTCGCCTTATGCTATGACAATACAGAAATGTACCGTTGCACGGAGGAAAGGAAGCAACTAACAGAAGAAGTGGAGAACACCCAAGAGACACTGAACAACTACTTCACAAAAATAGAGTCCATCTTGCAAGATGGACATTTACGCATTGCCAGTTATTCGCCAGACTCCCACACATTGGCCATTCTCCACAAGATGGATGAAGTGCAGCACCTGCTCACCCAAACGAGGTGCATGACGCTGGTGGACGAAGGAGAACGCAAAAAAGCCATGCATATATTTGACGCCATGGATGGGCGCACAGATAAAGAGATGCGTTTCGACTTACGGACCAACATCAGCCTGCACGGCAACTACCCCATGCATTTCAGGTTCAGTTTCATCCCATTGTACCAAGATGGGAAGGTGACTGAATATTTTGGATTATGCCAAGACATCACCCATCAGAAATCCATCGACTTCCAACTGCTGAAAGAGGCAAAGAAAGTACAAGAAGTGGAGAACACCAAGACTGGTTTCATCAACAACATGGTGCAGGAAATCCGCACGCCGATGGATAGCATTGTAGAAGCCTCAGAAACTCTTTGCCCAAGGCTGGACAACGACAAGAACTGTACAAGTTGCGATGTCATTTTAGAGCATTCCAACTATCTCCTCCACCTCATTGACAACATCCTCTACCTCTCACGTCTGGAAGCGCACATGATTGAGGTGACGAAGCAGGAATGCGATTTTGTTGACACATTCACCACCTACTGTGTAGCAGGGCGCATGAACAACGACAGCGTGACCTTCACGACAGAAAGCCCCTACGACCAGCTCGTCGTGAACATTGACGCACAAAAAGTGGGCAATGTGATTGAGCGAGTGGTGAAGAACGCCATCCAGCACACCAATGCAGGATTTATTCGCGCGCGCTACGACTACATTGGCCGTCAACTGATGATTTCCATCGAAGACACAGGAGAAGGCATTCCGCCGCAAGAATTGGAACAACTTAATGCCACGACACCCAACGTACGCACCAACAGGGGATTGGGCATTCCCATCTGCAAGGAACTGCTTGCACAGATGGGAGGGCACCTTGAAATCAATTCAGAAGAAGGATTAGGCACCACCGTGTGGATTACCCTACCCTGCCAAGCCACAACAATCAAGAGAAAAAAAATGATATAAAACGAAACTTCAACGATGATACAAAGAATACTTATCACAATGCTTCATTTGTTTCTGCCACTCATCATAGGGCAGAGCGGGGTGTTGCATGCCAAAGACACCTACACGAAAGAGCATCCCCTTATCATAGCAAGTGATTGGGACAAACCTCCCTACGAATTCCGCAATGACAAGGCAGAACCTGCAGGGTACTATGTGGATGTACTCACCGCTATCCTTGACGAACTGAACATTCCCTATCAGTTCCAGATGATGGAAGCAGGTCAAGCCATTGACTTCTTCAAAAAGGGGAAAGCCGATCTTCTTTTCGACAATGTGCGCAAATATAAAGAACCTGAATATGTGCACACAAGCAACATTGTAAGTTACTATCGCATCAGTGTTGCCACAGCCAAGGATTCTGCCAAGATCATTTCCCTGAAAACGCTGGACAACCCTGAAGAAGTGGTCTTCTATCATGGTGGCTATGCCGCAGAGTTTTTCCGGCGAGAAGTGTCCGGTCATCAAAACATCAACTACCGCCCCCCAAAAGAGGCATTGGCTGGCATCGTGAAAGGTACATACAAGTATTTCGTTTGGAATGAGGCAGCCTTGCAGTGGAAAATCAAGGAATTGAATTTGGAAAAGGAAATCACCCTGCACGAAGTAAACATCCCTGTAGGGGAAATCCATATCATCGGTCACGACAGCCAACTCATCGAATACATTGATGACCAATTCTCACGCCTGAAACAGAGCGGAAAACTGGAAGAAATCTATAATAAGTGGTTTCACCAGGAAATGGTGAATAACGAGGATAATCTTCCCATCGCCATCTGGATTGTAGGAGGCGTCCTCGTTCTCGTCCTCATGGTATATCTCATCACGCGTCTTGCCAAAGCGCATGTAGCATACAATTTACAAAAGAGGGAAGAAACACATGAGAAAGAAGTACTTGCCATGAAAGTGGACGCGTCGCATGGTATCTGCCCCGACATGGAAGATGGAGAGAAAGACAACGACATACAAAGACGTTTCAACAGCCTTTTCAACTCATCAAACATCGCCATATCAGTCTATGACCGAGAGGGCTGGTCTATCATGCTGAACCAGAAGATGAAGGAGTTGTGCGAATGTGGTAATCCTGAGAATGAACGCTATTGGCTCAGCATCAACATGCATGATATTCCGCTCTTCCGCGATGCTTACCCACATGGCAGCACCCACCAGCTGAGTGTGTGCCAAACCATGAACTATCCAAGCATGGGAATCAACAAACGTGTGGAGATACACATATATCCCGTAGCGGACGAGCACGGGAGCATCACACAGTACATCTGTACAGCCTACGATTTAGATGAGGTCGTGAACATACATGCAGACATTACCGCCAAACAGGCAGTTCTTGACGACACCGCACAGAAAATTGAGCAACATGAGCAGCGGCTCCACCATCTGCTAAGCGACAGTCACATCTACATTTTTGACGTTGACCTAAAGACACGCATCATGAACTTCTCCCACTCGCTCAGCCACACAGATTACACTCTCACGATGGATGAATATCTAAACATGGTGGATGCAGAGGAACAGGAAGAGGCCTCCAAGCAATTGGCTGACTACGAGGGAATGAACACGCTGGTACGTCATTTCAAATACACCTTCGCAAGTCCTAAGCCACAATGGATTTGCTATGTCGGCAGACAGAACTACGATAAGCAAGGGAACCATGTGGGCTACACAGGCATCGCCATTGAGATTACCGACTTGATAGAAAGCCAAAAGCAATTGCGTGAGACTACAGAGATTGCCAACGACAGCATCCGGCTCAAGAATGTTTTCTTAGCCTCAATGACCCACGAACTACGCACACCGCTGAATGCCATCGTTGGTTTTGCCACCGTACTCAAAGCCACCGATGAGCCCGAAGAGCGCAAAGAACTGATTGACATCATCAATAGCAGTTGCGATATGCTGCAGCGCCTCATCAATGACATTCTCGAAGCATCATCCATCACAAAGAACCTGCCCTCCACAATTCAACCTTCACACATCGACTTTGTACACGAATTCGAGAACCTCTGCTTCATGGTGGAATACCGTATCAAACAAGCAGGATTGGAGTTCATTCGTGAAAACCCCTATGAGAATTTCTATACAACCATCGACATAGGGAGGGTACAACAAATTGTGACCAATTTTGTCACCAATGCCGTCAAATTCACCCAGCAGGGACACATCCGTTTAGGTTACCGCTACGAACAGCATGGACTCTACATCTATTGCGAAGACACAGGAGCTGGAGTGCCAGAGGACAAACAGGAAGTCATTTTCGAACGCTTCATCAAACTTGATGAATTCATCCAGGGCACCGCATGGGACTTGCCATCTGCAAAGCCCTCACCGAGCGCATGGGCGGAAAAATTGGCATCGACAGCCAAGGACTCGGCAAGGGTTCCACCTTCTGGATTTGGCTACCCTGCGAACGTCGCCTGACACCCAAGACCGAATTTGTAGAAGAAAAGGAACTTAAAAGTTCTTAAATAAGCAGGTTAATTGCTAACGATGATTAAATAGACACCTGCACGTGAAAGTGAAGTTGTAACTTTGCAAAAAAATACGAAATCACTCACTGTCTTCATGAACTTAAAATCATTTCTTGCACTGCTCATGCTGACTACTGCTTTGACGGCATGGGCACGACTCACTGCGGTTGCCGTTTGCCCTGCCGAGCAAGCAGCGAAGCTTGATGACGATACAATCCAAACGAGCACACGAAGTCTGGTTGTTTACTCTGACATTAAAGACCACTTGACCCATGACCCCATCAAGGGCGTGAAGGCCGAACTGCTATGGGCTGCCGACAGCACACATGCCGACACCGTGCATGTGGAGTACCATGAAGAAGAGTATTACAAGAGTTCGTTCATGGAGTTTCCCATCAAACAGGCGGGGAATTATTTGGTCAAGGTCGAAGCAGAAGGCTATGTGACGAAGTATGTACCTTTTGAAGTGAAGAAGATATACAAACGTGAACGGTATCTGACCATGAAAACGATATACCTGCGAACCATTCCAAAGAAAGACGACATTGTCCTGGACGAGTTTGTGGTGACAGCCACGAAGTTAAAGTTCTACATGAACGGTGACACACTCGTCTATGATGCCGATGCCTTCAACTTGGCGGAGGGTTCGATGCTGAGCACCCTCATCAAACAATTGCCTGGTGTGGAAATGGAAAAGGGAGGTGTCATCAAGGTGAACGGCAAACAGGTGGATGCCTTGCTGCTGAACGGCAAGAACTTCTTCGACAGCGACCGAGAACTGCTGCTGGAAAACATGCCGTCTTATATGGTGAAGCACATCCAGTCGTATGAGCGTGTGCCGGAAAGCGTGAAGGGTTCGCCTCAGGAGAAGGTGACGAAGAAGGAATTGGTGATGAACGTGAAACTAAAACGTGCGTATGCGACGGGATGGATTGCCAATGCAGAAGGAGGTGCCGGTGTCACATTCTTCCGAAACCAGGAAGGGAAGTTGGACACAAAGTACATGGGCAGATTGTTTGGCTTGCGCTTCACGGAGAACTCGCGCCTCAATGTTTATGCCAACGTGAACAACCTGAATGACACACGAGGTCCAGGCTACGAAGGCGAATGGGGCCAATTGGCACAGTCGGGCGGACTGACCACCAGTTACAGTGCAGGTGGAAACTATATGACAGACAAGGAGGACAGCTACCGCTACATGGGCAGTGTGAATGGGTCCTACACCGATACCGACAATAGTTCAAACACCAGCAATGCCACTTTCCTCGAAGGAGGTGACACGTATGGCCGTTCGTTCCAAAGCAGCCGTAACCACACTTGGAACATCAGAACCGACCACGACCTCACGCTGGACGGTTCACGAGGCTTGGGCGAGACATTCAAACATTACTACCTGACTTTCCGTCCGTCATTCAACTATCAGAAATGGAACAATCGGGGCAACAGCGGCAGCGTGACCCTGATGGAGGATGTAGCGTCGCAACTGGGCAAGGCTTGGATGGACAGCATCATGGCACCGAATGCAGGAGATTTGCTGAAACAATACGCCATCAACCGCACCCTTTCATCCACCAAAGGAAAGGGGCACAATGTGGATGGCGGCATAGACGGCTTCTTCGCTTTCACCCCAGCCCACAACGACTATCTGGGTCTCAGTCTCAGTTACTCCTATCACTTCTCTGACAACAAGAGCGACCAGTTTGAACATTATCTGCTGGACTACCCGTCATCAACCACGCAGACGCTGGACTTCCGCAACCGATACACCCCAACAAAGACCCGTTCGCAGCAAGCCAATTTGGGGGCAACCACAAGGATTGCACTGGACAGAGAACAAAAGAACAGCATTGACGTAAGATACGCTTTTAATTACAACTACAACGACAACAACCAGTCACTCTACCTTCTAAACAAATTAAAAGAGTGGAGCACTCCCCCATCAGGATATGAGGTGCTGCATCCGCTGGGTTCTCTACCATCTGTGGACGAGATGCTCTCCACACTCGATGCCGAGAACAGTTCGCATTCAAAAACCACCACACACACTCACCGCGCCGACATTGGCTACAACTTCACCAAGAGCAATGATAGCATATATAGTCAGTTGACATTCACCTTGGGCATTCCCATGACACATGAAAGCATGGACTACCAACGGGGCACACAAGTAGATACGTTGATGAAGCGAAACAAGGTATTCATCAACCCTGGAATCAGTTTCAATCACGAAATGTACAAAAAGAACCGAGGATTCAGCATCAACTACAACATGGACAATTCAGCACCCGGCATGACAAGCCTGCTGAATATCCGCGATGACAGTAACCCACTCTACATCACTTTGGGTAACCCGAATCTGAAGAACACGCGCACACATAATTTTTATTCACAATACCGCGACAAATTCGGCAAGATGTTCTTCAACACATCGGTGAATGCCAGCCTCACGGAAAATGCTGTGGCATCGGGCTACATTTATAATAAGGAAACAGGCGTGAGAACTGTGACCCCTGACAATGTGAACGGAAACTGGAGCATCGGCGCAAACATGATGGGCAACCTTGCCCTGGACAAGGATGACAAATGGCGACTGATGGAACGCATCGGTTACGGCCACAACAACAGCGTGGATCTTAGCGGCACAAACGAAAGCCTGTATGCCACCAAATCCATTGTGAAGTCAGACAACATCAACGAGAACCTGTCGCTGACGTGGCGTCCGTCAAGCAAGTATGAATTTGGTGCCAGCGGTAGCCTCAACTATCAGCACTCCAGGAGCAATCGCGACAGTTTCACCAACATGAATGTCTATACTTTCAATTATGGTACAAGAGCACAGCTGGAATTGCCTTGGGACCTGCAGGTATCAAGCGACATCACCATGTACAGTCGCCGCGGATACAGCGAACCATCCATGAACACCAATGAACTGGTGTGGAATGCCCGATTGGCAAAACGTGTGATGAAAGGCAAACTGACCATCATGTTTGACGGCTTCGACCTCCTGGGCAACCTCTCGAATGTGCAGCGCTATGTGAACGCACAGGGGCGTACCGAGACATTCAACAATGTGATACCTTCCTACGGCATCCTCCATGCCATCTATCGCTTGAATGTACAACCCAAGAAAAAAGGTGCGGCAGAATCTCCCACACCTTAAGTTCTAAACTCCAAGCCCTAAACCCTCATCTCCAAACTCTAAACCATTCACCCCTTATACTTAGCAGGAGTGCATCCGTACTGCTTCTGGAAACACTTGGCAAAGTAGGAAGGGCTGGAGAAGCCCACCATGTAGCACACCTCATTCACCCGATAGTTTCCTGTCACGAGCAAAGATGCAGCATGTTTGAGACGAATAACCTGTATCATCTCGTTGGGGGTCACATCGGCAAGAGCCTTGATTTTGGCAAAGAGCCCCGAACGGGATACACCCAATTCGGAAGCAAGAAAATCGACAGAAAGGTCGGGATTAGAAAAGTTTTGCTCGATGGTCACTTCCATCTTGTCAAGAAAGGCTTGATCTTTCTCGTTAATTGTCATGAACTTGATACGAGCATCGTGTACCTCCTGCTCTCGCTGAGTGTTGAGTTCCAGAATCTCCTGTTCCTTCTGGATATTGAGTTCTTGTATCTCTTGTTCTTTTTGGATGTTGAGCTGCTCCATTTCCGCCTCATGCTTCTGTTCTTTCCTCCGCAGCAGGTGGCGCACCAGAAGGGTGATGGCTGCAATAATCAGCAGCAGATAAAAAATCTTGGCTGGTGTGTTCCAATAGAAAGGAGGGGTGATGACGATGCGGAGCGTCGCCTCCTCTGATGCAGTGCCCTCGTTGGTCACGGCGCGGACATGGAGAATATAGGTGCCTGGAGGAAGATTGGTATAAGTGGCACTCTGGTGATTACCAATCTCTATCCACTCGGTGTCAAAGCCCTCAAGATAATAACTATACGAAATATCGGAAGGCTGCCAATAACTCATGGCAGAGAAGTAGATGCGGAACACACTTTCGCGGTAACTGAGACATAGTTCGTCCACATAGGGAAGTCGCTGTGACAGAATGTCGCCATCCACAGGCACTGGACGATTGAAAATATCCAGTCCCGTGAAGACGACTTGAGGTTTCACCCCGCTACGATGCATCTGCTGCGGAGTGAAAGTGATGAAGCCATTGGTGGTGCCAAGGTATATTTTCCCATCGGAGGCTCGCAAAATGGCATCAGGAAGGAAGTCAACACTGACGATATTGCCACCATGCTGATAAAGTTGAGTCACTTCATTTTTCGTCGTCGAATAGCACAGGATACCAGCGGAAGTGGTGAGCCAAAGGTCTTCACCTTGTGAGGTGATGCCATAGACACTGATATCATCGGTGATGAGAGTGACCATTTCGAAACGGTCTTTCTGCTTGACATAACGATAAAGTCCGCTTGCCATACCCACCCAAAGTGTTCCGAGCGAGTCTTCATGGAGACTATATGCCGACACAGTGGCACCATCAAATTGATGACCGCCCTTAAAATCAAGATAATGCTTCCAAGTCTTTCCCTTTCCATAACGCCACAATCCGTTGCCGTCTGTCGCCACCCACACACGATCTGTACAATCTTGTATGATGTCCATCACAGGAACACCCACCTGCTTCACATTGCTGAGGGTACGTGTGTCGGGATTGTAGATACCCACTTCATGGAAGGTGCCCACCCATATGCGGTGCTGGCGGTCACTGCAGATGGCGTAGGATGTCGCATCAATGTGCTTTCCGTTCTCATCGTCGAACGAAGGCACATGAGTCACTGCCAACGTGTTCACATCCACGATATCCATTCCTTGCGCATAGGTGCCCACATAAAGAAGATCTCCCTCCAGATTCAAGGCATGCACATTGTGCTCTATTCCCCCTGCGGACAGCCGCACCTTGACGAATGAGCCATCGGTGGGGTCATAATAGCACAAGCCTCCATCATCACTGGCAATCCAAAGCCGATGGTGACGATCTTCGCAGAAGTGATTAATCACACTACCCGAGACGGAGCCCCTCAACTTCCCCTTCGCAGACAGCCGTCCATTGTCCTGCTGCCCCACATAAGACGTGAAATTACTTGCCACAGGATGCGTGTAGTTCACACCGCCATAATAGGTTCCAATCCAAGTGCCCCCTTCTCTGTCCAGCATGAGCGGATAGACAAAATTATCACTGAGCACACCAGTAAAAGGGGTGTTACGATTGTGCAGTTTGACCTGATGATTCTGCACATCCACCACAGCGACACCTTCATCACTTCCTACAATCAGATAGTCTTTCGTCAGTTCCATGAGACTATGAACATTTCGCATCCGGGTCTCTTCAGGCGTAAACATCACCTCTGCCTGATGGCTGGATGCGTCAAAACGGACAAGTGCACCATCCCACACTCCCAACCACATCTTACCTACAGCATCTTCCATAAGGGAAATACCGCCCACGTTTTCTGGCAATCCTGCTTTTCTTCCATGCAACAAATAAGGCACAAAACAATTCTTCTTCTCATCATATCGGATGATGTTCACCTTCTCCCAATTGCTGACCGCCCACACTCCACCTTTCTTATCCACATACACACATCCGTAAACCTTTCCGTTTTCCGGAATCGGCACAGAATAACATCTTCCATTCTTCGTATCAATCCGCAAGACACCCTGTCCCATCGTTGCCACCCACAAGTTGCCTCTATCGTCCATCCTCAAACTGGCAACGTTCAATCGCTCCGACAACACATTTTTATCCTCACATTTGTATCTTTTCACACTGTCCAGACGTTGTGAATACAAAAAAAGTCCATTTTCAGTTCCGACCCAGATGGTGTCATTGTTTTCAGCCAGCGCCGTAACCGACATGGAACGGGTTCCGCTTATCAGCACCATCCGATGGGCATCATAACGGTTCAGGCCACGGCTCGTTCCAATCCACACGAAGCCCTTCCTGTCCTGCAGCAATGCACGCACCGTGTTTGACGACAGTCCATCGTTCACCGATAAACACGAGAATGTCAAGGAAATATCATACGGAGAAGGCAAGGAGGAAGCAGCAAGAACATTTGTTGCCATGCTCCACAGCAACAGTCCTATTACGAAAATGAAATGACGAAAGACTATCATAACCCCAATAATCTATAAATAAAGAATGGTCAGGAGCAGAAGCATCTTATCATATCCAGTCCAAAACTCTATACCTTAAGCCCCTAAGACTCCCCAAAACTCTTAAAATCGGTGCTAAGTTAACAAAAAAATCGTACAATCCAACAAGAAAATCGTCCAAAACAATAGATACAACACCGCTTTTGTATTATTTTCTTATTGATTTAGACTTTTCTGGCACAGCAATTGGTGAAAAAGCCGTTACTTTGCATCAGATTTACAAAACGACTGATTAATGGATTAACGAATAAGATATTATAGATACGGCTAATTAATGAATTAACGAATATACATAAAGGATAGGATTTGTTAGATTGGTTATATTAATGTACCCCAAGGCTGTTATTGGGATTTATGATTAGATAGTAATATATAATAGGTGAAAACAACGCACGAGCGCGTGCGAAAATCTTGTTCAAAGGACACATGCCCAGAACAAGAATTGGCAAATGCCAACAAAAGAGGACCGAACGCGAGTTCAGTCCTCTTTTGTTATGCATAACGAGCATAGCGCAGATGGCATTGGTCTGGACGATGACTGACGTGTCGGGCAACCGGCGGGGATGTTGTGAGATATTCCCTGAAGACACCCCTCAAAAGAGGGCAGACTCTTACCACTAAGGGGGGAGACTCTCACTTATGTAGGGGGTCAGACTCTCACCCTCTTCATAGGTGAGATTCTGACCCCTTTTGAGGTTGTGAAAGATGGTTTTAAAGAATCCTTTGTTTACAGCAAGTCCACTTTCTTCACCACGGGTTTTCCACCTTCGAATTTGATGGTGACTTTGAAGTTGGCAAAGTCGCTGTAGATGTAGAGCGGAATGGTCTCGTCCTGCTTGGGCTCGTAGTCAAACTTCAAACGGATGTTGGAACCCGAAAGGTAGTTCTCCGAAGGACGTATCGCCTTATCCTTGTCGTTGAGTTGGTGGAGCGAGAACACAGGATCGATAAGGGTGAGGATGCGTGGAAGTTCGATGCGCAATTTCTTGTCCTTACCCGTCATGAGGTTCTTCACATCGCGCTTCATGTCGTTCCAGATGTTGCCGTCGCTCACCGTTCCATACACTTTCATGCCTTCCTGAATGATGGATTGGAGTTTGCCGTTGTCCACATTGAAGTCTTCAAGAAGTTGCTGCTTGGCGGTTGAAAGCTGAGAGTTGTGGGTTGAGGGTTTAGAGTTGTTATCACGGGCTGCGGCTCCGGATGCTTTCATGTACTTGTAGTTCACGTTGTCAATCCAGCAGATTTTGTCGTCGGTCATGGCGATGGCACGAATGCGCGTGATGTCGTTGTATTTCTTGTCTTCATAGTTGAGTTTCACAACGCCAATCTCGGTCTTGTCGTTGTGCTTGATGATGTTGACCGAAGGGAGTTTCTGCACATCGTATTCGTCCTTGTACATATCGGTATAGTGCAGACAAAGGAAGATGCGCACGTTCTCCAAGTCGATGTCGGAACGGTTATTGATGGTGACCTTGATTTCATCTTCCTTATCGGCAAGTGTCCAGTTGGTGGTTGGTTCCACCGCCACATCGAGAAATGACTGTTCGAGCAGTATCTGCCGGAAACTGCTATACATGTTCTCCTCACAGTACTGCATGTCGCTGAGCAGGCAGTCATATACACCCTGATTGCCACGACGGTAGAAGTGGTTGAAGATTTCCTCCTTGCTCTTCTCCACATCACCGTTCTGGGCATAGTAGTTTGCCTTGAGCAGGTTAGGACTGAAGATGCCAAAGCCTTCCATCGTGGAGCGGTAGAGCCGCAGCAAATACTTTCCTTCTGCAGACTTGTTCAGGTAGGTGCGCGCCTTGTAACTGTCGAGCAGGTCGGTCAGTGCCGCTGCCTGTCGTGGATATTCCATCGATGCTTGGTCGAAATAAGATACGGCTTTGGCGATTTCTCCTTGTTCGCGGTAGAGCAACCCCTTCAGCACCAAAGCAGGGGCTGAACGGGAAGGATAGAGTTTCATGTAGTGGTCGAGAGTGGCTTCTGCCTCCATCTGCAATTCAGTCCGCTCATCGGGAGCAGAACGTTCAGTTGCCACTCCTGCAAGAACAGAGTCTGCCAAAGCAATGGCTTCATTAGCCCCCCTCAGACTCTGCGAAAGGTCATACTCCATAGAAGAGGACAATGTTCCCAAATTACCAACCTCACTGCTCATTTGGATTAGTGACAGTCCTTTCAGCAGCAATGCCTCACGGTTAGTCGGATACTCCTTCAGAATCTCCTGCGACTGGTTGTATGCCTCCATTGGTTGTCCACCATACAGGTCAATGTATGCCTTATCTTTTTTCAGGCACAAAGCATCCCACTCCTGCATATACTTATAATAGACTGGTGCATAATCCTCCAAATACTGCACATAGGACATCCTCACAGCCTCTATTTCCCGTTCTAACTGGCGTTTGAGTTCCTTCTGCTTCTCATACTCTTCGAAGGCTGCCGTCTTTGCTTTGTCCATGCCACTACCCAACGAAACGGTGCTTAGTGTAGCATCACCCGTCAACATCGAACCGATTACGCCCACCGGATTCACCTCCGAAGCAAACGTGGTCGCCCCACTTGTGGCACTGCGCATCAGCATCCACACATCGTCCAGTTCTTTGTACTCCTTCTGCAATTCATACAGCCGCTGCAAGATGGGAAACAATTTCTTTTTCTGCTCCAACACTTCAGGTGCCACACGGCTGAAGTCCTGCTTCGCCACATACTCGAGGTATGACATGAAGTCTTCTGACTGACACTGTGCCACTTCCAACGCATTCATCGCCCTCACCGTTTCCTCAATGTCATAATCAGGCGATTTCGCTTCCATTGCTTCCCATGCAGGTTCAAACTCCTCAGAAGGCGTGTATTCCTCCAGATTGATGGCCTCAACGGGCCAGAAACGCCATGCAACAAAGGCGGCAATGCCCAGCACGACCACCCCTACAAGTGTCCAAACAATAATCTTTCTCATGAGTTACAAATATTTCATGTCGCAAAGATAAACATTCTTCTACACCTCTGCAAACGATTGGAGGAAAAAACTACTTATCAGTAAAAAACTAAACCTTTTTGGGGGAGCAAGTACCAACTCAAAAAAAGAGGATGGGCTCTATTTGAACCCATCCTCTTCGCTATAGAATCAATGTATTTGTTTAGAAATCGTTGTCGAACGAGGAGAATACCATGTCGGCATCGAAAGGACGACGCTCGACGGCCTGGAAGTCTTCCTTGGCGCCGACGATGATTTTGTCGAAGTCGCGCATACCAGTGCCGGCAGGGATGAGGTGACCGGAAATCACGTTCTCCTTCATGCCTTCGAGCGAGTCGCTCTTGCCACAGATGGCTGCCTCGTTGAGCACCTTCGTGGTCTCCTGGAATGATGCAGAAGACATGAAAGACTTGCTGCCGAGACCTGCACGGGTGATACCTTGCAGAATCTGTACAGATGTGGCAGGGATGGCATCACGCGTCTGCACCAGTTTGAGGTCGCGACGCTTCAACATGGAGTTCTCGTCGCGCAGTTTGCGAGCGGTGATAATCATACCTGGCTCCAGCGTCTCGGAGTCGCCTGCATCGGTGACGAACTTCTTGCCCCAGATGCGGTCGTTCTCCTCGAGGAAGTCGAGTTTGTCAACGATGCCCTCTTCGAGGAAGCGGGTGTCACCTGCGTCTTCAATCTTCACCTTGCGCATCATCTGGCGCACGATGATTTCGAAGTGCTTGTCGTTGATGGACACGCCCTGCATGCGATAGACGTCTTGCACCTGGTTGACAATGTACTCCTGCACGGCAGTAGGACCCTTGATGGCAAGGATGTCGGCTGGCGTGATGGCTCCATCGGAAAGTGGTGTTCCGGCACGCACATAGTCGTTCTCCTGCACCAGAATCTGCTTGGACAGTGGCACAAGGTACTTGCGGACATCGCCCACCTTGGAGGTGAGAATGATTTCGCGGTTGCCACGCTTCACCTTACCCATTGTCACCTCTCCGTCGATTTCTGCCACGATGGCTGGGTTGGATGGGTTACGTGCCTCGAAGAGTTCGGTCACACGTGGAAGACCACCCGTGATGTCACCAGCCTTGGCAACTGAACGTGGAATCTTCACAAGGATGTCACCAGCCTTGAGTTTCTGACCATCCTCCACCACGATGTGACCGTTGATGGGGAATGAGTAAGTACGAAGCAGTTCACCATCTTTCTTGTCGAGGATGTGGCAGTAGGGCACTGCAGCACGGTCTTTTGCCTCTGTGACGATGAGGTCGCGAAGACCTGTGGTTTCATCGACATCGACACGATAAGTAAGACCTTCCTTCACACCTTCGAACTGTGCTATACCATCGAACTCTGTGACGATGACAGAGTTGAATGGATCCCAATCGGCAATGACCTGACCAGCCTCAACCGTATCGCCAGACTTGGCGTAGAGGTTGGCACCATATGGAACGGGAACGGTTGACAGGATGATGCCTGTATTGAGATCGAGGAAACGGAGTTCTGCCAGACGCCCCACGACCACCTGACCTTCAGGATGCTCAGCAGTAGGACGTGCAACAGTGCGCAATTCGTCGATTTCGATCTTAGACTTGTTCTTTGCCTTAATCTGTGCATTGGCAGCCGCATTACCTGCGACACCACCGGCGTGGAACGTACGGAGGGTCAACTGCGTACCAGGTTCACCGATGGCTTGTGCAGCGATGACACCGACAGCCTCGCCCTTCTGCACCATGCGCTGAGTGGCGAGGTTACGTCCGTAGCACTTCATGCAGACACCCTTCTTGCTCTCGCAAGTGAGGACGGAACGAATTTCAACACTCTCAATGCCACATGCCTCAATTTCGGCAGCAATGCGATCGGTGATTTCCTCACCACTGGCAACAATGAGTTCGTTGGTCTTCGGATTGACGATGTCATGAACAGATACACGGCCCAGAATGCGCTCCGCTAATGATGCCACCACACGGTCACCATCCTTGAGGGCTGTACAAATCAAGCCACGGAGTGTACCACAATCTTCCTCGTTGACAATGACATCGTGGGAAACATCGACGAGACGACGAGTCAGATAACCTGCATCGGCTGTCTTGAGGGCTGTGTCGGCAAGACCCTTACGGGCACCGTGAGTAGAGATGAAGTATTCGAGCACAGACATGCCTTCCTTGAAGTTAGAAAGGATTGGGTTCTCGATGATGTTATTGTCGGAAGCACCTGCTTTCTGAGGCTTAGCCATCAGACCACGCATACCTGCCAACTGAGAAATCTGGTCAGCAGAACCACGGGCTCCAGAGTCGAGCATCATGAAGACTGCGTTGAAACCTTGGTCTGCCTCGGTCATCTGCTTCATGAGGGTCTTCTTGAGCGAGTCGTTCACCTTGGTCCAAGTCTCGACCACCTGCTGGTAACGGTCCTTGTCTGTGATAAGACCCATCTGATAGTTCATGGTAATCTGGTCAACAGCATCATGACCATCCTGAACAATCTGCTCCTTCTCGGCAGGAATGATGATATCGTCAAGCACGAAGGACAGACCGCCCTCATATGCCTTGCGGTAACCGAGGTTCTTGATACCATCGAGGAACTCACAAGCACGTGCCATACCTACACCCTTAATAACACGGGTGATGACTTTCTTCAATGCCTTCTTACCAATGACCTCGTTAACGAAGCCTATCTCCTCTGGAACCACCTCATTGATGGTGATGCGACCAACAGTGGTTTCCACAAGATGCTTGTATGGATTACCATTCTCATCAATGTCACGAACTACACACTTAATCAGTGCGTGCACATCAACCTTGCCTTCATTGTAGGCGATGATGGCTTCCTCGGGACCATAGAATGTAAGTCCTTCACCCTTAGCCCCAGGACGCACCTTTGAGATATAGTAGAGGCCGAGCACCATGTCCTGAGAAGGAACAGTGATAGGTTCTCCACTGGCAGGGGAGAGGATGTTATGTGACTGAAGCATCAGCAACTGAGCCTCAAGGATTGCCTCATTGGAAAGCGGAAGATGGACAGCCATCTGGTCACCATCGAAGTCGGCGTTGAACGCTGTACATGCAAGTGGGTGAAGCTGGATTGCCTTACCCTCAATCATGCGAGGCTGGAATGCCTGGATACCCAGACGGTGCAGTGTAGGTGCACGGTTGAGGAGCACGGGGTGACCCTTCATCACGTATTCGAGGATATCCCAAACAACGGGATCGCGACGGTCAACGATCTTCTTGGCTGACTTCACGGTCTTCACGATACCACGCTCGATAAGCTTGCGGATGACGAATGGCTTGTAAAGTTCTGCCGCCATGAGTTTTGGCAGACCACACTCACCCATATTCAGTTCAGGACCTACGACAATAACGGAACGTGCAGAATAGTCAACACGCTTACCGAGGAGGTTCTGACGGAAACGACCCTGCTTACCCTTGAGGGCATCGGAAAGAGACTTCAACGGACGGTTGCTCTCGCTCTTCACAGCACTGCTCTTACGAGAGTTATCGAAGAGAGAATCGACTGCCTCCTGAAGCATACGCTTCTCGTTACGGAGGATGACATCAGGAGCCTTAATCTCAATGAGCCGCTTGAGTCGGTTGTTACGGATGATGACACGGCGATAGAGGTCATTGAGGTCAGATGTGGCGAAACGTCCACCATCCAGTGGAACGAGCGGACGAAGGTCTGGAGGCGTCACAGGAATGTTATGCATAATCATCCACTCTGGACGACTCTTGCCCTTGCTGGCGCGGAAAGATTCCACCACCTGCAGACGTTTGAGTGCCTCGGTCTTACGCTGAACGGAACCATCCTTGTCGGCAGCAGCACGCAATTCGTTGGCTAGGTGATCGAGGTCGATGCGCTTGAGCATATACTCAATCGCTTCTGCCCCCATCATAGCAATGAACTTGTTGGGATCCTCGTCGGGAAGCAACTCATTATTGGGGTCGAGGTTGTCAACGATATCGTAGTACTCTTCTTCAGAAAGGAGTTCACCATCAAGGATATTCTTTTCTGCATCCTCGGCAACACCTGCCTGAATGATGATGTAACGCTCGTAATAGATGACAGCGTCGAGTTTTTTTGTTGGAAGACCAAGAAGATAGCCAATCTTATTAGGCAGTGAACGGAAATACCAGATGTGAGCGACTGGCACAACGAGTGCAATGTGACCTGTACGCTCACGGCGCACCTTCTTCTCCGTCACCTCCACACCACATCGGTCGCAGACGATACCCTTATAGCGAATGCGCTTGTATTTGCCACAATGGCATTCATAGTCCTTGGTAGGACCAAAGATACGTTCGCAGAAGAGACCATCGCGCTCGGGCTTGTAAGTGCGGTAGTTGATGGTTTCTGGCTTCAGCACCTCACCATAACTGTTCTCAAGGATTTCTTCTGGAGAAGCAAGACTGATGGTAATCTTGGTGAAATTATTTTTGATTTTTGATTCTTTCTTAAAAGCCATGTTATATATATCTGTTTTTACGGTTTGAGGTTTTACGGTTTGAGGTTTTACGGTTTGAGGAGCCGTATGACCGCACGACCGCACGACCGTATGACCGATGATATTTATTAATCCAATGAGATGCTAAGACCGAGGCCACGAAGTTCGTGGAGAAGCACGTTGAGTGACTCGGGGATGCCAGGAGTTGGCATTGGGTCGCCCTTCACGATGGCTTCATAGGCCTTGCTACGGCCGTTGACATCATCTGACTTAATCGTAAGGATCTCTTGAAGAACATGTGCCGCACCGAATGCCTCGAGTGCCCAAACCTCCATTTCTCCGAAACGCTGACCACCAAACTGGGCTTTACCACCAAGTGGCTGTTGAGTGATAAGAGAGTAAGGACCGATGGAACGTGCGTGCATCTTGTCCTCGACCATGTGACCGAGTTTCAGCATGTAGGTCACACCGACTGTTGCCGGCTGGTCAAAGCGAAGACCCGTTTCACCATTGTAGAGGTATGTACGTCCGTAACGTGGAAGCCCCGCCTTGTCTGTCCATTCGCAGAGGTCCTCCAGACGAGCACCGTCAAAGATTGGAGTGGCAAACTTGACATTGAGTTTCTTGCCTGCTGCACCTAACACGGTCTCAAAAATCTGACCGATATTCATACGTGAAGGCACACCCAGCGGGTTGAGCACGATATCTACAGGAGTACCATCCTCAAGGAACGGCATATCTTCCTGACGAACAATCTTAGACACGATACCCTTATTACCGTGACGACCTGCCATCTTATCGCCCACACCCATCTTACGCTTCTTAGCAATGTAAACCTTAGCCATCTGGATGATACCTGATGGGAGCTCATCACCAATGGTGAGTGCAAACTTCTTGCGATGAAGTTCTGCAGCCAAAATCTTGTACTGCTTGAGGTAGTTGATAACCAACTGACGAATCAGGTCATTGGTATGCTCATCCTTTGTCCAGCCAGACAACTGAACGGCTGTATAATCAATATTATGGAGAGCACCTGCAATGAATTTGGCACCTGCAGGGATGATATCGGCACCCATATAATCCTTCACGCCCTTAGAGGTCTTACCCTTTGTCAGTGTAAGAATCTTGTCAATGAGGATTTCCTTCAGGCCATCCATCTTGTCCTGATATTCCTGGTCGTACTTAGGCAGAATCTTTTTGTCCTCAGCCTTCGAAGCACGAGTCTTGATGGCCTTAGAGAAAAGTTTCTTGTCAATCACGACACCAGCAAGAGATGGGGTTGCCTTGAGAGACGCATCCTTCACATCGCCCGCCTTGTCACCAAAGATGGCACGAAGCAACTTCTCTTCAGGTGTTGGATCTGATTCACCCTTTGGCGTAATCTTACCAATGAGAATGTCACCTGGTTCGATGCGAGCACCGACACGTACAATACCATTTTCGTCAAGATCTTTGGTTGCATCCTCGCTGACGTTTGGAATATCAGCAGTAAGTTCCTCAACACCACGCTTAGTTTCACGTACTTCGAGCGAGTACTCATCCACATGAACTGAGGTGAGGAGGTCTTCACGAACAACACGTTCGTTCAGCACGATAGCATCCTCATAGTTGTAACCCTTCCAAGGCATATATGCCACGAGAAGGTTACGGCCCAATGCCAACTCACCATTCTCAGTTGCATAACCTTCTGTAAGGATATCACCCTTCTTCACCTTCTGACCACGGTCACAAATAGGACGGAGGTCGATAGTCATGTTCTGATTGGTACGACGGAACTTTGGAATCTTATATTCCTTCAATGCTGGTTCGAAACTTACGAACTCCTCATCTTCGGTACGGTTGTAGAGAATACGGATGGTTGTTGCATCAACATATTCAACCACACCGTCACCTTCTGCAACAATCATAGTACGTGAATCTTCACACACCTGCTTCTCAATACCTGTACCAACAATAGGAGCCTCAGTGCGAATCAATGGAACTGCCTGACGCATCATGTTAGAGCCCATAAGTGCACGGTGGGCATCGTCGTGCTCCAAGAAAGGAATCAACGCTGCTGCTATAGATGCAATTTGCTGAGGAGCGACATCCATGTAGTCAACCTCTGATGGAGGAACCACTGGGTAGTCAGCATCCTGACGACACTTCACGACCTTACGGATGAAGTGACCATCGTCTGTCAATGGGGCATTGCCCTGACCGATAATCTTATTTTCTTCTTCCTCGGCAGAAAGATAAACGATGTGATCATTATCAATATCGGCAACACCATCTATTACCTTACGATAAGGAGTTTCAATGAAGCCGAGGTTGTTAATCTTTGCATAGACACAAAGAGAAGAAATCAGACCGATGTTTGGACCTTCAGGGGACTCGATTGGACACAAACGGCCATAGTGAGTGTAGTGTACGTCACGAACCTCGAAACCCGCACGTTCACGAGAAAGACCACCAGGACCAAGGGCTGAAAGACGACGCTTGTGAGTCACCTCAGCAAGAGGATTGGTCTGATCCATGAACTGAGACAAGGGGTTTGTTCCGAAGAAGGAATTGATGACACTTGAAATGGTCTTGGCGTTAATCAAGTCCGTTGGAGAGAACACCTCATTGTCACGCACATTCATACGTTCACGGATGGTGCGGCTCATACGAGCAAGACCACTGGCAAACTGATTAGAGAGTTGTTCACCGACGGTGCGCACACGACGATTCGAAAGGTGGTCAATATCATCGACTACAGCCTTTGAATTAGCCAACTCAACGAGATACTTGATAATCTCAATGATGTCTTCCTTCGTCAGAACACGAATCTCCGGGTCAATAGAAAGATTCAACTTTCGGTTGATGCGGTAACGACCCACATCGCCGAGGTCATAACGCTTGTCGGAGAAGAACAAACCGTTGATCACCTCACGAGCAGAAGCATCATCGGCTGGGTCTGCATTGCGGAGTTGACGATAAACGTAAGTGATGGCTTCCTTTTCAGAGTTACTCGGGTCTTTCTGAAGGGTATTAAATATGATAGAGAAGTCTGCCGTATTGGCATCTTCACGCTGCACAAGAATGGTCTCAACACCTGAATCCAAGATCTTTTCAATGACATCATCGTCAATGACATTGTCACGGTCAACCACAATCTCGTTACGCTCGATAGAAACAACTTCACCAGTATCTTCATCCACAAAGTCCTCATTCCAAGACTGAAGAATGCGGGCAGCGAGTTTGCGTCCCTTTGCCTTTTTGAGATTTGTTGCATTCACTTTAATCTCATCCGAAAGATTAAAGATGTCAAGAATGTCCTTGTCATTCTCAAATCCGATGGCACGGAGGAGCGTTGTCACAGGCAACTTCTTCTTACGGTCAATGTATGCGTACATCACATTGTTGATGTCGGTGGCAAACTCAATCCAAGAGCCCTTGAATGGAATGATACGAGCAGAGAAAAGAGGAGTACCGTTAGCGTGAACGCTTGAGCCGAAGAACACGCCAGGAGAACGGTGCAACTGAGATACGACAACACGTTCCGCACCATTGATTACGAACGTTCCGTTGTCTGTCATATAAGGAATCGAACCCAGGAACACATCCTGAATGACGGTGTCGAAATCCTCATGGTCTGGGTCTGAGCAATAAAGTTTGAGTTTTGCCTTCAAAGGAACACTATAAGTCAAGCCGCGTTCCAGGCACTCTTCAATAGAGTAGCGTGGAGCGTCGATGTAGTAATCCAAGAACTCAAGCACAAAGTTATTGCGAGTGTCTGCAATGGGGAAATTCTCTGCAAAGACCTTGTAAAGTCCATCCTTCTTGCGCTTCTCAGGTGGCGTGTCCAACTGAAGAAAATCCCTGAACGACTTGAGCTGCACGTCCAAGAAGTCAGGATATGGCATCGGGTTCTTTACGGTTGCAAAGTTTACTCGGTTGTTGATGATTTGAGACATCTTATATGTTTGATTTGAATGATGATTCAGATTATAAAGATAGATGGAAGCGTGCCTAGGCATCAGCCATCTAATAGCAGGAGGAGAATCCTAAAAGACACAAAAAGGTTAAGAACCCTCAACCTGAGGATTCTTAACCATCGTATTCAAAGGTGATAAATTACTTAACCTCAACCTCAGCACCAGCTGCCTCGAGGGCTGCCTTAACTGCCTCAGCTGTAGCCTTATCAACGCCTTCCTTCACATTGCAAGGAGCAGCATCAACAAGATCCTTAGCCTCCTTAAGACCGAGACCGAGGGCTTCCTTAGCAGCCTTTACGACCTGAAGTTTAGCAGCACCTGCGCTCTTGAGAACAACGTCGAATGAAGTCTTCTCTTCAGCAGCAGCCTCACCGCCAGCTGCAGGACCAGCAGCAACAGCAACAGCTGCAGCAGCAGGCTCAATTCCGTACTCATCCTTGAGGATAGTCTTAAGTTCACTTACTTCTTTCACTGTCAAGTTAACCAACTCTTCAGCGATAGCTTTAACATCTGCCATTTTCTTAAATGTTTTTTATGTGTTACTATTATTTTTTAATTTTTATTTGATTCTGGGAAAACCAGTAATGATTGTTTACTGATTTTCGACAGGATACGGGGGTTACTCACCCTTCTTCTCAATTGCGTCAAGCAGTCCGTGGATAGTCGTGCCACCATCGAGTGCTGAAAGCACACTGTTGACAGGACCCTCGAGCATAGAAACAACCTCTGCGATGAGTTCGTTCTTGCTCTTGATGGATGCGAGAGCACTGAGTTGATCTGCGCCGATGTAAACGCTTTCCTCTGCATATGCACCCTTCAGTGCAGGCATGTCACCATGATCCTTACCGAAAGACTTAATCAGTTTGGCAGGCTGGTTGGCAACCTGGCAGAACATGATACCAGTCGTATTCTTGAGGATAGGCTTCAAAGCCTCAAATTCCGAGTTCCCCACTCTCTCAAGAGCCTTGATGAAGAGTGTGTTCTTTACAACCTGAAGTTTGATGCCATTTTTGAAACATGCACGACGGAGGTCACTTGTAGTCTGAGAGTCAAGAGCAGTTACATCTACAACGTAGAAATGTGGATAGTTGTTGAGTTGCTCAACAAGACTATCGATAAGTAAAGCTTTATCTTCTTTCTTCATGATTCTGATCTAAATTTATGATTCAACAGACTTAGGGTCAATCTTGATACCCTTACTCATAGTACTTGAAAGATAAATGCTCTTGATGTAAGTACCCTTCGCTGTAGCAGGCTTGAGTTTGATGATTGTGTTGATGAACTCCTGAGCGTTCTGAGCAATCTTCTCGGCAGAGAAAGAAACCTTACCAATAGAAGCGTGAACGATACCAGTCTTATCAACCTTGAAATCAATCTTACCCTGCTTCACCTCACGGACAGCTTTTGCAACGTCCATAGTCACAGTGCCGCTCTTGGGGTTTGGCATCAATCCACGAGGACCGAGGACACGACCGAGAGCACCAATCTTACCCATGCACGATGGCATAGTGATGATCACGTCAATGTCAGTCCAACCACCCTTGATCTTGTCGATGTACTCTTCAAGACCAACATAGTCAGCACCTGCTTCAGTAGCAGCAGCAGCCTGGTCAGAAGTAACGAGCGCAAGGACACGAACTTCCTTGCCTGTTCCGTTAGGGAGAGACACGACACCACGCACCATCTGGTTTGCCTTACGAGGGTCAACACCAAGACGGATGTCGATGTCCAGAGATGCATCAAACTTGGTGAAAGTGATGTCCTTCACAAGCTGTGACGCCTCTGCCAATGTGTATTCCTTCCCTGCTTCAACCTTGTCAGCAACTGCTTTTTGATTTTTTGATAGTTTACTCATTTGATTGAATTTTTAATTATTTACCAGGGAATTCTCCTTTAACTTTAATACCCATACTTCTTGCTGTACCTGCAATCATAGACATCGCAGATTCGATTGTAAAGCAATTCAAATCAGGCATCTTATCTTCTGCGATAGTACGAATCTGATCCCATGTCACCTCGGCAACCTTCTTACGGTTAGGTTCAGCAGAACCCTTCTTCACCTTGGCAGCCTCCATCAACTGAATAGCAGCAGGTGGAGTCTTCACCACGAAATCATAAGACTTATCAGCATAGTAAGTGATAACAACAGGAAGAACTTTGCCTGCCTTATCCTGAGTTCTGGCGTTGAATGCTTTACAGAAATCCATAATGTTGATTCCCTTAGAACCCAATGCAGGTCCCACTGGAGGGGATGGATTAGCTGCACCGCCTTTAATCTGCAATTTGATTAATCCAGCAACTTCTTTAGCCATTTTTTAATTCTGTATTTAATAATTTAACGATAAAAAGGATATGCCCGCGTAACATCAGGCAAGTTCCTTTGAAACTTGCGTAAAGGCTAATTCGAGAGGTGTCACCCTTCCGAAAATCTTGACCGACACTTTGAGTTTCTGCTTGTCCGCATTAACTTCTTCGATGATACCATCGAAACCTGTGAAAGGACCGTCATTCACTTTGACAGATTCACCCACCAGGAAGTTAACATTGACAACTGTCTCAACAACATCATCCTCCATCTCAGACCCGAGGCCCAGCATTCTGTTAACCTCTACCTGACGAACAGGAGAAGGCTTGTCAGTGCCGCCCAAAAATCCGAGTACATTAGGAGTGTTGCGAAGCATGTGCGTAATCTCGCCATCGAGAGCAGCCTCGACAAGAACATAACCAGGAAGAAGATTCCTCTTGGTAGGTATGCGCTTGTTGTTTGCGCCCACCTTGATGATGTTCTCTTGAGGGATGAGAACCTGAGACACTCTGTCCTCGTAACCGTGGTTCTTCATGTCAAGTTCAATGTATTCCTTGACCGAAGCCTCTTTGCCACTAATAGCCTTGAGGACATACCATCTCAAGACAGGTGCATCCTTAGATTTTTTCGCCCAAACCTTAAGGCCTGTCTTCTCATCAATTCTAACATCTGATTCTGCCATATTACTCCTTGTCATTAATTAAAGAGTGAATAAACGAGCTTCATAAGCTCCTCGAAAGCAGTGTCTACGAGAAAAACCAGCAAGGCGATAATGATGGAAGCTGATAAAACAAGTACCGCCTGAGAGGTCAACTCTTTGCTGGTTGGCCAAGTCACCTTGTGAACAAGTTCATCGTAGGATTCTTTGCAATATGTGATAATACTATTCATATTCTTACATGATTTAGCACGGGAAGAGAGGCTCGAACTCCCGACACCTGGTTTTGGAGACCAGTGCTCTGCCAACTGAGCTATTCCCGTAGATTAGGTGTCAAGCGACAAGAATGCCACTTGACACCATATCTTGCGTATTGTTAATCAAGCGATTAATCAAAAACCTCTGTAATCTGACCAGAACCAACTGTACGGCCACCTTCGCGGATAGCGAAACGAAGACCTACGTTGATAGCAACTGGGTAGATAAGTTCAACCTTGATCTCCACGTTGTCACCAGGCATTACCATTTCAACTCCGTCTGGGAGAGAAATCTCACCTGTACAGTCCATGGTACGGAGATAGAACTGAGGACGATAGTGGTTCTTGAATGGAGTGTGACGGCCACCTTCTTCCTTCTTCAGCACGTAGATAGAAGCCTTGAAACCTTTGTGAGGAGTGATAACTCCAGGGTGAGTGATCACCATACCACGCTTCACATCCTTCTTGTCGATTCCACGGAGGAGAAGACCTACGTTGTCACCAGCCATACCTTCAGGAAGAATCTTACGGAACATCTCAACACCAGTAACGACAGACTTAGCATCTTCACCAAGACCGAGGAGCTGAACTTCGTCACCTACCTTCACAACACCAGTCTCGATACGGCCAGTAGCCACTGTACCACGACCAGTGATTGAGAACACGTCCTCAACAGGCATCAAGAAAGGCTTATCGATGTCGCGAACAGGCTCCTGAATCCAGTTGTCGCAAGCATCCATGAGTTCCATCACCTTGTCTTCCCACTCTGGAACGCCATTCAAAGCACCAAGAGCAGAACCGCGAATGATAGGAGTCTCGGGCTCGAAGTCATACTGAGCGAGGAGGTCCTGCATATCCATCTCAACGAGTTCGAGCATTTCCTCATCGTCAACCATGTCGCACTTGTTCATGAACACAACCAGACGAGGCACGTTCACCTGACGAGCGAGCAGGATGTGCTCACGAGTCTGAGGCATAGGACCGTCAGTTGCAGCAACCACGATGATAGCACCGTCCATCTGAGCAGCACCAGTTACCATGTTCTTCACATAGTCGGCGTGTCCAGGGCAGTCCACGTGAGCATAGTGACGCTTTGCTGTCTCATACTCGATGTGAGCAGTGTTGATAGTGATACCACGCTCCTTCTCTTCTGGAGCATTGTCAATCTGGTCGAAAGATTTAACTTCCTCAGAACCGAAGCCCTTCTCATGAAGAACCTTAGAAATCGCAGCAGTAAGAGTAGTCTTACCATGGTCAACGTGACCAATCGTACCGATGTTAACGTGTGGTTTGGTACGAACGAATGTTTCTTTTGCCATAGCTAAAAAATATTCTTTAGAGTAGTTATTAATTTGTTTTTATTAATCTCTTTATATTATTCGGAGAGCTGTTACTGAGACTTGAACTCAGGACCTCTTCCTTACCAAGGAAGTGCTCTACCGCTGAGCTATAACAGCCTGTCAGTGCACATGGCACTTTTCTCCTTATATATATATTAATGTGTATTATCCACCTTGCCGAAAGGCTCATCCCCCTCTTTCTTCTTTTAGAGCCTCTTGTCGGATTCGAACCAACGACCCCGAGATTACAAATCACGTGCTCTGGCCAACTGAGCTAAAGAGGCTTATAAAACCGTTCGCACAGACGAATCCATGCGAAACGGGTGCAAATTTAGGCATTATTTTGCAAATGCAAAACTTTTTTACAGACTTTTTTAAATATTTGCCTGTTTTTCTTTGTATTTGCCAAGCTGTTTTTCAATTGCAGCCAGCGATTCCATTACCGATTCTTCAAATGTGTCGCAAATCTTCTCGGCAAATAATTCCGTTTTTGGCAGCACAACAGTGATGCTTGCCTGCTTATTCATTGCCGTCTCAGGTTTCACGACCTTTAATGACACCTCTACCTTTCTTATATCGTTGCAATACTTATCCAGTTTTCCAACTTTCTTCTGGATGAACTCTTGCAACTTGTCTGTTGCGTCGAATTTAATCGTCTTTACATTAATGTCCATAGTCACTGATATTTAAGTTGAACAATATTTTACTTGCGCGGATGCGCATTCTTGTATTCATTTTTCAGTTCTTCGAACGAGACGTGTGTATAGACTTCTGTTGTGGCGACGCTTTCGTGTCCGAGCAACTTCTGGATGGAAGTCAAGTCGGCATGGTTGTTCAGCATTGCTGTAGCAAATGAGTGGCGAAGCACATGAGGACTCCGTTTCTTGATGGTGGTCACCTTCGACAGATTACCCTTTACGATTCTTGAGATTAGTGTCTCAGACATTGCTGCTCCTTTTTCGGTCACAAACAATGCTGGAAAATGCTTTTCTCCCAGCAACTCCTCGCGAGCTGCCCGATAGGTTTCAATTTCATTCTCCAATTCTTCGCCGAACGGGACGATGCGTTGTTTGTTGCGTTTTCCCGTCACCTTGATTTGCTTGGCAACCATATCCACACTGGCGTCTGTCATACCGAGCAACTCTGCGCGTCTGATTCCCGTTTCATAGAACATCATCAGGATGAGCCTGTCTCTGATGCCCTTGAAACTCCTGTCTTCCGCGGTCATTTCAAGCAGTTTGTCCATTTCCGACTCCCTCACGAAATAAGGCAAGGGGCGTTTTTTCCTCGGAGCAACTACTTTTTCCATCGGATTGATGTTCACCCGCCCCACTCTACGCAGATATTTGTAGAAGGTGCGCAAGGCACTCAGTTTCCGATTGACCGAAGCGGCTGACATTTTCTGCTCATCCAGCAGGTAAATCACCCATTCCCTCACGTCGTTTGCCTCAACGGCAGTCCATGAAGCGTCTGGGGTCAGTCCTTCGAGGAATGCCTGAAACATCGACAAGTCTTTCGCATAAGACTCGATGGTCGCCAACGAATAATTCCGTTCCGCACCCAGATATTCCAGGAAAGAATCAGTCCACAATTCCATGTCTCGTCGTTTTCTGCGACTAATTTAGGACATTTTAGTCAAACGACAAAATTTTCGACTGAAAACTTTGTTAATCTTTCTTTTTTTCTTGATTTCGCAAGGCTTTTACGCCTTCAATAGCTCCTTACTCCTCTTCCTGGTGGAGTTTGTTCACATAGATGGCATGCTGCATCTTCTCGCGCTTCACAACAGATGGTTTGTTAAACTGCTTGCGATTGCGAACTTCCTTGATGATGCCAGTCTTTTCAGCCTTTCTCTTGAACTTTTTGAGAGCTCTTTCAATGTTTTCGCCCTCTTTTACAGGTACAATAATCATTACAATTCTTTTTAGAAAATGTTTATAAAATAACGTTAAAAACCGCTGGGATTTTCCCAATGGTCGGCAAAATTACGGCAAATTTCTTAAAACACAAAACTTTACAGCACTTTTTTCACAAAAACAGGCAATTATATCCATTTCCTTGCTCGTTCTTGCAGTTTTTTGGCACGTTCAAAACCCATATTTGCAGATTTTTCGATCAATTCACGCGCCACCTTATTATGGTTGTCAGCCTCGCCCAAAATGCGGTGATAAATACCCAACCAATAAGTTGCTTCCGCATTGCCCTCTTTCGACTTCTCTTCCAGTTGGTGATTGATGTAGTTGATATAGTCGTCAATGTTAATGTGCGAGTTGCCCGACTGCTCCGCAATCATGTCCATCAGCGTATTGCATTCTTGCTCCGAAAATACGCTACTTTTGCCCACGCAGAAATTGCTCACGTAGTCCACCTGCTGCTTTGTTGCATACAAGCCAAACGTGTTGGTCAGCGAGTGCATCAAGAAATGGTTAACCGCGAGCACGGCAACAGTCAGTCCCATTCCCACCCAGAACCACAAGTCACTTTCATAATAGCCATACAGCATCAGCGGCACCGTTCCTATCAAGAAATAAGGGACGGGCGTACTGAAATACCGTTCAATAGCAATTTTATAATAGTTCTTCTTCATTACACATTATTATAATATATGCGCACAAATGTCAAATTCGCTCTTAAAGTCCATCTTACGCACGAAAAACGCTGCAAAGTTATCATATTTTTTTCATTTCTACAGCATTTTTATTACTTTTGCATATCAAAAAAACAACCTCAGTAATGAATATTGGTGATAAAGTAAGATTTCTGAACGATGTGGGAGGCGGAAAAATCACGGCATTCCGTCCGGGCGGCATCGTGATGGTGGAAGACGCAGACGGCTTCGAAGTGCCCATGCCTCAAAACGAGGTGGTGGTCATTGAAGATGCACCCCTAAAGATGGAGAAAAAGAAAGCAGTCCAGAAAGTGGAATATGGCATTAGTCCCAAGCCACCTATTACAAAGCAGGCAATAAAGCCAGAAGAGCAAAGCCTCAATGGCAAGGAATATCTCCAGTCGAAGGCCGTTACATCTGCCGATGAAGAGCCCTATACGCCAGAAGGAATAATAGACGAGCAACTCGAGGCACGTATTGTCCGGCTCGAACTGACCATCCAAAAACTCGAAGCACGTATAGCCCTGCTCGAAGCAGAAAACAACCTGCGGAAGAACGAGAAAAGCATGAAACGTTCCGTCCCTTCAAAAAACAAGCCCAGCAAACCCACCACGCTGGAAGACCTTCAGATACTTTAATCTATCACCCATTCAACCAATTAAAAACACAGCAGAGTTTTGGCAAAAGCAAAAACAAGAATATTCACGCCCGCCGACACCTCCATCATCGGCATGATGGAGAACACCCTCAAAAAGAATTGGACTCGTCCATGCGTCACCAACTACGGCACGGGCGAAAGTTACACTTATGGTGATGTGGCAAAAATGATAGCCCGTCTTCATCAACTGTTCCGCCAGTTGGATATCGAGCCCGGCAACAAGATTGCCCTGTGCGACAAGAACAACGCCCACTGGGCCATTTCCTTCTTTGCCGCTTTCAGTTACGGAGCAGTTGTCGTGCCCATTCTCTCCGAGTTCAGCATCGACCAAATCCAGAACATCTACGAGCACTCTGATTCCTCGCTCATCATCTGCGGCGAGAAGTATGCCAAGGGACTCAAAGCCCGCATTCTCAACATCAACGACTTCACCATGAAGGATGAGCCACTCGCCATCGACATGACCGCCTTCACCGACCTGAAGCCCGACGATGTCAGTTATTTCCGTGAGCGACCCGACGACCTCGCCATGCTCAGTTACACCAGCGGTTCCACGGGCAGGAGCAAAGGCGTGATGCTCCCCTACCGCTCCATCTGGTCCAACTGTCACTTTGCCGACGAAGTGCTTGACTTCATGCCTGGCGACAACACACTGTCCATCCTGCCGCTGGCGCACCTCTACGGCTTTGCCTACGACTTCTTTTTCGCCTTCACCATCGGCTGCCACATCCACTTCCTCACCAAGACACCCTCACCTCATGTGGTCATCAAGGCATTCGGAGAGATTAAGCCCGTAGTGGTCATCGTCGTGCCCCTCATTCTGGAGAAAATCGTACAAAAACAGATATTCCCAATTCTGCGCACACGTCACATCCGTGCTCTTACCGCCATCCCCATGCTGCGGCAAGTGGTCTATCGCCAGATTCGCAACAAACTCTATTCTGCCCTTGGTGGCAACTTCTACGAGTGCATCATTGGCGGAGCAGCCTTCAACAAGGAGGTGGAGGACTTCCTTCACCAGATTCGCTTCCCCTACACTGTCGGTTATGGCATGACAGAATGCGGCCCCATCATCGGGTACGAGGACAAGCACATCTTCGCCAAGGGTTCCTGCGGAAAGCCAGCCCCACGCATGGAGGTGAAGATTGACTCTGCCGACCCACAAAATCAGCCTGGTGAAATTCTCGCCAAAGGCACCAACGTCATGCTGGGCTATTACAAGAATGAGGAGGAAACGCTCCAAGCCATCGACGAAGAGGGGTGGCTCCACACAGGCGACCTCGGCACCATCGACAAACAAGGCAACATCTTCATCCGTGGCAGAAAGAAGACCATGCTCCTCGGCGCCAACGGACAGAATGTCTATCCAGAGGAAATTGAAGACGTGATTGCCACCCACACCATTTTCGAGGAGAGTGTGGTGGTACAACGAGGTGAAAAACTCGTCGCCCTCGTCTATATCAGTGCCCCCGCCTTGGAGCATCACGGACTTACCCGCGACACCCTCATGCAAGAACTCGACACCTACAAACGCCACATCAACTCCTACCTGCCCGCTTTTGCCAATATCGCTGCCATTGAGGTACAGGAACAGGAATTTGAAAAGACCCCCAAGCGGAGCATTCGTCGCTACCTCTACACATAACTCTATACAATTACATTACTCATCAACTAAAAAAGAAGGGAAGGCAACCACTGATGTGACCCCGAAAAGTTGGACACTAAATTAAACATTAATTACTAAAGTTTCCCACCCTTTATATGGTGGATTAATTTGATTTAACTAATTGAATATATGTTTAATATGTTATACATAATGATTA
>Ga0256405_10003296_pt1 | contig 33719 bp, 33 predicted proteins | sample RumenRJG_02DNA_FD_189096 | JGI IMG/M metagenome (GOLD analysis project Ga0256405, IMG submission 189096) | Bovine rumen microbial communities from Lethbridge, Alberta, Canada - RJG_02 | ecosystem: Host-associated > Mammals > Digestive system > Stomach > Rumen | place: Canada: Alberta...
CAGAGTTAATGTCATATTCAGTCAATAATTGCTGAATAATCTGACGCTTGCCGTCTGTCATTTGTACATGGTGTACTGGTTTTGAAGATTTTCTTGCCATAATAAAAGGCCTCCTATGATTTTATTTTACCATAGAAGACCTTAAAGGTTATTGTTAATATTATTTACAGAAAAACTTTCACACTCTCGAAGAACACCCTAACTATCATCCTGAATATCCGTTTGTACCAGAGTTTAAGGAACCTGTAACCAGTACACCATTAGATGCAGATAATGAAATCCCCTTTTAAATTTCCTCAGACAAAAGAAAAAGGATGTCTTCAGACATCCTTTTTTTGCTTTTGGGCGGGTAAACCCCAGTCACGTTCAGCTATCAGTAGTTCAAGTTTCAACTCATACAACATGGCATTGATTTCCAGCAAGGATTTATTCTTCTTTAAGCCATGTAAAATTACCGCATCCCGCTCGTTCTTTACATCCAATGTATAAAACTGGGCTAATCGTAGCAATAATTGCAGTTCATCCAGGCTTACGTTCATGGCCAGACATATACAGATCAGAACATCACGGCTGGGATTTCGTTCACCGCGAAAAATTTTATAGATATAGTCACCTAAATTGGCTGTGCGGGCAATTTCAGCCATAGAAATACTATATTTATCTGCCAGAGTATTTAAATATTCTGCCGGAGTAATGTTAATAAAATCTTCCTGATGTTCCTCTAAAAAAGCCTTCAAATCTTCCTTATCAATTAGCTCAGACAGTAAAGCACTTGTATTCGCCATATATATAATTCACTCCCGAAACGCGTTCTCCTGCATATAATTTTGCCACAGACTGGCCAATAAGTCTTGGACTAACTGTCCAATTTTATGTAATTGAAGTTAATTTCTTGAAAGGATAAAATAGTATTGAGGGGTATGCTGATAGAAAGCGAGATGAAAAAATGCCTGCCATTGATTTTATAGATGAAAGCTTCGTGGTGGAAAAGGAGCTTTCGCGGAATGAGCATGGTTTGGTTATGCTGGTAAAGAGAATAGCGGATGACAGATTCTTCATTCGCAGGGAATACCGTGAAGATAAACGGGATTTGTTTTATAGATTGCAGGAATTGGACATACAGGGAATTCCACATATTTTGTATGTCCTTTATGCAGGCAGAACCATTGTTATTGAAGAGTATATTGAAGGAATTTCCCTGGAAAAAATAGCCAAGGGGAAGGCTTCTTCTCCTAATTTTACCATAACGGGACTATTAAAGCAGTTATTGCCTATAATAAAGCAATTTCACGGAGCGAGTATCATTCATCGGGATATTAAGCCAGAGCATATTATAGTGGGAAAAGATTTTCAGCCATATTTGATAGACTTTGGCATTGCCCGCATAAAAAGGAAGAATAATCAACATGACACGGAAATACAGGGAACCCGTCGTTTCGCACCACCGGAGCAATTCGGCTATCAAAGTACAGATGAGCGGTCAGATATTTATTCATTGGGGCAAACCTTGGCCACACTTTTACCAAGTATTCCTATGTCAGCTCATGAAAAGAAGATTATTGAAAAGGCAATGGCCTTTGATCCGGCAGACCGATACCAAAATGCTGAGGCAATGCTAAATGCTTTGCTTAAAGCACCGAAAAAGCTCAATTTCATTGGAATAGCGATATTTATCCTGCTGGTGATTGCCTTAGGCGGTTTGTGCTATCAGTACACTGGGGTACAGGGTGATGATGTCAGGACAAATTCTACTGAAATAAATACTGGTGGGGAGCCCACAAGGTCTTTGACTGAAAACTCGGATGATAAAGTAAATTCAGCTGGGCATAATGGGGCTAATATGCCACTGGATAAAGGAAGAGTGGCAAAGACTAGTCAGAGTAAGAATGCGGATAAGAGGCCTCTCCATGTAGCTGAGGGAACTACTAGGCAGAAAACAGTAAATATTAATGATGCCAATGTAACTGTTATCGCCACCAATACCGGTAATCAACTCAATGTGCAGTTGTCAGATACCAAGGGGCATGCATCGTCCTATTCCTTTACCTATCAGCCACCGGCTGTTCATAACTATGATAATCCTAATTCCATGGAAGGGGATATTGTGTTTATGGATATTAATGGAGATGGCAATTTGGATATTATCCCTATTCTGACCAGTGTCCTTGTTAAAGGTGGAAACGATTTGGTGGACAATACCAATGCTTGGGCGATTATCTATAATTCTGCAAGCGGGTTTCAGCGGTGCAGTGGTATGGCAGATAGTCAGTATTTAAAGGTAGAGAACGGGTACCTTTTAGATGAAGACATGATGGCATACACAGTAAGGAATTATGCCATAACTTCCAGCCCTTTCTGACGATAGTATTATTAAGTTTGGATGATTGGACTGGGAGTACGGTATTTTGGAAAAAGTTTTTGTTAAAATGGTATTTGGGAGGGATTAGATGATGAAAATGAAAAAAATCTTTTGGTTAGTAGTTGCGGTGGTATGCTTCTTATTACCTAATGCCAGTGCAGGAGCCTGGGGAAACCCATATCCTGGAACTCTGGATAATGGTAATTATGTTTTGGTGAGTGGACGAATGGGCGGGGGCCAATACGTAGATATGTCGTCACGGGTAGTTGAACTATACAATCCGCCTTATTATCAGATTGCTATAAATGTTATAGGTGTGCAATTTTCTGAGGATTATTACAGAGCGCATGGTACTTATGTGGGGGGACCATATAAGGTGTATAATGAGCCAAGGGTGATGAAGTTTAGGTATAATTATGATACAAAGAAACTTTGGCTATTAGATAGTGCTGGCGGTTGGAAATATTGGAATATATATCAGGCACACAGCACTGCTGAAGGATTTCCACTTGTCCCATATTCCGCCGAAGCAGCTTTTGTAGCTGCGTATAATATGCGCTTCTTCGGTAATACCACAGGATATGGTGGGAATAGAGTTATAGCAGAAGATTTTTATCTTGCCTTAGGTGTGTAAATTTCCTTTCATGGGGATGGAACTTCCTGCTTCGCTTTGCCGTCCGCAAGGAAGAGAGTACGGTAAATTATATAAGTATGCGGAAAATGTAATGGAACGAGAAGACTAGGCTTAAACTTGAAGGGAGAAGCAGTTGTAATGAAAAAGATAATAGTAATTGTAGCTGTATTGTTTTGTGGATTCATGTCCTGGGCTAATATGTCCTCTGAGGTACAGGCGAACCCGGGTGTGAGGATAGATTATGGTGAGACATCCCATAATACACCGTGTTTTTGGTATGTGGATTTTGCTACTTTGAAAAAGTCCGGCACAAGTGATGACCAGATGATAAAAGTCAATGTTTCTTTAAATACGGAACAGTATACAATTTTGGAAAGGCACTACCAATTTATCAAGCAAAATGGCATCTGGGTATTTAAATGGACCGTGCCGATGGGAGGCAAGCACAATGCGTCCGACTCTGGTCAGGTATGGCAGAATGTATCCAATGAGCGATTGGCAAATGATGTCTTGTATATTGTTCTTAACCACTAATTTAGGGGGAATACTTAATGTTTAAACGGATGGTATCAATTTTATGTGTTTTAGCAATAACGCTGTTTGGTGGTTATTCATTGGCGGAGGCCGCGTGGACAGTAACATCATCAGCTGCATCATCAGAGCAGGTGCCAAAGTACATGGAAAAAATTCCGTCTGGGATCCCCCAGAGTGTAGGCTCCCATATGATGCCTATAGGAAGGGCAGCAGATGGGAGTAGAATATGGGAGAGCTATGGCATAAATCTCTTCAAGAATTCAGTGAGATACGATAAGGCGACGGGAAGTGTGAGGGCTTGTCTTTACATAGATGACAACAACCATGAGCGCGTTAATAAAATGATGGACTACGTTCTGTGGGTGACCATTACGCCAAAAACAAAGAAGTTCAATATAGAAAGAGTGTATGCAGCCAAGCCACACAGTAACGGCTTGTGGGCGGCTAAATGGAGTAAGGCTGCCAAATTTCCGAAAAAGCTCACAATAGCTGACAAGATACCACCTTATAGCACTGAGGAAGAAAATGGTTGGGAAAAAGCTGTAGCGGGGATAATGGATACCTTGAAAGAGATAAAAACCAAGAGATATGCTGAATTAAGAGATTTTGATGACAATGTAATCCAGGCATCTGATGGTTATGTATATTGAAGAGGATATGCTAAGGGAAGAAAATTACCAACTATTTGCCGATTGACGAATAGTTGGTAAATGACTGAAAGGATGGAGCATAATGTTCACTTCGGGGATATGTTTAAGGAAGTGCCTTTGTTTGTGGGTATTTATTACAATACTTAATGTTATTCCTGTGTGGGCGAATGGTAATTTGCACATTGTGGACAAGCCGATTATTTGGACGGAGAACCGGGAACAGCTGATCAGGGATTATGCACAAACTCATTATGGGCTATCCCAAGTAACTATTGTACCGCAGGCAGTAGTGGTTCATTGGACGGCAGGCTCAACATGGGAGTCGGCCTATTGGACCTTTTACAATGAAGCAAGAAGTGATGGAACACTTAATGTAGCTTCGCATTTTTTGGTAGACAGGGATGGCACCATAATACGCTTGACTGAGGAAACAGCTTTGAACCGACATGCTATTGGTTATAATTGGTGTGCCATAGGCATTGAAAATGTTGGTGGTGTTAATGGTCGGGAGGATCTGACGGAGGAGCAGCTACTAGCTAATATAGAGCTGATACGCTATTTGCATTCTAAATATCCGACCATAAGGTATGTGTTCGGCCATTATCAACAGGATAAGGCGCGGGAAAGTGGGCTTTATATTGAAAATGTAAGTGGATACCATTCATATAAAATTGACCCTGGGGCATCTTTTATGGAAGGATTGCGAATGGCCATGGAACAGGAAGGGCTAGTTTTCTACCCTGAATGAAGTAGATAAGAATCTAATATCATGGAGGATATCGTAGTTTGTCGAATACATGATGCGATAAATTTGTGATAAATACAAAGCAATGCAATGAGTAGATTTAAAAGGAGCTGTTTTACGGCTCCTTTTGTTGTGGTTAAATGTAAAAAAATTCTATGAACAGTTATTGATAGTGGTTGTTATGAAATAGTATAATTATGATAAAATATGATAAAAATTATACTATATGGAGGGCGATTATGCCAACAATAATAAAACCATCAGCGGCTATCAGGCAAAATTATAATGAAATAGCGAAGCTCTGTCGGGAATCGGCATCACCTGTTTATTTAACAAAAAACGGCGAAGGTGACCTGGTAGTAATGGATATAGATACCTATAATTGCCGGGAAGCGGCATTTGCTCTGCGGGAAGAATTGTTAGAAGTTGAAGAAGCACGGCGTGATGGAGTGACAGATTTTTCTGCTGATGAAGTGGTAGCTACTATGAGGCAGGCAGTGAAAAGGGCGGCAAAGAAATGAGATATAGAGTATATGTCTCGCCTAAAGCACAAGAGCAATTAGTGGCAAAAGCTTCCGAGCTGACGATTATGCAAGATGAAGCATTAGGCAATCGCTTTGTAGATGCTTTTGTTGAGGCCAAGGAGTCTCTGGAAACACTGCCTGAGCGAGGGACTCGTCGTTTGCGATTTTTACCGGCTATTTACAGATTGATTCCTTTTTGGCCGCATTTGTGGTTGATTTATCGGGTAGGAAAAAAGAAAAAAGTTGTATATATTGATTTAATGGTAGATGATCGCAGTGATTATGGTAGTTTGTTCAATTTGTAAAATCAATTTATTTGCAACTAAAGAGTGTAATTGACGGATTGATACTTACTTATTATACTTATTAGGAACTATACTGGAAAATATAGAAGTGAGGTGAAATCACCGGACTGTACAAAGGTGGTCTGGTGTCTGTTTGCATAATATAGCAGAAGAAATTATTGAATTTGCCGATCGTAGCGAAGCAATGGCTTTGCTGGGAGAACGAGATGAATATATCCGGGTTTTGATGGAGAATTTTGATGCCCGGTTTATAAGCCGGGGGGAAGCCTTGGAAATAAGCGGAGAAGCTGCAGCTGTGGAGCCGGCGGCGAAAATCATGCGAGAGTTGCAATACCTGTATCGTCAGGGCAATGCCATTACCATGCATGAGGTTCGTTACAGCATCGGCTTGGTAAAGGGCGGCAAAGGTGAGGCTCTACACAGTCTGTTCAGTGACACTATTTTGGTAACCTCCCGGGGGCGGCATGTTCGGCCGAAAACCTTGGGGCAGCGGGTGTATGTGGATGCCATCAAGAGAAATTCCATTACTTTTGGGGTTGGACCGGCGGGAACGGGTAAAACCTATTTGGCGGTGGTTCTGGCTTGTGCGGCCCTTCGCAATCGGGAAGTGGAGCGGATTATTCTCACCCGGCCGGCAGTGGAAGCCGGAGAAAAGCTGGGCTTTTTGCCTGGTGATTTACAGGAAAAGGTAGATCCATATTTGCGGCCACTATACGATGCTCTGCAGGATATTATTGGTCAGGATATGTACCAAAAGCTCATGAGCAAGGGTGTTATTGAAATTGCTCCATTGGCTTATATGCGGGGGCGGACCCTGGAAAATGCCTATGTCATTTTGGATGAGGCCCAAAACACCACCTCCAAGCAGATGAAGATGTTTTTGACCCGCTTGGGCTTTGGTTCCAAGATGGTGGTCACCGGTGACCCAGGCCAGATTGATTTGCCTAGAGGGGTTACCTCGGGTCTGTTGGAGGCCAGTCATGTGCTGGATAATGTGAAGGGAATAGAGATTGTAAAGCTGGAAGCTATGGATGTAATCCGGCATGATGTGGTGGCCAGAATTGTGGAAGCTTACGACCGTTATGAGGAACGTCAGCGTGATGAATAAGGAGAAGATGGAATGGATGTAATTATTAGCCGGGAACCGGAAAATTTACAAATTGATGCTGAAATCGAGGATATTGTGCGCCGGGCAGCGGAGGTCACCGGACCTTTGTATGGGGTGGAAAATGGTGAGGTCAGCATTACCTTGACTAATAATGAGAATATCCATGAATTAAATCGTCAGTACCGGGGCCTTGATAAGCCTACGGATGTACTGTCCTTTGCCTTTGCTGACAGTATTGATGATGAACCGGAGATTGCCGGGGGCTCGGAAACAGAGGTATTGGGCGATATTATTATTTCTGTGGAAAAGGCTGAGAGCCAGGCCAAAGAATATGGCCACAGCCTGAAGCGGGAGCTGTCCTTTCTGACGGTGCATGGTATGCTGCACTTGCTGGGCTATGACCATATGGACGAGGAAGAACGGCTGGAAATGGAAGAAGAGCAGCGGTATGTTATGGGCAAGTTGGGCATCAGCCGGGATGGCGAGGATGCCGACCTGAATTTGCCTTTGGCCCAGGCCCCGGAAGTGGTGCGAGATAAGAGTGCTTATATCGATGTTAATTCCCTGTCGCAGCCACCTAAGAAGGAACTGTCCAAGGATTATAAGTCCGGCTTTGTGGCCGTTATCGGCCGGCCAAATGTGGGTAAGTCCACCCTGATTAACAGCCTTATTGGTCAAAAGATTGCCATTATGTCCGATAAGCCTCAGACTACCCGTAACCGGATAATGTGCGTACTTACCAAGCCTGATGTGCAGATGGTATTTTTGGATACCCCAGGTATCCATAAGCCTATCGACAAATTGGGAGAATACATGGTAAAGGCCGCCGAGGGAACTCTGCAGGAAGTGGATGCCATAATTTTTGTGGTGGATGCCAATGAAAAGTTTGGCCCAGGGGAGCGCTATATTCTGGAGCGGCTCCAAAAGACCCAAAAGCCTGTGGTATTGGCTATTAATAAAGTCGATTTGCTGGAGGACAAGGGAGCGTTGCTGCCGATAATCACCAGTTACAATGATAAATATAACTTTGCGGCTACTGTTCCTATTTCCGCCAAGGAGGAGAACAACCTGGATGGGTTGCTGGAGGAGGTTAAGTCTCATCTGGCCAGAGGACCGCAGTATTATCCGGAGGATATGGTTACTGACCAGCCGGAGCGGTTGATTATTGCCGAGATGGTGCGGGAAAAGGTGCTGCACCTGACCCGGGATGAGGTACCTCATTCTATTGCCGTTGATGTGGATGAAATGACAGTGCGGGATAATGGCGATAATTATGTCCGGGCCACCATCTACGTGGAGCGGGATTCCCAAAAGGGGATTATCATTGGCAAGAAGGGGGCCATGCTGAAAGAAATTGGTGCATTGTCCCGTCAGGATATTCAGATGCTGTTAGGTGGTAAAGTCTTCCTGGATTTGTGGGTTAAGGTCAAGAAGGACTGGCGCAACCGGGACAGCATCCTTAAAGGATTCGGTTTTGAGTAATGGCACAGTATGAAATCGAAGCCCTGGTCTTAGGGGTAAAAAACTGGGGTGAAGCGGATAAAATCGTTACCCTTCTATCTAAGGAACATGGCAAAATTATGGCAACGGCCTTCGGTTGCCGACGCCCCAAAAGCCCCTTGGCGGGTTCTCTGCAGATGTTCAATGAAGTGAATGTGCAGCTTACCAAAGGTGAACGGCTGGATACAATACGACAATGTACTATCAAGCGGGCTTATCGGGCCCTTAGCAGCGACTTCGCGGCCATGGCTTATGGCGCCTTTGTGGCAGAATTGGCCACTAATCTGGCGGTGGAGCATTTTCCCCAGACTGATATGTATAACAAGCTGGTGGAAATATTTGGAGCCTTCGGAAATCGCAATCCCCGGATTGCGGCTTTGGCGGCGGCCTACCAGTTATTGGAATTTTCCGGTATGCAGCTGTCCTACCAGCGGTGTATCCGCAGTAATGCAGAGATAACCGGTGACGCCTTCTTCTCCATAGAAGCAGGGGGAGCGGTAGTTAGGGAAATGGTTCAGGCCGAGGATCGGGATATGTTGGATTACCCGGAAGCTATGCGGGTGTTTATCGGTCAGTTGCTTGAACTCAATTGGCAGGAAAAACCAGCCTTCAAGGTGAATGGTAAAATCATGGTGCAGGCGGAAAATCTGTTGCTCCGTTATTTATATCACATATTTGGCAAACCCATGAAATCACTGCAGTTTATTCAGCAAATTGGATAATGGGCAATTAAAAAGTCTGGGAAGTGAGATTATCATTTCCCAGACTTTTATTTTTTTGGATGTTTATTTACCGAAATGCCTCTTTAACAGACCCTCAAAGCCCTTGCAGTGACGAGCCTCGTCCTTGCACATTTCATGAACGGTATCATGGATAGCGTCCAAGTTAAGCTTCTTGGCATGAACGGCCAACTTCTTCTTGCCTTCGCAGGCACCAAATTCCGCATCAACCCGCATTTTGAGATTTTTCTCAGTGCTGTCGGTGAGGACTTCCCCTAAAAGTTCGGCAAATTTAGCGGCATGCTCGGCTTCTTCAAAGGCATAACGCTTGAAGGCTTCGGCCACCTCCGGATATCCTTCCCGGTCAGCAACCCGGCTCATGGCCAGATACATGCCCACCTCGGTGCATTCAGCAGTAAAGTTTTCCCGGAGACCTTCAACAATTTCAGAGTCAACTCCCTGGGCAACTCCCAGCTTGTGTTCATCGGCCAACTGCTGGCTTCCGTCTTCCACTTTGTTGAATTTTTCTGGTCCAACCTTGCAAATAGGGCACTGATCCGGTGGGGCATCTCCTTCATGAACATACCCGCAAACACTACATACAAATTTTGCCATACTTTACCTCCTTGCATATAGTACACACAACTTACATCACGATAATTATAACCTATTTGTCAAAAAATTTCTTCAAAAATAATTTTGAAAATACTTCTGACTCAATGAGGAAATTAGAGAAGAAGCTAAAGTAGTGGGCGGCAATATTGTGAAGATTAAGTGCAAAATTCGGGACTAAGACATAATAAAAAGCAATCCTTCCCAGGTTGAGTAAAACCGTGGAAGGATTCTTTTATATTGCATTATAAATTGTTGACGAAATGTTCAATGCGGGCTAAGGCTTCAGAAATTTGTTCTACTGAAGTGGCGTAGGAGCACCGTACAAAGCCCTCACCGCAATCACCAAAGGCATTACCAGGAACCAGGGCCACATGCTCCTGCATGAGGATTCGTTCAGCAAATTCCTCGGAGGAAAGGCCAGTGGAGGTAATGTCCGGGAATATATAGAAGGCTCCCTTAGGCTCGAAACACTTCAAACCGGCCTTTTGCAGACCGTCGTAGATGAGTCGGCGACGCTTGTCGTATTCCGATACCATTTTTTTCATGTACTTTTCTCCATGACGAAGTGCTTCCACCGCAGCCAGCTGGGCGGTGATCGGAGCACATAGCATGGTGTATTGATGAATCTTGGTCATGGCTGCAATAATGTCCGGATTGGACAGGGCGTAACCAATACGCCAGCCAGTCATAGCATAGGCCTTGGAAAAGCCGTTCAGCAAAATGGTGCGGTCCTGCATTTCCGGCAGCCCGGCAAAGCACACGTGCTTAGTGTCTCCATAGGTCAAATCACCATAGATTTCATCGGAGATAACAATGAGATCATGCTTAACAGCAAACTGGGCAATGGCCTCCAAATCCTCTTTGGAAAGAATGGCTCCGGTTGGATTATTTGGATAGCCAATAAGAAGAGCCTTGGTCTTGGAAGTTACATGGGGTTCCAAATCAGCGGGGGTGATTCGAAAATCATTTTCCGCCTTAGCCGGTACAGGCACTGGAACGCCACTGGCCAAGGTGGCACAAGCCTTATAGGAAACATAACACGGTTCTGGTATAAGGATTTCATCCCCTGGGGATAAAATAGTTCGCATGGCAATATCCAGAGCTTCACTGACTCCCACGGTTACCAATACATCTGTCTTGGGATTGTAATTCAAGTCATAGCGATTTTTGTGGAGAATGCAGATTTCTTCCCGTAGCTCCATGAGGCCACGATTGGCAGTGTAAGAGGTGTAGCCCTGCTCCAAACCATATACGCAGCTTTCCCGGATGGACCATGGTGTGATAAAGTCTGGTTCGCCCACGCCCAGGGAAATAACATCCTCCATTTCTGAGGCAATATCAAAAAAACGGCGGATGCCTGACGGCGGAACGCTTTTTACAATTGGGGAGATACGATCATTCCAGTTTGTCATATGCTCATCACCAGCCTACGATCTTTTTCTTTGTTTTCAATAATAATGCCGTCCTTTTTGTACGGCTTCAGCATAAAGTGGCTGCGGGTCTGGGTAACTCCTTCGATGGTGGCCAGTCGGGTAGCTACGAAATTGGCTACATCCTGTAAGGATTTGCCTTCAATGATTACCAACAAATCAAAGTTACCGGACATGAGATAGACAGTTCGAACCTCATCAAAGCGGTAGATACGTTCAGCAATAGCATCAAAGCCCACCTCCCGCTGAGGTGTAAGATTAACTTCAATAATGGAGGTAACGGTGTTTTCGCCGGTCTTTTCCCAGTTAATCAGGGTATTATAGCTGAGGATAATCTTATCCTTTTCCAGCTGGGCCATTTTTTCCTCCACTTCGTATTCACTTATGTTTAACATAGCCGCCAGCTCATTGGCTGGACGACGGGCATCATGCTTTAATAATTCCAACAATTCGCGCATAAAAACACTCCTTTTAGATATTTTTTAATAAAATAAAACCCCGTCCTAAAAAGGACGAGGTAAAATCCCGTGGTACCACCTTAATCGGCTGTGGAGAACCATTACAGCCACTTTAATGCCGTTATCGCTGGCCAGCGGCAGCTTTTCCCTATAGGTACTGGGCTGCGGCTCATGAATAGCTTTCTGAATACGGATGATGGCAATTCGCACCAACCATTGCCTCTCTGAATCAACCGATAAACGTACTTTTTTCAGTCATCGCCTTGAACTATAAAATTCTAACGTCGATACTATATCATATTGCCAAAGATTTTGCAATACCACCTCCCTTTGGCGAAGTAGTTGCAATAAATACAAAAAATGGGTAGAATAAAATGAGATGTGTTAATGCTTATCCTGCTAAAGGAGTAGATGACATTGGTAATTGGCAAAATCAATGAAGCAAGCTCGGGATTTACCAAATTTCCTGAGGTTATACGAAAAGCGTTGTTTTTTTTGCATGAACATGATTTTAACAGCATGGATGACGGCGTTTATCCTATTGATGGCAAAAAAAGCTACGCTATCTTGCAGCGTTACACTACCCGACCTTCGGAAAGTGCTAAGCCGGAAGCTCATCGGCAGTATGTGGATATACAGTACATTGTGGAAGGACGGGAAGAATTGGGCTGGTGCCCGTTGAATCCAGAATTACGTGAACATACAAAATATGATATTGATAAGGACATAATCTTCTATGAACGGCTGGTGCCAGGCAGCAGCGTTATTTTAGAGGAAGGATCATTTGCTGTGCTTTATCCGGCGGATGTGCATCGCCCTTGCGGCGCTGTGCATGGCGACCCGATGCCTGTTACCAAGGTAGTCGTAAAGATTGCCGTGGATTATATTAAATAAATGGGATACTAATAGGTAGATGTTTTGGAGGCATGATTGATGACTGTAAGAAGAATTTATGTAGAGAAGCGTCAGGGGTTCTACGATATTCCTGCCCAGCAGCTGTGTGCTGACCTCATGGAAAGTTTTCGGCTGACGGGACTGCGGGCGGTGAGATTGTTCAATCGGTATGATATCGAGGGACTCAGCGACGAGGAATATGCTACGGTGAAATCTGTGGTTTTTTCTGAGCCGCCGGTGGATGTTGTGTATGAAGAGTCTCTGCCTAATTTTTCTAATTCCCGGGTTTTTGCGGCGGAATATCTGCCAGGCCAGTACGATCAGACTGCTGATTCGGCGGCCCAATGCGTACAGCTTGTGACTCAGAAAGAGCGCCCGGTTATTGCAACTGCCCGAGTTGTGGTGTTGGTGGGCGACATTGATGATGCAACTTTTGCAAAGATTAAGTCCTATTATATAAATGCAGTAGAAAGCCGGGAAGCAAAACTGGAAAAACCAGACTCCCTGGACATGGAAATAGAGGCTCCTGATGATGTGGAGGTCATCGAGGGCTTTACAGAGTGGTCGGAAAACAAACTGGGGGCCTTTATGGCAGCCCGGGGTTTTGCCATGAGCTTTGAAGACCTGAAATTCTGCCAGAGTTATTTCCGGGACATGGAGCACAGAGACCCTACTATTACGGAAATACGGGTAATTGATACCTATTGGTCGGATCATTGCCGGCACACTACCTTTACAACGGCTATTGACAGAGTGGATATTGAGCAGGGAGATTATAGCCCGGCTATTGTTAAGGCTTATAGACAGTATCAGGCTGACCGGGATGAGGTATATGCTGATCAGGACCGGGATGTTAGCCTGATGGATTTGGCAGTTATCGGCATGAAGACCCTGAAAAAGCAGGGTAAGCTGGCTGATTTGGACGAATCGGAGGAAATTAATGCCTGCAGTATTGTAGTTAATGCTGATATTGGCGGCGAAAATGAAGAATGGCTGATTATGTTCAAAAACGAGACCCATAATCATCCTACGGAAATTGAGCCATTTGGTGGCGCAGCTACCTGTCTGGGTGGTGCTATTCGCGATCCGTTATCGGGACGTTCCTACGTTTATCAGGCAATGCGGGTAACTGGTGCTGCAGACCCTCGCCGTCCGGTTTCGGAAACAATGGAAGGTAAGCTTCCACAAAAGAAGATAACCCAGGGGGCAGCGGCAGGCTATAGCTCCTATGGTAATCAGATTGGTTTGGCTACTGGCCAGGTTGCCGAGGTATACCACGAAGGCTTCATGGCTAAGCGCATGGAAATCGGAGCAGTTATTGCGGCAGCTCCTAAGGTAAATGTGGTTCGTGAAGTACCACAAAAGGGCGACGTAGTGGTATTGGTAGGCGGCCGTACTGGTCGTGATGGCTGCGGCGGTGCTACTGGGTCCTCCAAGGAGCATACTGCTGAGTCTTTGACAACCTGTGGGGCAGAGGTGCAGAAGGGTAATCCACCTACTGAAAGAAAAATTCAACGTCTGTTCCGCAATGCCAAGGTCAGCAGAATGATAAAGCGCTGCAACGATTTTGGCGCCGGCGGTGTGTCAGTTGCCATTGGTGAGCTCACTGATGGTTTGGTTATCGACCTGGATTTGGTCAAGAAAAAATATGAGGGGCTTGATGGTACTGAGTTGGCCATTTCGGAGTCCCAGGAGCGTATGGCTGTAGTACTGGCCAGTGAAAATGTAGATGCCTTTATAAAATATGCCGATGAGGAAAATCTGGAAGCAACGGTGGTGGCTGAAGTCACTGATGACAGACGCCTGGTGATGAAGTGGCGGGAAAATACCATCGTTAATTTAAGCCGGGATTTTCTGGACACCAACGGCGTAAAGCAGCATATTGATGTGGAGGTAGCATCTCCAACAAGGGAAGACTGCTACTTTGATAAGCTGCCAATGAAGATTGAGGCTTTGGGCAGTGATATAGAAAAAGCCTGGTTGGAAAACCTTAAGGACTTGAATGTATGCAGTCAGAAGGGATTGGCTGAGCGCTTTGATTCCACTATTGGTGGTAATACTGTATTGATGCCGTTTGGGGGTAAGACACAAATGACTCCGGTGGATGGTATGGTTGCCAAGCTGCCGGTGTTGGGCAAGGAGACTACCACAGCAACGGCTATGACCTATGGCTATAATCCACACCTTATGGAGTGGAGCCCATTCCATGGAGCAGTTTATGCAGTGCTGGAGTCCGTAGCCAAAATGGTGGCTTTGGGTGGCCGGGCGGATACAATTCGCATGACCTTCCAGGAATATTTTGAAAGCTTGGGTAACGATTCCCGTAAGTGGGGTAAACCATTTGCGGCCCTTTTGGGTGCTCTGTGGGCGCAGCATCAGTTGGAAATTCCGGCCATTGGCGGTAAGGATTCCATGTCTGGTACTTTCATGGATTTGACAGTGCCACCAACGCTGGTTTCCTTTGCAGTGGACGTTATGAAAGCGGACAATGCAATTTCTCCAGAGTTTAAATATGCCGGCAATAAGGTATATTACATTGAGTCCCCACGGGATAGCTATGATATGCCGGACTTTAAGTATTTACGAAATGCTTATAACAAGGTCAGCCAGTTTATGGCGGATAAGAAGGTATTTTCTGCCTCCAGTGTCCGTGTGGGTGGTATTGCAGCAGCTATTACCAAGATGTGTCTGGGCAATAATATCGGCTTTAAGTTCAATAGGGTACCTTCCAAGGCGGATTTGTTCCGGGCGGATTATGGCGGATTGTTGCTGGAAGTCTCGGCAGCGGCTGATGTGGAAAAAGACCTTAAGGGTGTAAAATATATTGAATTGGGTGAGACTACCCATGTTACCAGCATTGTTTGTGGTAAGGCCGTAATCACCTTGCCGGATGCTTTGAAAGCATATACTGCACCTTTGGAAAAGATTTTCCCTACGGCGGTAAAAAATAATGACAAGGCAGTAAATGAATTCCTGTATACCAATGGCAACCGCATCAAGGGCAAAGGGTCAATCGCTGTTCCTAAGGTATTTATTCCGGTATTCCCGGGAACCAACTGTGAATATGATTCGGCCAGAGCCTTTGAACGGGCCGGGGCAGTAACTGAAACTTTGGTTATTCGCAATCTAACCCCATCGGCAGTTGAAGAGTCGGTAGAGGCTATCGTAAAAGGTATCCAATCAGCTAAGATTGTTATGCTTCCTGGTGGCTTTAGCGGTGGTGACGAACCAGATGGCTCTGGAAAATTCATTGCGGCTATGTTCCGTAATCCACGGATTAAGGAAGCGGTAGATGATCTACTTCAGCATCGTGATGGCCTGATGCTGGGTATTTGTAATGGCTTCCAGGCACTTATTAAGTTGGGCTTGGTGCCATACGGTGAAATTCGTGATTTGACAGACGCGTCTCCTACCTTGACCCACAATCAGATAGGTCGTCATGTATCCTGCATGGTACGCACTAAGGTGGTATCCAATTTGTCACCATGGTTTAACAATGTTAAAGTGGGTGAAACCTTTACTATTCCGGTATCCCACGGCGAAGGCCGCTTTGTGGCTGATAAGGAAGTGGTGGCCAAGCTCAGAATTAATGGGCAGATTGCTACTCAGTATGTAGGACCTACCAGTGAGCCTACTGCGTTGGCACCATTTAATCCAAATGGTTCAGTGAATGCTATCGAGGGTATTACCAGCCCGGATGGTCGGGTACTGGGTAAGATGGGTCACTCAGAACGTATCGGCGATTCTGTGGCTGTTAATGTACCAGGCAATCAGAATCAGCTTATATTTGAAGCTGGAGTACAATATTATAAGTAACATGAGTAAAAAACGCTTTGAGCTTTTTATAGCTAAAAGCGTTTTTACTTTGAAAAAATGTCAAAATTTTTTTGAAAAAAAGAAGGAAAACTGACAGGCGTGGCGAATATGTCACGGTGGAAAGAGATGAAGAGGGGTTTCATCTCCAAAATGAGTTGATGAATAATAGGGGTATTGTTTGTCAGCGGCCGAAGATTTTTATTATGAGGGGGATTTTTAAATGGCAAAGAAGTATGTAATGGCGTTGGACGCAGGTACAACCAGTAACAGAGCGATCATCTTTGATGAGAATTCAAAGATTGTTGGTGTTTCTCAGAAAGAGTTCACCCAGATTTTTCCACAGCCAGGCTGGGTTGAGCATGATGCAGAAGAAATTTGGAGCACCATGACTACTGTTATGAAGGAAGCTCTGGAGCAGAGCGGACTTGCTGCCAGCGATATTGCAGCCATCGGTATCACTAATCAGCGTGAAACCGCTGTTGTATGGGATAAGGCTACTGGCCGTCCTGTATATAACGCAATTGTTTGGCAGTCCCGTCAGACTGCTGAAATCGCAGAAGGCCTGAAGAAGAAGGGCCTGACTGAGGAGTTCAAGAGCAAGACTGGTTTGACCATTGATGCTTACTTCTCCGGTACTAAGATTACTTGGATTTTTGATAATGTGGAAGGCACTCGTGAGAGAGCTGAAAAGGGCGAATTGCTCTTTGGTACCATCGATACTTGGCTTATCTGGAAGCTCACCGGTGGTAAGGCTCATGTAACTGATTATTCCAACGCTTCCCGTACTTTGATGTACAACATCAAGGAATTGAAGTGGGACGATGCACTCCTTGGTTACCTTGGTGTTCCTAAGTGCATGCTTCCTGAGGTTCGTCCATCTTCCGGTGTATATGGTGAGGCTATTCCTTCCATTCTTGGTGCAGCTATTCCAGTTGCTGGTGCAGCTGGTGACCAGCAGGCAGCTCTCTTTGGTCAGAACTGCTTCGAGCCTGGTATGGCTAAGAACACCTATGGTACAGGCTGCTTCATGCTGATGAACACTGGTACTGACATCTATGATTCCAAGAACGGCTTGGTTACTACCATCGCTTGGGGTCTTGATGGCAAGGTTGAGTATGCTCTGGAAGGTTCCATCTTCGTAGCTGGTTCCGCTATCCAGTGGCTCCGTGATGGTGTACGCATGGTTGATTCCGCTCCAGATTCCGAGTGGGTAGCCAAGAAGGTTCGTGACACTGCTGGTGTATATCTTGTTCCTGCATTTGTAGGTCTCGGTGCTCCATACTGGGATCAGAATGCTCGTGGTATGATTATTGGTATTACCCGTGGTACTACTAAGGCTCATATCGTTCGTGCTACCTTGGAGTCCTTGGCATATCAGACTAAGGATGTACTTGGCGCTATGGAAGCAGATTCCAACATCAAGTTGGCTTCCCTGAAGGTTGACGGCGGTGCTGTTGCCAACAACCTTATGATGCAGTTCCAGGCTGATATTCTGGGCGTTCCTGTTGATCGTCCTCAGATTATCGAGACCACTGCTTTGGGTGCAGCTTACCTTGCTGGTCTTGCTGTTGGCGTTTGGAACAACAAGGAAGAGTTGAAGACTGCTTGGAAGCTGGATGTTCGCTTCGAGCCTGTAATGGCTAAGGAAGAGGCTGACAAGCTGTACAAGGGTTGGAGAAAGGCTGTTAAGCACTCCATGCATTGGTTGGATGAAGACTAATTTTAGTTTGACCTTCAAAGCTTTTTAATACTTATGGATTCATGGCCGGGTGCCGGCGATTTGGGGATGCCGGCACAAGGCCTGAATTATAGCAATTATTCATTAATGTTTTATGTGAAAGAGGGATGAATTTATGGACAATTTGTTAGGCGAGTTTATGGGAACTATGGTTCTGATGGTGTTTGGTTGCGGCGTTAACGCAAACATGACACTGGCAAAGACTTGCGGTCACGCTGGTGGCTGGATCTGCACAACTACCGGATGGTGTTTTGCAGTAGTAATGGGTGTTTACACCTCTGTTGCTCTTGGTGCTCCACAGGCTGATATCAACCCATCTGTTACTATCGCCAAGACTTTGGCAGGCGTTTACACTTGGGATCAGTTCGCAGCTACTTCCATCGTACAGATTCTTGGTGGTATCGTTGGTGCTATCATCGTTTATCTGGCATATCTCCCACACTGGGCAGAAACTGAAGGAAGTAAATTGGGCGTATTCGCCACTGGTAATGCAGCTGGTAATCAGGTAACTGCATTTATCTGCGAGATGATTGCTACTTTCTTCCTCATGTTCCTCATCTGGTGTATCTTCTCCAAGGGCGTTGCTGGCGATATCGGCTTAGCTCCTGGCTTTGGTCCATACCTTGTAGGTATGCTGATCTGGGCTCTTGGACTTTCCCTTGGTGGTCCTACCGGTTATGCAATGAACGCAGCTCGTGACCTTGGTCCAAGAATTGCACATGCAATCCTGCCAATTCCTGACAAGGGCGACGGCAACTGGGGCTATGCTTGGGTTCCTGTAGTAGCTCCACTTTGCGGTGGTGTATTGGCTTATGTAGTAGCCAGCGCAGTTGGTCTTCTCGGATAAATCCCCAAAGGTAAGGTAATAATTAAACATCCCCACTTGTGGCTATATTTTTCATAAGTGGGGATGATTTTATTAGCATTGTAGTATTATTTATCAACTTTTCAGGAGGTTTTAGTCGTGAAAAAACTTATTAACGCAGTTGAAAAAGTGGAAGAAGAAATGATACTTGGCTTAGTAAAGTCAGCACCAGATAAGCTTCGCAAGCTTGACTGTGGCAACGTTGTTGTTAGAGCCAACAAGAAAGAGGGCAAGGTTGCTTTAGTATCTGGTGGCGGTAGCGGTCACGAGCCTGCACATGGCGGTTATGTCGGGGAAGGCATGCTGGATGGCGCAGTAGCTGGTGCAGTATTTACTTCTCCTACTCCAGACCAGATTTTTGAGGCTATTAAGGCTGTGGCAACTGATAAGGGCGTTCTTTGTATTGTAAAGAACTATACCGGCGATATCATGAACTTCGAGATGGCTATTGATATGGCCAAGGATGAGGATATCAAGGCTGATTATGTAGTAGTAAACGATGATGTTGCTGTTAAAGACAGTCTCTATACTACTGGTCGTCGCGGTGTAGCAGGTACTATCCTGGTGCACAAGATTGCTGGTGCTTTGGCTGAAACCGGGGCAAGCCTGGAAGAAGTTAAGGCTGTTGCTGAAAAGGTTATTGCCAATGTTCGGACCATGGGTATGGCTATTACTGCCTGCACCGTACCAGCTGCTGGCAAGCCTGGTTTTGAGCTTTCTGATACTGAAATGGAAATTGGTATTGGTATCCATGGTGAGCCAGGTACACGCCGTGAGGCTTTAAAGAAGGCTGATGAGATTGCTGATGAGCTCCTTGGAAAGATTACCGAGGACATTGATTATGTTGGCAAGGAAGTTGCTGTTATCGTTAACGGTATGGGTGGCACTCCATTGATGGAGCTGTACATTATCAATAATTTCGTTAATGATTATTTGGGCAAGAAGGGTATCAAGATTTACGATACCATGGTAGGCAACTACATGACCTCCATTGAAATGGCTGGTTTCTCCATTACACTGCTCCGTCTGGACGATGAACTGAAGAAACTCTACGATGCCAAGGCAGATACTCCGGCTCTGAAGCGCTAATTATCGAGGGGAACTGTTTACTATGATTACTAATTCACAGATGATTGACATCTTGAAGGCTATTGCTGCCAAGATTATTGAAGAAAAGGACTTCCTCACGGAGCTGGACAATGAGATCGGTGACGGGGACCACGGTATTAATATGGCCAGAGGCTTTGGTGCAGTGGTAGAAAAATTGGAAGGTATGGCTGACAAGGATATTGGCAGTCTTCTGAAAACCACCGGTATGACCTTGGTGTCCACAGTTGGTGGCGCCTCCGGTCCACTTTATGGTACAGCCTTTATGAAGGCCGGTGCCGTATTGAAGGATAAGAATGAGATGGATGCCAATGATTTGGTGGCAGCCATGGAAGCCGCTATTGGCGGTATCCAGATGCGGGGCAAGGCAACTACTGGTGAAAAAACCATGCTGGATGCTCTGTGTCCGGCCTATGATGCCTTAAAGGCCAGTGTAGAAGCCGGTGAGGATTTAAAGGTAGCTTTAACCAAAGCAGTTGAGGCTGCCGAAAAGGGTGTGGAATACACCAAGACTATAGCGGCAACCAAGGGTCGTGCAAGCTACGTTGGTGACCGCAGTATTGGTCACCAGGATCCAGGTGCAACTTCCTCGTTGTACATCCTGAAGGTTCTGTTGGCAAATGTATAATTGATATTTTGGATGAGCCGGGCAGTGAAGCAATGGCTTTATCGCCCGGTTTATTCAAGGTTAGGGAGAAATATATATGGTAGGTGTAGTAATTGTATCCCACAGCCAAACTTTGGCAGAGGGAGTTGTGGAATTAGCCAAATTGATGGCTTCTGACGCGAATATTGTTGCGGCAGGCGGTTTGGAGGGTGGTGCTCCTGGTACCAGCTTCCAGAAGATTTATGATGCAGTTGAAAAAGTTTATTCAGACGATGGTGTAGCTATTCTCATGGACATGGGCAGTGCTGTAATGACCACAGAAATGGTTATTGAAGCCATGGAAGGTCGTAAAATAAAGATGCTGGACGGCCCTATTGTGGAAGGCGGCGTAGTAGTTGCCCTTGAGGCTTCTTTAGGCACTCCTTTGGAGGAATTGCAGGAAAAAGTCGATGAGGCCAGAGATACCAAGAAGCTGGATAATTAATATATTATTTTAGGTGAGAGGATTTTGGTTAATGGATAGTTTTGCAGATAAGGTGAAGAAATTACAGGATGTGCGGGTGTTCCTGCTGGACATGGACGGCACAATCTATTTAGGTGATAAATTACTGCCAAGAGCAAAGGAATTCTTGGATTACTTACAGTCCTCCGGTCGGAGACGGGTATTTTTGACCAATAACTCCTCCAAGAACAAGGACAGTTATGTAGAAAAATTAAACAAATTGGGAGTTGAGGCTACCAGAGATGAAGTTTTGACTTCTGGTGAGGCTACCTGTATTTATTTGAAGTCCATCGGAGCCAAGAGAGTATATCTCATGGGTACTCCTGATTTGGAGAATGAGTTTAAGAGCTGGGGCTTTGAGCTGACAGAGGATAATCCTGAATACATGGTACTGGGCTTTGATAAGACCCTTACCTATCATAAGCTGGTGGTTGGCTGCGAATTCCTGCGCCAGGGTGTACCTTTTATTGCTACTCATCCGGATTTCAACTGCCCAATGGAGAATACTTATATTCCTGATACAGGCTCCATGATTGAGCTGATGAAGGCTTCTACTGGAGTATCTCCAAAAGTAATCGGTAAGCCAAATAAGGAAATCATTGAGAGTGCCTTCAAGAAATTCAACAATGAATTTGAGAAGAAGGAATTTGCCATGGTAGGCGACCGTGTTTATACCGATGTTAAGACCGGCGTAAATGCAGGTATTTGTGCAATTTTGGTACTGTCCGGCGAATCCACTATGCAGACTGTGGAGGAATCCGATGTTAAACCAACAGTCATTGCAGAAAATGTTGGGGAAATTTTGGATTGCCTGAAGGAAATTGACAAAAATAAATAATATTTATTATAAAGGAAAGGAAACCTTTGGGTTTCCTTTTTTTTTCTTTACAAATATGCTATAATCAAATAGTTAGGAGGAGTGTATTTTGAAGGTAAAGGGAAGTTTATGTCTGCTCTTGGCAGCCTTTCTTTGGGGCATTACGTTTGTTGCCCAGCTGGCAGGAATGGACAATATAGGCCCTTTTACATATGGCTTTGCCCGTTATGTGGTGGGGATATTGGCTCTGCTGCCAGTATGGCGGTTTTTCCATGGTAAACGGGTACGGGCCCGGGAAGCAGGAAATTATAGCTCGGGCTGGAAAGCTGGTGTGGGAGCTGGTCTGATAATGTTTACAGCCTCTGCCTTTCAGCAATGCGCTCTGCAATATACTACCGCTGGTAAAACAGCATTTATAACTTGTTTATATATTATTTTTGTTCCGATCATTTCGGTAATTATTGGCAAGGTTATTGGTAAGGAAAACTGGGTTGGTGCCATTGCGGCGTTGATCGGTCTGTATTGCCTGTCAATTAAGGGCGATTTTGATCTAAATTATGGTGATGGCTTGGCCTTTATTTGTTCGCTATTTTGGTCACTTCACATCATGTATATTGGTCGCTATGCAGACAGAAAGGATATTATCGAACTGTCAGTGGCTCAGATTGTGGTTTGTGCGGTGCTGAACTGCTTTGTGGCTTTTGCTTTGGAACAGGTGGTATGGCAGGATGTGATAAACGCCTGGTTCCCTATTGTGTTTGCCGGGGTGATGTCCTCAAGCATTGCCTTTACTTTGCAGATTGTGGGACAAAAATATGCTGAGCCGGCTCATGCAGCCATTATAATGAGTTTGGAGTCAGTCTTTGGTGCCTTGGGCGGTTGGGTAATACTCAACGAACAAATGACTAGAATTGAAATAATCGGGTGTGTGCTAATGCTCTTGGGTATGATTATTACTCAGGGGAGAATAATTTTTAAGAATAAATTTTTGTAATTTACTGATTTATGCTATAGAAGTGTATTCCGTGAAGCTGCAAGGAGGAGTGTTGGTATGGCAGATACGAAGTCGTCCATAAGGGAAGCTGTCGTTACAATAAAAATTGTTGGTGTAGGCGGTGGCGGCAATAATGTATTGATGCGCTTGGCGGAAGACGGAATGGATAAAAGCCAGTTAGTGGCTATTAATACCGATGTACGCCAATTGAAAAAGGTTGCAGCAGCTGGAATACCGGCCCTTTTAATCGGTGGAGCTCTCACCAAGGGGCGGGGCACTGGTGGCGACCCGGAAAAGGGCCAGCAGGCAGCCATTGCTGATGCAGAGAGCATCGCTGAGGCCATTACCGGAGCAGATTTGGTATTTATTACAGCTGGTATGGGCAAAGGGGTAGGAACCGGTGCGGCACCTGTAGTAGCCAAGATTGCTCATGATATGGACATTCTTACTGCCGGCATGGTTACCATGCCATTTTCCCACGAGGGAAGCCGTAAGATGGAGGTAGCCAGAGATGGTGTAAAGCTTCTGAGAGAGCATATGGATGCACTGGTGGAAGTTAAAAACGATAATATTCAAAAATTACCGGAATTCAGACAGATTTCGGTAGGCGAATCCTTTGGTATGGTGGATGATGTGCTTCGCCAGTCCATTGGAAGCATTGTGGAAATGATTCAGACTACGGGCATCATCAATGTGGATTTTGCTGATGTTACCACTATTTTTAAGAGCGGTGAAAACTGTGATGCAGTTATGGGTATCGGTGAGGGCAGTGATGTTTTAGCTGCTGTGCAAAATGCTATTAGCAGTCCCCTGATTGAAACGTCTATTAAGGGGGCTCGGGGAATGATTGTAAATATTACATCCAATGCCAAATTGCCGCTTTATGACGTTAAAGAGGCCAATGAGTTCCTCTATGATAATACCCATCCAGATGTGGAAAATATTATTGGTTTGGTCGTGGACGAAAATATGGAAGATTCGGTGAGAGCCACGGTAATTGCTACCAATTTTGATCCGAAGGTGGTTGCCGACAAGAATAGTCGGGTTAAACCAATTCAGTTTGGTCAGACAGAGAAAAAGGCTACTGTTCCGCCTCTTTATCCGGATAAGAAGCCACAGCCAGCCCAGGAAAAGCCAGGGATACCAGCGATGCCGGGGAGTGAAACTGCTAAAAGTGCCAGTGAAGGACCAGAGGTTATCAGCTTCTTAAACCGCACTACCCAAACTGCAGGGATACCAGGTATTGATGCGAAAGACTAGACATGGAAGATAGATTTACCAGAACAAAATTATTGCTAGGTGAAGATGCTCTCACCAAGTTATCCCACAGTCGTGTGGCTGTATTTGGTGTAGGCGGTGTAGGCTCTTATGTGGTGGAAGCCTTGGCCCGCTCCGGGGTAGGTCACTTTTTGCTGGTAGACAACGATACGGTAAGTGTAAGCAATATTAATCGTCAGCTTCACGCGTTAACCAGTACTGTAGGGCAATATAAAACCAAGCTTATGGCAGATAGGATAAAGCTGATAAATCCTGATGCTGTGGTGGAAACCATTGAGGATTTTTATTTACCGGAGACCAGGGATAAATTTCTTTCAGGTGATATCGACTATATTGTTGATGCCATTGATACTGTAACTGCCAAGCTTGATTTGGTAATGCAGGCCCATGAACGGAATATCCCTATAATCAGTAGTATGGGGGCGGGGAATAAGCTTGATCCGACGAAGTTTCAGGTGGCGGACATCTATAAAACCAGTGTATGTCCTTTGGCCCGGGTTATGCGACAAAAGCTTCGGAAGCTGGGGATTAAAAGCCTGAAGGTGGTTTATTCTCAGGAAGAACCATTATCTGTTAAAGCTATAGACGAAGAATTAAACATTCCCGCTGGCAAGAGTACGGTACCGGGAAGTGTGGCTTTTGTGCCATCTGTAGCGGGACTTATCATTGCCAGTGAGGTAGTTAAGGATTTGTGCCATTAAAATTTTGTATACTTAGTATGACAAACTTGTATAGTGTGCTATAATGTAAATTGGTGGTTAGATATTACATTATAGTTAGATATAAGGTTAATTCTAAGGAGGAATGTACATGAAGTGGTTTAGCAAATTATCTCTGCTGAGTATTATGCTGGTGACTATTATTTCTTTGGTTGCTGGTTGTGGTGGAGACAGCGGCAAGAAGTTCCTGAACATAGCTACCGGTGGTACAGCTGGAACTTACTATCCTATCGGTGGAGCTATGGCGGAAATCCTTAATAATGAGATTAAGGGCATGAATGCCAGTGCGCAGAGTACTGGTGCTACTGTAGCAAATATCAATATGCTGAAGGACGGACAGGTTGATCTGGCCATTGTGCAGAATGATATTACTTACTATGCCGCTAATGGTACCGAGATGTTCGATGGCAAGAAGGTTAGCAACATTCGCGGTATAGCATCTTTGTATCCGGAAACCTGCCAGATCGTTACTTTGGAAGGTAAGGGTATTAACAGTGTTGCTGATTTGCGGGGCAAGCGGGTAGCTGTAGGTGCCATGGGTAGTGGTGCAGAAGCCAATGCACGTCAGATATTGGCTGCATACGGTATTACCTATGAAGATAATATTGATGCCCAGTTCTTGTCCTTTGGTGAAGCTGCCAGCGCTTTAAAGGATGGCAACATTGACGCAGCATTTTTGACCGCTGGTTATCCGACTGCTGCAGTTCAGGATATCGCTTCCCAGAACAAGGTTAAATTGGTTCCAATTGATGCCGATAAGGCAGATAATCTTATTGCTAAGTATCCTTTCTACACTAAGGTTACCATTCCAGCCGGTACTTATGGTATGCCAGCAGCAGTAGACACCATTTCAGTAATGGCTATGCTGGTATGTAATGACAAGGTTGATGATGCATTGGGATATGAGATCACCAAGGCATTGTTCACTCATTTGGATCGTATTCAGGCTGCCCATGCGGCTGCTAAGGCTATCAGCAAGGAAGGGGCTTCCAAGGGAATGCCTATTCCTATGAATGCAGGTGCGGAGAAATTCTTTAAAGAGTGATTTTATAAGTATAGGAGCTGTGACAGAGACCATTCAACGGGGAATGGGGCAGGAGAGGTAACTGCGTCTGCCGCAGCTCCTTTTGGTTAATAATGAAAAGAATAATTGGATTTATATCGATAGTATTGGTGGCTGGAGCCTTTTATTGGCTTACAAGGCCTTGTTTGTGCATATATGGAGGTTCCGATAAGCTGGTGATGACCCAGGTGGCCAAGGCGAATATGCAACTTAAAATCAGCTTTATTCATTCGGTACAAAAGACCAAGGTAGAAGAATACCTGGTGGTGGATGATGATTTGCAGGGATTTACCCTGGAGTCAACGCATTACCACTCCTTTGGCGTTGGCCTTCCCTTTATGGAATCGGATGGAAACTTTCGTCGGGAGGGAGACACCTTTATTATGGAGAACATGAATCGGCAGTTTTCCGAACTGAATTTACGTACTGGGGTGGGAACGGAGCTTACTGTAACAGTTGATGAACACTCCTACAGGCTTTACGAGAAGTTTGCTGCCGGTGAAAAGATAGATATAAAGCTCTTACCAAAATATAAGATTATGACAGTGCATAATATAGGAGGAATGTTTGAGTAATGAAAGAAGAAAAAGAATTAGCTGACGAAGTGCTGAAAAAATACAACAAAGAATCTGACACTATGTTGTATACTGGTTTTATGGCCAAGATAGTATCTGCCATTGCCATTTCTTTTTCAGTGTTTCAGCTATATACAGCTATTTTTGGCATATTGGATGCCCAGCTGCAGCGGGCGGTTCATTTGGGTTTCGCCTTGGCGTTGTCCTATTTGCTTTATCCAACAAGAAAATCCTGGAGTCGCACTAAGCTTCATCCATTGGATTTGGTTTTGGCCATATTGGGGGCGGCGGCTCCGGCCTACATCTGCATGATGTACCGGGAGCTGGTTATGCGGGCTGGTATGGTTACACCAGTGGATTTGGCTATGGGTGTCATCGGAATTTTATTGGTAATTGAAGCTACCCGACGGGTGGTAGGTATACCTATGGTGGCAGTGGTGCTGGTATTTATTACTTATGCTTTTGCCGGACCGTATATGCCAGGTGTGCTGGCTCATCGGGGGTTGTCGCTGGAGCAGTTAGTAGGGCATCTTTACTACACTACTGAAGGTATTTTTGGTATTCCTTTGGGGGTATCTTCTACCTTTATCTTCTTGTTTATTCTGTTTGGCGCTTATTTGGAAAGCACCGGTTTGGGAAAATTCTTTATTGACATAGCTAATGCTATTGCTGGCTGGGCCAGTGGTGGACCTGCCAAGGTTGCAGTATTATCCAGTGCGCTTATGGGTACCGTTTCAGGAAGCTCCGTGGCCAATGTGGCAGGTACAGGTAGTTTTACCATTCCCATGATGAAGAAATTGGGCTATAAGAAGGAATTTGCCGGAGCTGTTGAGGCAGCATCTTCCACCGGTGGTCAGTTGATGCCACCAGTAATGGGTGCGGCGGCCTTTTTAATGGCTGAGTTTGTGGGCGTTCCTTATATTGACATTGTAGGAGCGGCAGTAATACCCGCCATCCTGTACTTTACTGGATTGTGGTTAGGTGTACATCTGGAGGCTAAGCGCACTAATTTGCAGGGTGTGCCTCGGGATCAGCTGCCAAAGGGTTGGGTGATTTTTAAGGAAAGAGGTCATCTGGCTATTCCTTTGGTGGTAATCGTATATTTGTTGGTTAGCGGTTATACTCCAATGCGGGCAGCGTTGGTAGCCATTGTATTATCAATAGTGGCTTCCAGCCTCAGGAAATCTACCCGTATGAAGCCAATAGAGATTGTCCGTGGCTTGGAAAATGGTGCCCGTAATGTATTGGGCGTGGTTATTGCCTGTGCGGCTGCAGGTATTATTATCGGCGTGGTTACCAAGACTGGCGTAGGCCTTAAATTGGCTTCCGGGCTCTTGGCCCTGTCTGGTGGTTTGCTGCTGCCAACCATGTTCTTCACCATGATAACGTCGTTGATTTTAGGTATGGGCGTACCAACTACGGCCAACTATGTTATTACATCCACTATTGCGGCACCGGCTCTCCTGCAGATGGGAGTTCCGGTATTGGCGGCCCACATGTTTGTGTTCTATTTCGGTATTATAGCTGATGTTACACCACCGGTGGCTTTGGCGGCCTATGCGGCATCAGGAATAAGTGGAGGCAAGCCATTAATGACAGGTGTAAATGCCTCCAAGCTGGCCATAGCGGCCTTCATTATACCGTATATCTTTGTAATGTCGCCGGTATTGCTGATGATTGATGCTACGGTGGGCGGACTGGTATTTTCCACGGTTACTGCCATCTTGGGCATGGTGGGGCTCAGCTCGGCCATGATTGGCTATTTGGTTGATCACTGTAATGTGGTGGAGCGTATAGTCCTGTTTGTCAGCGGTATTTTGATGATTATGCCAGGTTTGGAGACCGATTTGCCGGGCTTGATAGTCTTTGCGGTTATCGTATTTATCCAGAGAAAACGCAAGGCAAAACAAGCAGCATAAATAAAGATTATTAATCATACACCCTATGGTAACAACATGTTATCTATAGGGTGTTTTTTTGAAAAAATTCATAGAATTAGCAGGATAAATTATATATAATGATAAATATAATAGGTAGAATAAGTACATCGGAGAACGAGGGATGCAGATGAATAATAGAGCTAATATCCCGCAGGGTTCTATCCTGAGAAGGATATCATTATTCTTTAAGATGATACAGCGTACGTCTGATGATTATTATTTTGCTACGGATCTTAAAGAAAACTTGGTGATGGTTTCTGCCAACATGGTGAATGATTTTGAAGTGCCAAGTGAATGTTTTTATGACATGAACAAGTACTGGATTAAATTGATTCACCCGGATGATAGGGAAGGTTTTTTGGATTCCATTCAAATTCCTGAATCCAGAAAGCTGAACATGGCCCATGACTACGAATATCGTATCATGACCCGTAAGGGGGATTATATCTGGGTGCGTTGTCGTGGACAGTATGCCTTTGATAATCAGACAGACAAGCCTTTTTTATTTACTGGTACGGTGAAAAAATTAGGGCAAAGAAATCATGCGGATGAGCTTACGGGATTATTAAACAAGTATCAGTTTGAACATGCTGTCAAGGTAGCCTTGAACCGGTATCGCGCGGATGGAGTCGGCGGGGCATTGATGGTTTTCGGATTAGACAATTTCAAAATTGTTAATGAGACCTACAATCGCCATTATGGTGATGAGGTGCTTAAGCTGGCTGCCAAGTTTATTTCTGATGTTTTGCCGGCTGGTCTTATGTTGTATAAACTTGATGGGGATGAATTTGCCATTGTTGGTCCAGGTATGGAGGAACAATCGGTGGGTTTGTTGTTTGAAAATGTGCAAAAGGCCTTTGCCCGTCCTCATACCATTGAAGGAAAGCAGATTTTCTGTACTATGTCGGCGGGGACAGTAATGTATCCCCAGTCAGGGAAGGATTATTTGGTCCTGCATAAGCATGCGGAAGCGGCCTTGGATTTGGCCAAGAAGGATGGCAAGAACAAGAATTGTATCTTCTCCAAGGAAAATTACAACCGTTGGAAGCGGTCCTTAAGCATGCGTGATGATCTGAGATACAGCATTGAGCAAGGATTTGAAGGATTTTCCCTGTTTTTCCAGCCTCAGGTCAGTACTAAGACTAACCGCATTGTTGGCGCCGAGGCGCTGCTGAGATGGCGGAATCCGAAGGGGCGGATGGTTTCCCCAATGGAATTTATTCGTATTTTGGAAGAGACCAAAATGATTATCCCCGTTGGCCGGTGGATATTTGAAACAGCAGTTAAACAGTGCAAAAAGTGGCAGGAATCCAATCCGGGCATGACCATCAGCATTAATTTGTCCTATGAGCAAATTAAGGAAGCATCCTTTAAGGATTTTGTGGTGGATTGCTTAAAACGCTACGATATAAGCCCAGAATTGATTGTATTGGAATTGACGGAAACCACCATCGTTTCCGACTGGAGCAATATAAACCGCCAGTTTGATGATTTCCGTCGGTGTGGCATTCGGATTGCCATGGATGACTTTGGCACGGGATATTCTTCCCTGGCTTATTTGAAAAATCTGTCCTGCGATATTGTGAAAATTGACCGGATGTTTGTTACCAATATCACCAAGGAGGACAATCATTTTGATCGTCGCCTGGTGGGGGTTACGGTGGATTTGTGTCACAGTGTAAATATAAACTGTTGTATAGAAGGAGTTGAAACTAACGAAGAATATGAGCTGCTGCGGGATATTTGCCATGCTGATACCATTCAGGGCTATCTGTTTGGTAGGCCGGAATCCCCGGAAAACTTTGAGGAAAAGTATTTTAAGGCAGTTCAAGAGTAGTTGAATGTATGGCTAGAGATAAAAGTGAAATGCCTGAGATAACTCTTTTGGGCAATAAGAATACAAAGTATAGTTTTGAATATGATCCGGGGGTATTGGAAACATTTGATAATAAGCACCCGGATAATGATTATTGGGTGAAATTTAATTGCCCGGAGTTCACCAGCCTATGCCCGATAACTGGGCAACCAGATTTTGCCACCGTATATATTTCTTATATTCCGGACAAGAAAATGGTGGAGAGCAAGTCTTTGAAATTGTATTTGTTCAGTTTCAGGAATCATGGAGATTTCCATGAGGATGTGGTGAACATCATAATGAAGGATTTAATTAAGTTGATGAATCCCAAATATATTGAAGTATGGGGTAAGTTCCTGCCTCGGGGCGGTATATCTATTGATCCGTATGCCAATTACGGCCGACCAGGAACCAAGTTTGAGGAACTGGCCTGGTATCGCATGCAGAATCATGATTTGTCCTTTATGGATAAGATAGATAACCGTTGATTGCGGAGAAAGGTGATGATGATATGAATAATTTGATGCGTAAGATTTTGCTAAAGCGCAGTGTGTATAGTTTTTCGGCAAACCTGCTCCGCGAAGAAGATTTGATGGCTATTCTTGAAGAAGGTAAGCAGCTGTCCAATGTAGTTAATAATCAGGCTTGGCACTTTACAGCCATTCAGAATAAGGTGATAATGAAAAAGTTTGCTGAGCTTAGTGCATATTTTGCCATAAAAAATGGTACGGACAACCAGATGGTTGCCAGCAGTGGCCATAACATAAGTAAAATAATTGATAATATTTCCACTTTGCTGGTGATTTCCGGTGTAGGGGATATTAAATACACAGAGGATGCGGCGAATACCCTGTTCGGCAGTATGATGCTAGCGGCAGACAGCTATGGGGTTAAGTCTTGTTGGTTGGGCAGCCGTGAAGCCATGCCGGAGGAGAATACGGAGACTATCTGTGATTTGCTTCAGATACCGGAGGATTACACTCCACTGTGTGTGGGCGGATTTGGTTATCCTATTGATGACACTGATGTTAAGGTAACTTACTTGGATAGTGTGGTAAAAATAATCAGATGATAATTATGGTATATGGAGATGTGGTATAGTCCTTGGCAGTTATACCACAGCATTTTTTGAGCAAAAAATAATTTATTATACTTAAAGTAAAATTTTGCATAATATTCTTATTAGATGTATAATATAAAACGTTTGATTTGGTTAAGAAAGGAAGGTTTTAATGAGTATTAAGCAAAAGTTTTTTATGCTATCTGGTATTGCCGGAGCAATTATGGCAATTGTATCCATTGTGGGATATTTTACAGCTGCCACTGCACTGGAGAGTACAGTAGAAGAAGAGATTATTGCTGAGATTGGCAGACAGTCCTCCCAGGCTAATGATTGGCTTAATGCCAAGGGGCAGGTAATGATAGCTGGCGCAGCAGTTTTAAAGCAGATACCGGCTGAGGATACGGCTCTGGCCAAACGTCGGGAAATGGCATCACAAATCATGGACGATAACGAGGTATTGGATACTACCCATGCTATGGAGGACGGTTTTGCCGTAGCATGTCATGATGGAGATTTGACAGGGCAATCTGAGTGGACAAAGAGACCATGGTATACTGATGCTAAAAAAGCTGGTCATATAATATACACGGATCCATACAAGGACGAAACTAGTGGTGGATTGGTGGTAACGATTGCTGTTCCATATGATCGTGCAGGCTCTATCGGTGGTGTCCTAAGTGAGGACGTTAAAATGGACACTCTGGTGGAACAGGCCAAGGGAATCAAGTTCCGCGGCCAAGGCAAGGGTATGTTCATCAATCCGGACAGCAATATTATTATTGCATCTGCCGATGAGAATGAAAACCTTACCAGCATGAATGATAATCCAATTCTGAAGGCTCATGCAGCAGAAATTAAGTCGAATGAAAAGGGCTTTTTTGTATCCAATGAAGGCGGCGAGGAAAAAGTTGTAGCTTATTCCACTATTCCGGTATCAGGCTGGAAAGCAGTGGTTTCAGCACCTACCAGCTTTGTATATGGAGAGCTGCGCGTCCTTAAAATAACTTATGCGTTACTTACTGTTATCGGTACCTTGCTGATTGTATTTGCTTGTATTAAGTTCTCAACTCGTATTGTCAGAGTTGTGGAGTTCCTGGCGGATCGTGTCAACGATATGTCCAATGGTGTCCTTAATCAGCGTCCACTGCATGTAGACTCCGAGGATGAGCTGGGCCAGCTCTCTGGTGATGTGAACCGAATGAATGAGAACTTAAAAAAACTCATTGGTGGTGTAAAAAAATCTGCGGAGCTGGTAGCTGCTTCCAGTGAAGAGCTGACTGCCAGTGCCCATCAGGCAGCTCAGGCGGCAACCAATGTTGCGGAGACGGTAACTGAGGTTGCTGATGGCATGGAAAAACAACTGGTAAATGTTGATGGAACCAGGGAAAACGTTGACAATGTATCCAAGGACATTGAAAACATGACTGCTGAGGCCCAGGAGGTTGCGGCTGATACTGCTGAAACTGCTGAAGCTGCCCGTCAGGGTGAGGCCCTTATGAAAAATGCCACTGAAAGAATGCAGGGAATTGAAAAATCAGTTCGTCAGCTTGAAGAAGTTGTTGAGAAGCTGGGTGATAATTCTCAGCAGATTGGACAGATTGTGGAAACTATTGCCAGCATTGCTGACCAGACAAATTTGTTGGCCCTTAATGCAGCTATTGAGGCGGCTCGGGCTGGTGAGGCAGGTCGCGGTTTCTCGGTTGTAGCAGAAGAAGTAAGAAAACTTGCTGAGCAGTCTTCTGTTGCTGCAGAAGAAATCAAGAACCGTATCGGTTCTGTTCAACACGATACCGATGATGCAGTAACAGCTATGAAGCAGGGAACCGTAGAGGTTCAGCATGGAGCTGAGGCTGTACAGGGAGTAGGTGTACAGTTTGGCAAGATTATGGAAATGGTATCCAGCATTGAACTGAAGATGAAGTCAATTAGTCAATCAGCGGCTACTGTGGCAGCTGGTACCAGAAACATTGTTATGGCTGTTGATGATATTGATGAGGTAAGCCGTGTAACCAGTGATCATACTCAGACTATTTCCGCGGCAGCTGAGGAACAGTCAGCTTCCAGTCAGGAGATTGCTTCGGCATCCCATGCATTGGCTTCCTTAGCTACAGAGCTTTCTCAGGAAACCGGTAAATTTAAAATTTAAATTAAAAGTTTTTATAAAGAAGAGGATCGCATTTTGTAGAGACCCCCATAAGTTAGACCAAGTAATCTAACTTATGGGGGGCTTTTTATGGCAAAATATACTGCTGATTTCAAATTGAAGATAGTTCAGGAATATTTGAGAGGGGATATTGGATACGAT
>Ga0256405_10003297_pt1 | contig 33696 bp, 25 predicted proteins | sample RumenRJG_02DNA_FD_189096 | JGI IMG/M metagenome (GOLD analysis project Ga0256405, IMG submission 189096) | Bovine rumen microbial communities from Lethbridge, Alberta, Canada - RJG_02 | ecosystem: Host-associated > Mammals > Digestive system > Stomach > Rumen | place: Canada: Alberta...
CCAGTCTTGTCTACATAGATACTGTTTGTCTCTATGAGTTTTGAAAAACTAGTATAGTTAGGTAGTATCTTTGTAAATTTCATATCACAGTCCTAAAAAGATCATATTTATCTTAGTATATCATCTATTATACTATTAACTCTATGTGCAATAAGAAAATTATTGTACACGCTAAATCGTCAATAAATTTCAATAGCAAGACTTATAAATATATTAGCTACATCATACGTTCGTTGTTAACATATACTTCTGAGTCAACAATCTTAATGTCAGAGCTGTACTCTTTATCCTTTTTAACAAAAAACATAGTCTCACCTGGATCTTCATCTGTTGTAACTTTGATATTTCCATTTACAACAGGAACAGCTTCATCTTCAGATGCTTTAAAATCCAGTTTTCCTGAAGCTTTAATAGGTAGCTTCTTTTTTTCATACAGACCGATTGCAGAACCTAACTTGTCATCGATCACGCCTTCAAACTTATCGATATCGATGCCTTTTATGTTAGGAATTGAATTTGGAAGACCTGTTACTGCACCTGTATAGAGACTGCTCAAAGCATCTGCTGTAATGCCTTTTACTGTAATTGCTGCATCATAATCCTTTATATAATCAAGATTATCGCCTTTAGCTTTAAACTTAAGATCAAAGGTACCATCATCTTTTTGATTCTTAGCCTCTAATGTAGCTTTCAAACTATCAGATTTAAAGCCGATGGTCTTCACGCCTTTTGTTGATAACTCCATTTCATCAAATTTCTTTAAGGCTCCGATGCCTGTAAATTTGGTCTTGTACTTTAATGAATCAACTTTTCCTAATAAGACCAAATTGATGCTGTTAAATTCTGAGGATAAATCCACATTTTCATCTTTATCAATTTCCATCTTTATATCAGCTGAAATTGGATTTATTGCCCTGTCAAGATATCTGCCATCAAGCTTTAATTTTAAGGTTGCACTTTGACTTAAAGCGCTTACATTAAGTTTGGCCGAACTCTTTAAAGTATTTCCATCTAAGGCCAATATCTTTTGTCGTGCTAAATAATTGTTGACATCTTTAGTATCAAAAGAGATTTCTGCGTTTAAAAAGCCATGCTCAATTTTTACAGGAATTGCAAAGTTAACATATGGTGGATATGAAAGTGTAAGTGTGCCTTTTTGAGAAAAGAAACCTTTATCCTCAGCATTAAAATGAGCAACTGAAGCAATAGCATCAGTTCCATTCTCTCCTTGAGATGAAATATCGTTAATCTTTTCAATCTCATTATCAACAGCTGATTTTGTAAAATAAACACCACCAGCATATACAGCTACTGCTACAGCTATCGCACATGAACTTAAAATACCAATTGTTTTCTTTTTCATGACTAAATTCCTTTAAAAGTAACTTCATTCAAGGTATCACAAATGAATAAGAAAAACGCATGACTTGATCAAAAAGTTATTCGTACATGTGCTTTTTAGAGCTCTTTCACATAGCCATTAAGTATCTACTCAAATAAGGAACGCCAAATACAGTCAAAAATTCATTTTCTCGCGATTCATTACAAATAAAAACGCCAGGAACAAGTCCTGGCGCCAAATCTTCAATCAAAAAGGATCTTTATCTTAGTTTTGACCTTTAATAGCCTTTCTGCCTAAGAAGACGCAATCATCACCTAATTCTTCTTCGATTCTGATTAACTGATTGTATTTAGCAATACGATCTGAACGGCTCATAGAACCTGTCTTAATCTGACCACATGAAGTACCAACTGCAAGATCAGCAATGGTAGTATCCTCAGTTTCTCCTGATCTGTGAGATACAACAGCAGTGTAACCAGCATCATGAGCCATCTTAATAGCATTTAAAGTCTCAGTTAATGAACCAATCTGGTTGAATTTAATTAAGATTGAGTTTGCAATACCTTTCTTAATACCTTCAGCTAAGATCTTGGTGTTAGTAACAAACAGATCATCACCAACTAACTGTACATGAGAACCTAATTTCTCTGTCTGATACTTAAAGCCATCCCAATCTGACTCATTCTGACCGTCTTCGATTGATACAATTGGATACTCTTTTACAAGATTAGCTAAGTAATCAGTAAACTCGTGAGAAGTAAATGACTTACCCTCACCCTTTAATTCGTATAAACCATTTTCGCTGTTATAGAACTCTGATGAAGCGCAGTCCATAGCTAAAGTTACATCTTTACCAAACTCATAACCTGCTTTTTCAACAGCTTCTTTGATGCATGCAAAAGCTTCAGCATTTGACTTTAGGTTAGGAGCAAAACCGCCCTCATCACCTACACCTGTTGATAAACCTTTCTTCTTTAGTACTGATGCTAGAGCATGGAATACCTCAGCGCCAATACGTAAAGCTTCGCGGATATTCTTACCACCTACAGGCTGGATCATAAACTCCTGAATATCTACATTGTTATCAGCATGCTTACCACCATTTAAAATGTTCATCATAGGTAGTGGCATTACATACTTGCCTTTATGACCGTAAAGTTCACCAATATACTTGTATAGAGGAACCTTGCGAGAAGCTGCCTCTGCTTTAGCTACAGCTAAAGATACTGCTAAGATTGCATTAGCACCTAATTTATCTTTATTCTCAGTACCATCAAGATCGATCATGATCTTATCGATACCAGCCTGATCACATGAGCATTTGCCAATAATAGCTTTAGCAATAGGACCATTTACGTTAGCAACAGCTTTTAATACACCTTTACCTCCAAAACGTGATTTATCGCCGTCTCTTAACTCTAAAGCTTCTCTAGAACCTGTAGATGCGCCTGAAGGAGCTGCAGCACGACCAAATGAACCATCTTCTAAATAAACTTCTGCTTCTACAGTTGGATTACCACGTGAATCAATAATTTCACGACCGATAACTTTAACGATTTTTGACATGATTTCCTCTTAGCAAAAAAATCTTAATAACGAACACAAAATCATTGTACAGATATAGTTAGTTATATGCAACCTGAATTAGCATTAACTAATAATTTTTATTAAAAACTTAGCTTAGTCTGATAATTAACTTTTATAAATTGCTAGAGCGTGAACTCTTTAGCAAGCAAAGAGCACTTTGTCTTTAAGAGTGTAAAGTTAGTTTGGGTAGTATTTTTTCTGAATGGAAGTAGTCAGAATAGAGGTAGTCTGAATAGGGGTAATCTGAATGGAGTGTAATTTAAATGTATTTTGCAGGTAGCTTAAGATTTAGCTAAAAGTTTATGACTTAAACTAAATGTAGAGAAGCTAGCCTCTCTACTTTAGTTTAAAACGAATAACTTGTTTGTATGCCTTGTCTGAACCACCGTTTTTATGACTTTAAGTAAGGTCAATTTGTTTTTGGCTTAGTTTTTAGGAAAATTATAAGGCTCAGCTTGAGGTGTCTGCCAAACTTTCTTCAAATCATCAGGTATAGACAAATTCAGACCTAACTCTCTGTAAGGTCCAATATTATGGAAATCAGACCCTAATGAAGCTAAGAAATCATATTTTCTGCATAGTTCACACAGGTACTCATGATCAGCAGGCTTCTGCTGAGATGAAGCGACCTCAATGCCTAAACCTCCACAATCTTTAAAGTATTCCATTAACGCTCTTAATTTAGTGTTAGTAAGTGAATAACGTTTAGGATGAGCTAAAACAGGAATGCCACCTGACTTTAAGATAGCATCAACAGCTACACTAATATCAGGCCAATTGGTCTTTACATAGCAGCATTTACCTTTCTTAAGGTAATACTCAAAAGCATCTTCATTAGTCTGTGCTCTGCCCATCTCTACGATATAACGAGCATAGTTGCCACGAGTAATTGAAGCACCCTCACCGGCTCTTTTTACGCATTCATTATATGAATCAGTGAAGCCTTGCTTATCTAATTTTGCACCAATTTCTTGAGCTCTTTGAATACGTAAGACTCTTTGACCTTTTAGATATTCTTGAAGTACAGGTGCATCTTTATCAATAAATAATGCTGCCACATGAATTTGCTCATTATTCCATGTTGTTGAGAGCTCTGCACCAGGAATTAACTCTAATTTTCCTTCAGCTTCTTTTTTAGCTCTATCTATACCTAAAACACAATCATGATCAGTTAAAGCTAAATGTGTAAGACCACGACTAATTGCTCTTTGAACTAAAGCTTCTGGGGTAAAAGCACCATCTGATGCGGTTGAATGTGAATGTAAATCAATTTTTGAAAAAATGGCTGGCATTTTATTCTCCGTTTATCAATTCCAATTCTTCCCAACGAGCATAGAGCTTATCTAACTCAGCTTGCGCCTGATTTCTTTTATTGGTAACTTCAATAGACTTTTCAGGGCCGTCAGCAAATAAGGCTGGATCAGACAATTGCTCATCTAATAAAGCAATTTCCGATTCTAACTTTTCAACCTTATCAGGAAGCTCATTTAGCTCATGCTTTTGGGTAAAAGTAAGACCTTTTTTCTTCTTGGAATTGTTAACCTTTTCTGTTCCAGATTTAGATAACTGTTCAGACTTTTTAATATCTTTTTGGTTATTGTCCTTAGCTTGGCTTGTAGACAGATCTGCATTTTTAGAAATTCGCTCATAATAAGCTAACACATCAGACCAACCACCAATTACAGATTCAATATGACCTTTGCCATCAAAGACCCAAGTCTCAGTTGCAACTTTATCAATAAAAGCTCTGTCATGGCTGATAATGATAACTGTACCGTTATAGCTCGATACTAGATCTTCTAATAAATCTAAAGTTTCTAAATCAAGATCATTAGTAGGCTCATCCATGATTAGAACATTTGAGCTTTTAGCAAAAAGACGAGCTAATAACAGTCTGTTCTTCTCACCACCTGAAAGTACCTTAACAGGAGAACGAGCTCTTCTGCCTGAGAATAAGAAATTAGCTAAATATGAGATAACATGTTTATTCTTGCCGTTAATGCAAACCTCAGTATGACCGTCAGCTACGTTATCTGCTACAGACTTTTCAAGATCAAGACCTTCATGGTACTGATCAAAATACTGTATTTCGACATTAACACCAGTTCTTACTTTGCCTGATGTAGGCTTAATCTGACCTAATAGAGCTTTAATTAAAGTAGTTTTACCGGCAGCATTTGGTCCTGTAATACCAATTCTGTCACCACGCATCACAGTTGCACTAAAGTCTTTAATAACAGCCTTTTCTCCAAAAGAGATATTCAGATCTTTAATTTCAAAGACTAAATTGCCACTTCTTTGCGCAGAGTTTGCCTCCATAATGACGTTGCCCATACGGTCGCGTCGATTTGCTCTTATCTTTCTGCGCTCTTCAAGATCTTTTACTCTACCTTCGTTACGAGCAAGACGAGCTTTAACGCCACGTCTAATCCAAGCTTCTTCCTGAGCTAAGATCTTGTCAAACTCAGCATTAGCAAGCTCTTCTTTACGTAATCTTTCATCACGAAGTTCAATGTAGCGGTTAAATGATCCTGGATAAGAATAGAGTTTACCTCTGTCTAACTCGACGATCCTTGTTGCACAGTTATTAGCAAAGAATCTGTCATGAGTTACAAATACTAAGGTACCATTAAAGGCTTTTAGCTCCTGCTCAAACCATGAAATAGATTCGATATCCAAATGGTTAGTAGGCTCATCTAAGAGTAATAACTGAGGTTCTGATGCTAAAGCAGCTGCTAGTGCAACCTTACGGCGATTGCCTCCTGAAAGTGACTTTAATTCTAATTCAGGAGCTAAACCGATCCTGTTTAAGATCTTACGGACAACAGCATCTTTTACCCAACCGTCATGAGATTCAATAAAAGCAGACAGTTCTAACTGCTCATGAGGATCATCTGTGATGGAGAATTTAGATAAAGCTTCACCTACTACAGGTACACCACTTGCTGCAAGTGAGTAAGCTGTACCATGTTCATAGGCAGGAGGATCCTGACATAAAGTTGCAATCTTAAGACCTGATTGAATAATAATTCTGCCAGAATCTAACTCTCTTTTACCCTGAATTAAACTTAACAGAGTTGACTTGCCGGTACCATTACGACCTACAAGACAAATTCTTTCATTCTCTTCAATTGAAAGATTTGCCCCTTCTAAAAGTTTGTCAGCTCCGTTATTTAAATAAGCATCAATAATGGATACAAGACTCATTACAAATCCTTAATTCCATCAGGTCCAAACACACGTGGCTTATGAGAAGGTGCTCTAGTTTTACCTTTAGAAAAACCATCCTTACCCTTAGAATATGACGATTTACCTCTTTGGTAACCATTATCACGTGAGCGTCTTTCATTAAATGATGAATTCTCATCATCACGTCTAAATGGTTTGTGAGCAAATTCACCGGGACGCTTAGTAAATTTATCCTGTTTCTCGTGTCTGTAAGTTGAGTGACTCTCTTTAGCTTCACCCCAAACTTTATTTACACCAGTAGCACTTACACCAGTATTAGCTCCATATGCTCTACTCTCAGAGCCATTTGCAGAGCGTGCTGAGTAAGATCTTGAATTTCTATAAGAGCCTTTGTCAGAATTTCTATCCTGAGAATAATGATTAGACTCAGAGTACTCATGGTAAGTATTTTCTTTTACATCCAAAGCTCTCTGCCACTTAGGAGCAGCTTTTAATGTTGTCATAGGCTCAGGTGTTTTAACCATGTTAGCCTTGTTAAATTTCAAACGGTAACAGGTATGAATTTTTTTATCTCGAGCAAAATCTCGAGGTAAGGTGGCCTCAGAGATATTCTCAATTTCAAAGCCATAATCTTTGATAGACTCATCGATTGTAAAGCCTCTGAAGTTTGTGCAGAAGATAACTTCACCACCATCCTTTAGATGTCTTGTCAGATTTGAAAGTAATGCTACCTGATCGCGCTTTACATCAAAGCTTGTTTCCATACGTTTTGAGTTTGAGAAAGTTGGAGGATCAATATAAATAAGATCAAATTCTAATCCCTGATCTTGAGATAACCAGGAGAGGCAGTCTGCCTGAATGAATTGTGCCTTATCTGTAGCTAAATGGTTTAGCTTAAAATTCTCCATACCCCATTCAAGGTAAGTTCTGCTCATATCAACTGATACAGTAGATTTTGCACCACCTAAAGCTGCAGCAACAGAGGCTGAACAGGTATAAGAGAACAGATTTAAAAAGTCTTTATCTTTTGCTTCTTTTCTAATTAAATCTCTAATGAGACGACCATCTAAGAACAGACCGGTATCTAAATAATCATACAGATTTACTCTGAATAACGCATTGTTCTCGTTTACTGTCATGAACTCATTTTTAAGTTCTTTAGCTTTTTCGTACTGATTGTCGCCCTTTTGAACTTCACGGCTCTTTAAGATAACCTTGTCACCTGTAACGCCTGCAATTTCAACAGTTGCGCTTAACATATCCAATTCATGGCGTTTAGCTACACGAGGATTTACCTTAGCTGGAGCCTTATAAGCCTGAATTACATAGTAACCGTCATAATAGTCAATGGCAGCTGAGTATTCAGGAACATCAGCATCATACACACGGTAAGCGTTGGTATTTACATTCTTTGCCCACTTGCGCATATAGGTTAAGTTCTTCTTTAAGCGGTTAGCAAAGTCCGTTGCAATCTTAATGTTCTGCTCTTCTTTTACGCTTAAATCGTCAGTCTCGTTAATATCAAAGACTCTTAACTGACATAAAAGCTCACCGTTATAAAGTTTGTAAACTTTATTTGAATGCAGTCTCATGCATGAGAGCAATTCTGGAGATGATGAGATAACAGCAGCTCTTGCGCCTTTAAAGTTTTTCTTAAAGCCAGCACCAATCTCGGTATAAAGAGCGATTAACTCATTGAAGTTACCCATTCTCTTACCGTATGGGGGGTTAGTTACAATGGTAACTTTAAGATCTGAAGTAAATGGGTTATACAGGTTCTGTACAGGACAGTGATAAACTTTTACTAAATCCTCAAAACCTGCCTTTGCAGCATTTTCATTAGCAATATCGACAATTCTTTCATCAAGATCGAAGCCTACAATCTCAACTTTTCTCTCAATACACTTTGCAATACCGTTTTGAGATCTGGTTTTAGCGTCTTCTAAAAGCTCATTCCAGACATCTTTATCAAACTGTTTTAAGTTAAAGAAGCCATAGTGCTCTCTTCTGATACCAGGAGCTGTATCAGTAGCCACGCAGGCAGCTTCAAATAATAAAGTACCAGAACCGCACATAGGATCAATGAAGTTATCCCCTGTATAGCCTGCTCTTTTAATCATGGCAGCTGCTAAATTCTCTTTTAGAGGAGCGGCACCTGTGCCTCGGTGATATTCACGCTTTAGAAGAGCTCGACCTGAGAGATCGATTAAAATGTTGGCACTGCCCTTTTTATCTAAATGGCAGTTAATTAAAACATCAGGATTTTCTCTATCAACATCAGGTCTTCCACCTAAGGTTGTCTGTAATCTGTCGCAGATAGCGTCCTTTACTTTTAAAGCACCATACTGAGTGTTTCTGATTTCATCATTGGTACCTGTAAAGGAAACTGCGATGGTATTGCTCTTATCAAAATACTTTTCCCAAGCTACACCATTAGCACCGATATACAGTTCTGTGTCAGTTTCACAATAGAACTCTGACATCTCAAGTAAAATTCTTGAAGCAAAGCGAGACCAAAGACATGCTTTCATACCAAAAGCAAAATCGCCTTTAAAAGAAACACCTGCTACAGTTTCTTTAGCGTTTTGTGCTCCAAGATCATTTAATTCGTTTAATAAAAGAGTTTCTAAACCTTTAGGACAGGTTGCAAAGAATGATAATGCCATGAATTTTAAGCTCCAAATTTATGGCATCATTATACTTTATAGCGCTTATACTTTAAACGCTTTAAACATGCTGATCTTAGAATAAATTTATCTAAAAGAAATGTGGGAAAACAAAGTGTAAAGTTACTAATACTAGCAAAAATCCAATGTTGTATTTAGTAAATTTCTTCATGTAGTAAAGAGGATTGGCGTCATTAGTTTTAATGTAGAACTTAAAGGTGATCAAACTTGCCATAGAAGCAATGATAGTACCTAAGCCACCTACGTTCACACCGATTAAGAGCATATCAGAGTCTTTAACAAAATTAGATAACATTACTGTTGCAGGAACGTTTGACACGATTTGAGAGAGAGTCACAGAGATAAAATACTCATACTTATCAACAAAGGTCTCTGCAAAGTTGTTGACAGTTGGCATCTGACAAACATTGTTTACAAAGATAAACAAGAATACAAAAAGCAGTAATAGCTTATAGTCTGCCTGTTTAAACAGAGATCTGTCCATAAATAAAATTGCAATAAGAACCATGATGGCCATTACATAAACATCTAACACTCTTAGCACACTTAAAAGACAGAGCACAAACAGAACAGAGGTTATGGCACATTTTTTAGAGTTAATTGTAAGTGTAAGGTTACTCTCATACTTCAAAGGCTTGGTATCAATAAAGTGTGTGGTTAAAAACAACAGCACAAATGACACTAGGATTATAGGAATTGTGACTTTTACAAATGAGAGTAAGTCATAGTTAAAGACTGTATAGATAAACAGGTTTTGAGGATTGCCAATAGGTGTAAGAGTTGAACCTACGTTTGCAGCGATTGTCTGCAAAGATAGAACCTTAATCAAAAGATCTTGCCTGTTTACTTTTATAAAAGCAGCAATTGCAATCGGTATAAAGATTATCAATGAAACATCATTAGTAATCAGCATCGAGATGAAAAAATTGATAAAGATAAACAATCTTGACAGTGATCGTGCATTTTTAGACATCGAGCATAGCTTCATATAAGTCAAAGATAGTACGCCTAACTTTTTAAATGAAGCTACCACCAGCATTAAACATAAAAGCAATAAGAGGATCTTGATGTTTAAAGCATCAATGGTGCTTTTAAATGAGAATTGAGTAAAAAACGAGGTTACAAAAGCTAAAATGGCTGCTGTGTAGAGATCTGGATTTCTTCTAAGATATTGTAAGAGATTAAAGCTAGAGCTATTCATACTTTTTCTTTTGGCGGTTCTTATAGACTTAAGACCTTATATACTTCTGTAAATCAACGTTTGATGTATTCAGTATTGATGTATTCAAATAAATTCAATCAAGCAGTATATCAAAAGATCAAGACGCTGATGAAAGTAAGATCCTCAGCAAGAATAATGACAGATTAAAATCGATTAAGACTGGAATTAAGATTGAAGTCTAGATTAAGAGTGTTACCTCTGGGGAATACTCCCCAGAGACAACTACAGGAATTGCTCCTGTTTCTCTCCTGATATCAGCTCATTGGCCGTTTTAGAAACTCTTAACTTCTTAACGGCACAATAAGAGACATCTTTAATAAATTGTTAATTTATTAGCCACAACTATGCATATCTTAAAATGAAAGCGCTTAAAAGCTAAATTAGTACTCTCCTTCTTTAAGCCCAGTAGCCTTATAAATATCTTTAGGAGATATGCCTATGTCTTTTAAATTTTTTGCGATGGATAGTTTTTCTTCGGCTTTTCCTTCAACCTTTCCTTCTGCTTTTCCGTCATTATGGCCATCGGCATAACTTTTTTCCAATACAGCATTATTGTCCCACATTTTTTTAAACTACCTTGATAAGCAAATTTTTCTTTTTCAGAGAATTTTGCTATTTCAGCAATTCTAAATAATCTTGTAAACACTTGTTCTTTTAAAGCAAGAGGTTTATTGTTTAAAGCAGAAAGATTTTTTATTGCATACATCCATTTATCCTGGATAGTTTCAAGTTCATCTTCATTTTTGGTGAACTTAGGAAGTTCTAAATAATAGTATGCAATGTTGTCGCAGAACTTAGCTTTTGAACCTTTGTCGTATAAAACGACTTCATGCAGGTATGAATCACTGTCACCATCTAACTCACAGCCAACCAAGGTTATGCTATAGACAGCCTTAATTCTGTTATCAAAGACTCCTTGTGGAGCTTGATTGCTGATAAAGGAGAGAGAGTGGAATAGGCTTCTTGCTTTTATAAAGACAGGCAGTGAATTTTGAATTTGTACAATAATGTAAGAGTCATCAGATATCTTACAGCAAGTTCCTAAAATCGCATTTTTATCAAAGGGTAAAACACCAAGTTTCTCTAACGAGATATATGACAAATCTACAATTTGGTCTTTTAAGTTCAAGAATGAATTTAAAAAGCTAATTAAGAGATCTTTGTTTAGTTCTGTTCCAAACAGTCTTTTAAATCCAAAATCCGTATAGGAGCTGACATATTTACCTATTTCTGATGACATGATTTTTCCTCTAAATTTGTTTAATTATAGCTAAGCCAAAAGGACTGAAGACACTGTTATTAAATCATGAATCGAAACAGAGTGAAATTGAAATTAGCAGAACAATTATGAAATAAGAATGAGAAGAAACAAAAAGGGAGCAAATCAATGCCCCCTCTTTAGATTATTCAGTTAAACAAATTACTTGTTTAAAGCCTGAGCAACCTGAACTGCGATAGCTACGGTAGCACCAACCATAGGGTTGTTACCCATACCCATAAAGCCCATCATCTCAACGTGAGCAGGAACTGATGATGAACCTGCGAACTGAGCATCTGAGTGCATACGACCCATAGTATCAGTCATACCGTATGAAGCAGGACCTGCAGCCATGTTATCTGGGTGTAAGGTACGACCGGTACCACCACCAGAAGCTACTGAGAAGTACTTCTTACCCTGCTCGATACACTCTTTCTTGTAGGTACCTGCAACTGGGTGCTGGAAACGAGTTGGGTTGGTTGAGTTACCAGTAATAGAAACGTCAACACCCTCGTGATGCATAATTGCAACACCTTCACGAACGTCATCTGCACCGAAGCAGCGAACGTTAGCACGCTCTGAATCTGAGTACTTGATCTCTTCAACGATCTTTAACTCTGAAGTGTAGTAATCAAACTTGGTCTTTACATAAGTGAAGCCGTTGATACGAGAAATGATCTGAGCAGCGTCTTTACCTAAACCGTTTAAGATAACGCGTAATGGGGTCTTACGAGCCTTGTTAGCGTTACGAACGATACCGATAGCGCCTTCAGCAGCAGCGAATGACTCGTGGCCAGCTAAGAAGCAGAAGCACTTGGTCTCATCACGTAATAGCATACCGCCTAAGTTACCGTGACCTAAACCAACCTTACGATCCTCTGCTACAGAACCAGGAATACAGAAAGCCTGTAAACCGATACCGATAGCTTCAGCTGCATCAGCTGCAACCTTGCAGTCTTTCTTTAATGCAATAGCAGCGCCTACAGTGTAAGCCCACTTTGCGTTTTCGAAAGCGATACCCTGAATGTCACCAACAGTCTTGTATGGGTCTAAACCATACTTAGCGCAAATCTCTTTACACTCTTCAACTGACTTAATACCGTACTGAGCTAATACACCATTGATTTTGTCAATACGACGCTCATAACTTTCAAATAATGCCATCTTTGAGTACCTCGTTATTCTTTTCTTGGATCAATATACTTAGCGGCATTATCCCACTGACCATAGTGGCCCTGGATCTTAGCAATTGCGTCTTTACCAGACATCTCTGGGTGAGCCTTTAACAGATCCATTAACTTGCCTAAGTTTACGAACTCGTAACCTACGATCTCGTCATTCTTGTTTAAAGCTACACGGGTAACATAACCTTCGGTCATCTCCAGGTAACGTGGACCCTTTGCCTTAGTAGCAAACATAGTACCAACCTGGCTACGTAGGTTCTTACCTAAGTCTTCAAGAGAAGCACCAACTGGTAAACCGCCCTCTGAGAAAGCAGTCTGAGTACGACCGTAAACGATCTGTAAGAACAGCTCACGGTATGCAGTGTTGATAGCATCACAAACTAAGTCGGTGTTTAAACCTTCTAATAAGGTCTTACCGATTAAGATTTCTGAAGCCATAGCTGCAGAGTGAGTCATACCTGAACAACCAATAGTCTCAACAAGGGCTTCCTGAATGATGCCGTCCTTTACGTTTAAGGTCATCTTGCAAGCGCCCTGCTGAGGAGCACACCAACCCACACCGTGAGTTAATCCGCTGATATCTGTGATTTCTTTAGCCTGAACCCATTTACCCTCTTCAGGAATTGGAGCAGGACCATGGTATGCACCCTTAGTTACAGGGCACATATTCTCTACTTCTTTAGAATAGATCATTGGTGGTACCTAATTTGTATGTGTTCATTAAATAAGATTCTTTTTAGCCTTAGCCAAAAACAGCTTGATTATAATACAAGGCTTCGATTTTTTCCAAAAATGCGAGAATAAAAATCTATTAAAATAACTTAAAATCTTAAATTTAAGATTTTTATTCCGTAAGCGATTACGTCTTCCTTTTATATCAGTTTCAGGTTCACTTAAAAATGACCATTTCTATCCTGATTAGACTCTAAAATTGCACCTTTAATGTGCATATTTCTAAAAATGTAGTATCAATTGATCAATAAATACAAATCCACAGATTTTGACTGTAAAATTAACGAAATCTTTACAGAAAAGTAAGGCGTAATGCCTTTATAAATATAAGGAAAATAACACTATGTTAGAATCTGAAAATCCAAAAGGTCCATTTGCAAGGACTCTAAACAGAGTTCCTTTCATTCTGCAGATCGTAATCGGTCTTATCTTAGGTATTCTTGCAGCTTACGTTTACCCTGATGACAAATCAGTGATCCCAACACTAGGTAATCTATTCGTTAAAGCATTAAAAGCTGTAGCACCTATCTTAGTATTTACATTAGTTGCAGCTGCTATTGCTAAGCATCAGACCGGTCAGAAGACCTCAATGAAGCCAATCATTGTGCTTTACTTTGTTGGCATGTTAATTTCAGGTGGTTTAGCTTTAACCATGAGCTATATCTTCCCTAGCACCTTTACAGAATTAGCTCAGAACGCTGATGTATCAGCTCCATCTGGAATTGGTGAGGTTTTAATCAATTTTGTAAACCAAGCTGTTGAAAACCCAGTATCTGCATTTATCAATGGTAACTACATTGCAATCTTAATGTGGTCTATCTCATTAGGTTTAATGTTCAGAGTTGCTCACGACAATACTAAGCGTGTATTAGATGATTTAGCAGCATCTGTATCTGGCGTTATCCGTATGGTGATCCGTTTTGCTCCTATTGGTGTATTTGGCTTAGTTTACTCATCATGCACCCAAGAAGGTGGTTTTGCTAACTTACTAAACTACGTACATGTAGTAGTTGTATTAGTTGCAACCTTCTTAATGGTAGCATTCATCTTCAACCCATTATTGGTATTTATCGTAACTCACGAGAATCCATATCCATTAGTATTCAAGTGCTTGGCAAAATCTGGCGTTTGTGCATTCTTCACAAGATCATCAGCTGCTAACCTGCCAGTTAACTTAGCTTTATGTGAAGAAATGAAATTAGATAAGGCTACTTACTCAATTTCTATTCCTTTAGGTTGCACTATCAATATGTCAGGTGCTGGTATCACCATCGTTATTATGACTATGGCAGCAGCTCATACCTTGGGTATTGAAATTGACTTTGCTTCAGCATTCTTAATGTGCGTAGCTTCAATTCTGTGTGCTTGCGGTTCTTCAGGTGTAGCCGGTGGCTCACTAATGCTAATTCCTTTAGCTTGCTCAATCTTTGGTATTCCAAATGACATTGCAATGCAGGTTGTAGGTATCGGCTTTATTATCGGTGTAATTCAGGATTCAACTGAAACTGCTCTAAACAGCTCAACTGACGTAATCTTTACAGCAGCAGCTTGCAAGAGAGCACAAAGACTTGCTAATAAAAAGTAAGCTATAGTTAAAGTAGAATTTTCTAAAAGCTCTAGCCCCAAAAAGCTAGAGCTTTTTTGTTGTCTATGGTTCTTAATAAACTATGTTTGTAAATGAACTATATGAGGAAAACTGTATGAGCTTGCAGTCTTGCCACCTGTTATTTATGAATTGATGGATGTTGAACCTGACTTAGGTAAGTTCTGTATCCTGTTTGGTTAGATAGATACATAGAAAGTAGCACAATTATAAAATCGCGCTCAAGACTGAAATAACAGCTTTTTGATTTTCTCTTACCTTGAAGTATTTACTTACAGTTGTTGATTTGTGTTTTTATAGCTTCTACATCAGTCTTTGAAATGACTTCATCCATTCTCTTAAGATAAGTGCTTACATTATCTTTAGTAAGCTCATGTTCATGTTTTTCAATAGCATCAATCATTAAAGAATTTACCTTATCTGAATAATGGAACATGTCTTTGTAGTTTTTAAGATCTAAAGACAAGCCTGTATCATCAAAGCCATATAAGCTACAGTTATCCCTGATAGAACATTCTGAAGCAAGATAGGTAATGAAATTTTTGATTAGAGTTACGTGTTCTTTATAGTGTTCAGTTTGCAGCTTGTAATAAACAGCAGATGAAGGTGGAATTACTAGATAGAAATTGGTGCAACGCTGTTTATCAATTAGGCTGAAAAGCTCATTTTGGGTATAGTTCTTTAGGTAGTCTAAGCTAAAGAGTGCTAGCTCATTACTTTTACCATTGGTGTTAAGGTAACTTTTAAGGATATTTCTTGAGACTTCATTCCATGAGCAAACACCATTAAAACTGTCTTTATATAAAGGATCATCAATCCAGGCTGCTGGTCTATCTAAGGACTTTTTCACGCCCACACACTTTTCATTTTGTGAGAATGTCAAAAGGCACTTTACATAACCTGTTTTCATATAAGGCGACATGATGTCTACTAAATTGTCATCATAGATTTTTTGCCAGTTCATAGGCACAAGAGCTTTATAGAAAAGCGGGGACATCTCTAAAGAGTAAATGACCTTTTTGATGTCATTATGTTTAAAGGCATAATCTAAAACTACCTTTCTATCTGCAAGAGTTGAACCTGCTAAGGAAATGTTTACAAAGCGCTCTGAACCTTTATCTTTAAATAACTTTGCTGTTGCCTCATCAGAACTTGTGTTCTCAAGCATGCTAGTACCAATAATCAGACCTTTTACATTTTTATTCTCAAGATAGCCTCTTGCCTGATAGCGCATACTGCCATTAAACAGTTGATCTGGATTTGAAATGATATGCATAGGATCGTAAAAATACATGGCAACTGTATATAGTGCGAAGATGCCTATAAATAAAGACATGATAAGTACAAAGATCTTTTTACTTGCCATTACTTAATAAATCCTTCGAATTCCTTTTAAGGGCACAATTAGCTTTAAGTCAAAATCTAAACTCAAAGCTTTATTTAAACTGTGTTCTTTAGAAGTTAAAGTAAATAAACTCGGTGTAGCTTGAGCCAATAACAGCTAAAGTTACATAAAATAAGATAAGTGCTACAAACACACAGGCGCAATAGCCACCTACTTTATAGAGCACATGCTGTAACTTACCTTCTTTATGAGTATAAAGTTTAGATAATCTCTCATTCTTAATTGTTGCTACTTTAGCTAATAGCTCGTTGGAGTTTTTACAGGTTAAGACCACGATTAAAGCTAAAACTACATAAGTTATAGTCTGGTAATTCAAGCCTATCCCCTTTAGAGCTGACTTAAAGGTTGATAGTTGCTCTAATGAGAGTGAACCAAAATCAAACATATGAGAGTAGACTTCGTAAGCCACATTAAGGTCAGGAGCTCTAAACAGCACCCATGCTATATCTACAAAGATAAATGTTAAGATCCAAGCAGGAACTCTTGGAAGAGAATAGCTAAAATTATGAAAGACTCTGTGGATAATAATAGCTACACCATGTAATAGTCCCCATAAGACAAAAGTGTTACCTGCACCATGCCAGATACCTGTAATAAAGAAGACTATAAACAGGTTTACATAGGTTCTAAAACTGCCCTGTCTGCTACCACCTAGTGGGAAGTAGAGATAATCTCTTAAGAATGAAGATAAGGTAATATGCCAGCGTCTCCAGAAATCCTGAATTGATAGAGCTTTATAAGGGCTGTTAAAGTTAATAGGTAACTTGATGTTAAAGAACAGAGCTGAGCCTACCGCCATGTCACAATAACCACTAAAGTCAAAGTACAGCTGAAAGGTATAGCAAAATGAGACTAACCAAGATGTAAGCAGTGTCAGGTTATTAGCACTATCAAAACCATCACCTACCCAGATTGCAAACTTATCGGCGATGATAGCTTTCTTGATGAGGCCTATCGTAAAGATAAAGAGTCCAAAACACAGATTTTTGTAGTTTAAGAATAAGTTTCTTGCCTTAAAGAATTGAGGAATTAAGTCTTTATGGTGAACAATAGGACCTGCAATTAACTGAGGAAAGAAGGATACAAACACCGCATATGATACAAAATCATACTCTTTGGTAAGTCCCTTATATGAATCCACAAGATAAGCTATCTGCTGGAAAGTAAAGAAACTTATCGCAAGTGGCAGAACTATATGCACTAGCTCATAAGAAGTTCCTAATAGCAGGTTTAGATCTGAAATTAAAAAGTCAGTGTATTTGTAATAACCTAGTAAAGCTACGTTTGCTAACACACCAAAGATTAAGATGAGCTTTCTTTTAGTACTGCAAACTCTGTTTTTTAGAGTACGCTCATCAGAGTTTTGATTATCTTTAACACCTAACTTAGTCGCATCTTCATCTGCATTAGCTTCTTTTGACAGGATTGAGCCTATTACAAAATTAAAGACAATTGAGCCTAATAAGATCCAGATGTAGTCAAACTTCCAATAGCAGTAAAAGAAGAGTGAGCACAAAAGCAACCACAGTTTTGAGGCTGCAAAATATCGTCTTTTGCTAAAAAAGAAATAAACAATGATGCTTACTGGCAGAAACAGTAAAAAGTACTCAGGGGTGTTAAACAGCATTTAAAAAATCTTAACTTAAAAACTTTGGCTGATTTTAGCATATTTTTAACCTTCAAATTTACTCTACTCCCTTTGCCTATTATGTTTAAGCAATTCTTTTTAGAGTGTGTTCAATCGGCAATACATTGTTTCTTGAAGTAGTTCAGACAATTTTTCTAAAAGAAAGACTATGCTCTTTATATGATTTTAGTAATGCTATGCATCTAAGAGAGACGACTCTTAGGCAAAGCAGATGAATATTATTATGGGATGTAAAAATTATGCCAGGTATTGTTGAAGAAAAAGAAGGCAAACTGTATCGATATTTTGCTGGAACCACCACTGTAGTTGAACCTTGGGGACAGGATTCTTTAAGAGTAAGAGAAGTCATGGGAGGCTACTCTTTAGATGAGGACTTTGCCTTAAGTGAAAAAGTACAAAACTTCACGTCAATTATAAAAATCTGGACTGAAACTCAAGAAGTTGTATCTAATATGCCTGGACTTAAAACCGTTACCGCTCAATGTGGATCGATTACCCATGGCAATATCACCGCATCTTTTCAGGCTAACGGAAAACTTATCTTTACTAATCAACATGGCAAAGTACTTTTAGAAGAGTTTGCAAGAAACAGATTGGATGGAGCTTCAAAAGATCTTTCAGCGCTTGAAATTGAAGAACGCGAGTTCAAACCTCTTTTAGGAGGAGACTTTCAGGTGACTGCTCGCTTTGAAGCAAACAAAGATGAAAAGATCTTTGGTATGGGTATCTATCAGCGACCTTATCTTAATCTTAAAGGCTGTACCTTAGAACTTGCTCAAAGAAACTCACAAGCCTCTGTTCCTTTCTATATTTCCTCAAACGGCTATGGCTTTTTGCGGAATAATCCAGCAATCGGTGAGGTTAACTTTTCTAATAACCTTACAAAGTGGACAGCACTTTCAACTAAAAAGCTCGATTATTGGATCACCGCATCAGACAGGATCTCTACTCTTGAAGAAAGATACACCGAAGTTACTGGTAGAGTACCTATGATGCCTGACTATGCAATGGGCTTTTGGCAGAGCAAATTACGCTATGTAACTCAAGAGCAGGTGCTTGAAGTTGCTCGTGAATACAAAAAACGTAAGTTGCCATTAGATGTAATTGTTATCGACTTTTTTTCATTGGAAAAAGCAAGGCGACTGGTCTTTTGATGATGACTATTTCCCAAATCCAAAAGCTATGATCGATGAGCTAAAAGAGATGGGAATTGAAACAGTAGTATCCGTATGGCCTACTGTTGAAAAAGAGTCTGTAAACTATAAAGAAATGAACGACAAAGGTTACCTCATAAGAACCGATCGTGGTGTGCAGACTACCATGGAGTTTTTGGTCCCTACCGTTCCTTTTGATGCCACCAATCCTGATGCCCGTAAATTCGTCTTTGAAAAATGCAAAAAGAACTACTGTTCACTAGGAATTAAAAACTTCTGGTTAGATGTAGCAGAACCTGAATGTGCAGTTTATGACTTTGATAACATGCGCTACTTTAAAGGTTCTAATCTGCAGATTGGTAACCTCTATCCTGCGATGTATGCTAAGACTTTTTATGATGGTCTAAAGTCAACTGGTAAAGATGATGTTATAAGTCTTATCCGTTGTGCCTGGGCAGGCTCTCAAAAGTATGGAGCTTTAGTTTGGTCTGGAGACGTTGGTACATCATTTAAAGATCTTAAAAACCAGATCATGGCTGGACTTAATATGTCTCTTGCTGGAATTTCTTGGTTTACCACAGATATTGGCGGTTTCCACGGTGGTTATCCAGAAAATGAGGATTATCGTGAGATCTTTGCTCGCTGGTTTGAATATGGCTGTTTCTGCCCTGTCATGAGAGTACATGGTGACAGACATCCAAGACAGCCTATGGTAGGTTCAACTGGCGGTGGTATGTGCTGTTCAGGTGGTCCTAATGAGGTTTACAGTTATGGTGACAGAGTCTATAAGATCTGTTGTCACTATCTTGAGTTACGCGTAAAGCTCAAGCCTTATATTAAAGAGCTGATGAAAGAAGCTCATGAAAAAGGAACTCCTGTAATGAGACCAGTATTCTATGATTTCCAGGATGATCCTAAGAGCTTTGATGTTGAAGATTGCTACATGTTCGGTCCATCTCTGTTAGTTTGCCCTGTTTATGAAAAAGGCAAACTGTCTCGTGAGGTATATTTACCTAATGGGGCTAAATGGAGAGACACCAACACAGGTAAGCTCTATGAGGGTGGCACTACGATTACTGTAGACTCACCACTTGAATACATACCAGTATTTGCTCGTGATGACTTTAACTTAATCTAGTCTTTAAAAGGAAGCTTTGATAACAGAGCTTCCTTGTTTTATCATTTCTTTACATTTACTACTTTGCTTGTCCTTGCTTGTTCTTAATTTTCTTACATAACGCGCTCATGACAAGTACTAAAAAGTAAGTATCAAAACACCTTTCAAGTCTTTTTAAAATCTTTTTCAAATTATTATTTTTCTTTAATTTCAGATAGATAAGCAATATTACTTACAGTTTGTATCAGTAAAAAAGTCTTCAAAAAAAAACATCATGGATAATCTTGCGCCATGGTGAGTAGTTGAATTTATAAAATTCATCAAAGCTTAGGATTTAACTTAATAAAAGAAATTGATATGGGCACCAACACAAACGAACTATTAGATTTTGATAGAACAGTGATGACTTTGTCTGAGCTGTTATCTGATGAATTAGTAGGATCATTAGTTGAAGGTGCTGTCGACGAAATCATGCTAAATCCAGATAGCGCGCTTTATGTGCGTTATTCAGATGGTGAGAATGTCAAATATTGTGATATTTCTCCTTCAAAGGCTCAGATCTTAATTAGGACTGTAGCCTCAATGAGCAAAATTGATATTAACGTTAACTGCCCTATCGTCGAAACTGAAATTTCTTGTATCAATGCTAGATTCTCAGCTTTGCTGCCACCATTGTGTAAGTATCCTTGCTTCTGTCTGAGATCATTACACGCGCTCTCTTTGAATTTTGAGCATTTAGTATCACAAAACTTTATCTCCAAAGAACAGTTAACCATATTAGATGATCTTATAAAAGAGAGAAAAAACATCTTAGTTTGTGGTCAGACCGGATGTGGCAAAACCAGCTTTATCAATTCAATGTTAAAAAGGATTGCTCTTGTAGAACCATTCTCACGAATCGTCTGCATTGAAGACACTCCTGAACTTAAGATTGAAAATGATAATGCTGTTAATTTAGTCTCAGGTCCTAATACCTCTATTAGTACCTTAGTAAAAGCAACTTTAAGACTGAGTCCTGACAGAATTGTTGTAGGTGAGGTAAGAGCTGAAGAAGCTCTTGATCTTATTGATGCTCTATCTACAGGACATTCAGGAGGACTAGCTTCAATTCACGCAGGCTCTGTAGAGCAGTGTCTTGAAAGATTAAAACTGCTTATAAGCCGTAATCCATCTGCCCCAGATAACATTGACAGCATGATAGCTCTAGCTGTCAATGCCATCATTATTTTAAAAAGAGAACCTTTAAGACACGTATCGTGTATTGCCCTTGTAACAGGATTAGAACAAGGCAAATTTACTTATAAATACCTAGGAGAAAGTAAATGAAAAACGCTTTATTAAAACTTACTGCTTTTATTATCTTAACAGCTGTCTTCAAAGATGCACTAGCTGCTGATACCGCATCCGGCAGCAGTGTCTTACCTTATGAGACGTGGCTTAAAACAATTCAAAAGTCATTAACAGGACCTGTAGCTTTTTCAGTATCTTTAATTGGTATTGTCTCCTGTGGTGCTACCTTGATTTTTACAGGTGGTGAGATGGGACGCTTCATGCGCAGTATTGTGTATCTTGTAATGGTAATGACACTGCTTGTAGGTGCTAATACTTTGATGTCATCCTTATTTAATGGTGCAACAATTGAACTTTCTTCTGAACTTTCTTCTGAACTTTCTTCTGAACTTGCTCCTATCTCTAATGAAATGTCTTTAAATGACAAGAGCCATAAACTTAACGAAAAAACACTATCTGACAGAGCAACTTCATCAATTGGATTAGATTCAATAGAATTAGATCTTTCTAAAAAGACAGCTAAGGTAACAGCTCTTGCTGGTAGTTCTTCAAACTTATCAGCTAAAGACTATGCGTCAACTAATCTGTCATCTACTAATCTGACATCTGCTAACTTGTCATCGACTCTCATTGACAGCCCTAAAGGCTACAAAGCATCTCAATACCTAGACTCATTTAATGATGTAAAGCATGACTCTGTATTTGGCAGTTTTAAATTCTCTTTTCACCAAGATGAAGCTTTAATGGCAGCCTGCTAAATAAAATTGCTGTTTTTTATGCGTTACTTATAGTTCGCTGTACGGTTTATTAACGTCTTAATTACTGATCTTGATTTGGAGTTAGTGTGTCTGGAGTAAAACACCCTGTTTACCAATCTGTGCTGCGTAAACAGAGCTTTTTAGGTTGTGACAGAGAGCTGTGTATGTTGCTCGTATTTGTAACCATAGTAGGCAGCATCTTTAGTTTTTCACTGATTGCTACTCTGGTGTTTTTAATTGTTTTTGTGATTTTGTACTTGTGCCTTCTAAAAATGGCCAAAGACGATTTGTATTTAAGAAAGGTGTACTTAAAGAACATTCGTTATAAGCCCTATTATTTGGCACAAAAGTCTTATTACTCTAGACAAATTGTAAAAAAGAATAAATAGCATGCTGTCAATTAGCCTTTATGTTTTGTAAATAGACTCTGTCTTACTTCATGGTTACAGATCACACTGATTAACAATAACTATAAACAATAACCTATAACACCAATAAAGCTACAGTAAAACTTATAACCTATTATGATAAAAGCTCTCTTTTCATCTTTGTCATTGTCTTTAGCGCTCTTATGCGTGCTGTTCGTGGCTATTATGGCCAAGAGAATGTGGAAACAGTACAAATGTGCCTCAAATCAGCCAGGATTTACCGATCTTTTAGATTACGCGCTATTAGGTCCACAAAACACCATTATTTTAAAGAATGGTGCCTTATTAAAGACCTTTAAAGTAAGAGCACACGATCTTAGTTATGCTGACAGTGCTCTTATAAGCCGCACACAAGAGTTAACCGCTAATGCCTTTAGAAAGTTAGGTGGCAACTTCATCTTGAACGTCGATTTTATACGACAGAAAGTCACTGATATTGAAGATTGCGAATACAAAGGTAATGACAAGGCAAAAAAGCTCTATTACAAGAGAAAGGAGTTTTTCAAAGAAAACTCAACCTACACTCATGAGTGCTTCCTTACTATTACCTCTTTATCTCACTCATTAGGCAGCATTCGCAGTATTGCAAGTCTGTTTAATGATGAAAGTCTGAAAAGAGACATATCTTCAGATAACGAGGTCACAGAGCTAAAGATAGCCGATGATAAGGTAAACAGTGTCATTGTTGAATTTTCAAAAAGCGTTGATGCCATCAAAAACTCTCTTGAGAACACTTTAAAGCTCGAAGAATGTACCTTTTTAGATAATCCAAAGTTAAATGCTAAGAATTTTGGGGTAGGTAATTGTCCTAAAATTATCTCACACGAAACTGTTAACTTTTTAAAGTACTGCATATCAGGTAAAAAGATTGAGCTAAACTTGCCTAAAGGTGATTACTACCTAGACTCACTGTTATCATCAGATGACTTTACATCAGGTACTGCGCCTAAGTTATCTGACAGATATATTGTAGTAGTTGCCATAGAAGGACTGCCTTTAGAGTCTGAGTTTAATATTCTGCACAGATTATCAACTCTTGATTTTGATTATCGTTTTTCAACCAGATACATAAGCTATGACAGCTTTACCTCACAGGTACTTTTAGAGAAGAACCGTCGTTTATGGGCTCAGAAAAAACACGGTTTTATAGCGCAGTTTTTTAACTCCAAAAGCGATAATGAAAACCAGGATGCTGTAGAACAGTTAAATGACATCAGCGATGCAAAAAAGAACCTAGTGCAAAACTCTTTAAGTTTTGGTTCTTATTGCGCGAACATCATCTTTACAGGCACTGACGCTAAACTATTAGAAAAGCAGGCTTTAAAGTGTGTTCAGGCAATTGAAGCTTCAGGCTTTGGTGCAAGAATTGAGACAGTAAACGCAACAGAGGCATATCTTGGATCTCTGCCAGGTCACAGTCTTGAAAATGTAAGACGCGCTCTCATACCTAATACTGTTTTAACTGATCTTTTACCTTTAAATCAGATCTATACAGGAGAGAGTATTTCTCCTAATTTTAGATACGGTAAGAATAAGCCTTCTTTAATGACTGTAAGAACCTTAGAGGGACTTTATGCTCATTTAAATCTGCATGATACGGATTTGGCCAATACCTTAGTTGTAGGACCTCCTGGCAGCGGTAAATCCGTATTTTTAGGCAGTCTTATTCCATCTTTTTTAAAGTATGACGGTATGAAGATCTTTGTCTTTGACAAAGGTAACTCCTTTTATGGTTTAACCCGTGCTTTAAAAGGGAACCACATTAAGCTTGAAAATGGTAAAGGTATTCGTTTCTGCCCTTTAGCTAAGATTGATACTCCTAATGAAAAAGATGAAGCTTTGCGCTTTTTAGAAAAGCTCTTTATCTCACAGGGTTATGAGACTGATCTTAAGTTAAAAGACGATCTGCGTGATGCCTTAACCTTACTCTCGGACTTTGATAAACACGAGCGCACTTTAAGTACTATGTGCACACTGTTGCCAAGAAAAGAGCTTAAGACTGCTCTGTCAGCTTTTACTAACAGCGTCATTGAAAACTCTATTTTAGATGGTGACTCTGATCCATCATTTAATGCCGAGCTTACTGTCTTTGAATGCGGTCAGTTCTTTGAAAAAGCTGATGACTTTTTATTTCCAACCTTACAGTGCATCTTTAATCTAATCAATAAGAGCATTATGACAGGAAAGGCAGGTGCCATTATCATCGATGAGGCCTGGATGATGCTGGCTAATGAGGAGTTTTCAAAGCAGCTTATAAGCTGGATCAAAACCTTAAGAAAGCACAATGTTGCAATTATCTTAGCTACACAGTCAATTAACGATCTGTCTAAAGCGTCTAACATTGGAGACTTTTTAGATTGTATTAAAACCAGAATATTTCTGCCAAACAAAGATGCAAACACTGAAGCTTTAAAAGGCTTTTATAAAAAGCTCTCACTGTCTGACAGTCAAATAGATGCTATCTGTAAAGCTAAACCAAAGCATACACTCTTTTTACACAAAGACGTTAACTTTATGCCTTTTTCACTGGCACTCTCTAAACCAGAGCTAAAGCTTTTATCTCTATCTGAAAACGACAAATCTTACGTGGATGAAATGTATGAACAATATCAAGAAGAATTTGCCTATCGCCTATAAAGGTCCTGCTTCAAAGAAAAAGGCAAAAATTGCCACTGGCATGAAATTGATTGATCTTGCAACCAAAGCTCTGCGTACAGAGCTTGTACCTGCTTTCATGGGAATGTTAGGTATGGCTTTAGGTTTTATCTCTCTTTCTTACTGTATTGATTTAAGCGGTAAGACTCAGTTTCGACCTTATGTGGTAGCAGTAGATAAACAGGGCTCAGTGCTCTTTTTAGAGAACAGAGATCAAGACAGCTTAAGTTCCAAAGTAAAAGCATCTTTTGTCTGTGAATACGTAGACAGACTGTATTCTGTAAGTGAGGATAAGGCTTTGCAAAGACGTTTTATCAACGAGATCTACGCTAAGACCTCATTAGGAAGTGCTGCTTCTGCCTTTATTGATAACTTTTATACCAAAGCTAACGTGATGTCATATGCAACAGATCTTCAGAACACCGCTATTGAATCTGTAGTGTCACTTACAGATAACACTTTTGAGGTGACCTTTAAACTCATGACCCGTCATAAAGAACAGACCTTAACTGAAAGATACAAAGCATTTGTAAGTTATAAGAGGCTTAATGTCACTTATGACAATCTTGAGGAGGTAAGACTCAATCCTTTAGGTCTGTTTGTAAACGAGTTTAATGTCAATAAGATCATTGAGGTAGCATCATGAAAAAGACTACCTTTATGAAACTAGAAAAAATGTCTTTACTCTCAGTAATGATCTCCTGTCTATTCTGTTCAAGTTACAGTGCCTTAGCTGATAACGTGAGTTTAGATGACAGAGATCTTAAGACTCTGTCGAAGTTAGACTTATTAGATTCTAAACAGGTAGCAGGTACTGCTTATAAGGCAGGCTTAGTAACCTTTGCCTATGGTTCTGGTATTCCTACTGTCGTTTGCGCTTTACTTGAACTTACTGATCTTGCTTTTGAAAAAGGAGAGCGAATTCTCTCTGTTCAATTAGGAGATTCTGTGCGTTGGAATATAGAAAGTGCTGTATCTGGCACAGCACAAGACAGTGTAGAGCATTTGATTGTAAAGCCATTAGAGTCAGGACTTAAAACTTCAATGCTTGTCACCACCGACAGACGCACCTATCACCTGCGCTTAAAATCTACTGAATCTGATTTTATGCCTGCTGTGGTGTTCTCATACCCTAATACTTTAAAACTACCATCATCCAAGCATTATGATGATCCTTACTTACAATACGCAACTTATGAGTCTAATGAGGACAGTTCTTCACCATCACAGCAAAACTTAGGAACTAAAAATTATCCTTCAACAGAGCAGATTGCCTATGAGAAGAACTCTCGTCCTGCTTTGACTGTTGCTGCTACTTACAAAGACAGTACTCAGAGGCGTAACTACAACTATTCAATTGACGGTGACTCTAAGCTTATTCCTCAGAACGTATACGATGATGGTAAGCGTACCTTTATTGTCATGAATAATCCAATAAACTCAAGCTATTTACCGGTATTGCAGGAAATAAGCTCTGAGAGATTTTTATTCTTTGGTGAGGATAAGACTAATACCATTAACTTTACCTATTTTGACAATACCTACGTAGTAGATGGCATCTACTCCCACCTGCGCTTGATCTCAACTAATGGAAATGAAAAGCAGAGCGCTGATGTTATAAGACTTGAGTCATAGGAGTTTAGATGTCTTTTTCTCTTATAAAACAGGGGCAATTATCTAAAAAGCCGGTCTACCTTTTAATCGGTGGATTTATTGCCATAACTATCTTTTTTACAGTGCTCTTCAGTTTAAAAGAGCAGGAAAAGCTCAATGAAATTAAAGATAAGCAAAATGGAGCTAATGTTCAGTCATTACAAGCTAATATTGCAAAAGCAGACAAACTAGGTGTTTTTGAGGCAAGAGACGAAAACCATCATTCTGCTTATGACAATACTGGCAAAAATCGAAAACAGGTTTTAACAGATGTTTCAGCTGAAGCTGTAGATGATGAGGATTTTGCTAAAAACTACGTCAAGTATCAGGAGAGACATGCCCTAACCGACCGCAGTTACAAAGGCAGTGACGATTCATCTCAAGATAAATTTGTTACCAAAACTGTATCTTTTGAGGATTATGACGGTACTCCAAAAGAGGCAGAAGTGCCATTGATGCAAAAGGCAAAACCAAAATCAGAATACTATGAACAAGCTTTAAAGGCCTCGAGTAAAGTAAATCTTGAGATAAAACATAGTGGTTTAGGCAACTCTTTATTTGATAAAGACAACAGCCTCAACAGTACTGAATCCACATCAGAATTTAAGCAACCAAAATTAGGATCTTTAGATAGTCCTAGTACTTCTAATTCTCAGGATAAACCTAACGAGAACACACTTGAGAGCTACGATAAATTAAAACGAAATAACTACGTTTTAAAAAGTGAAGTTGAAAATCCTAAAACACCCTTTGCACTGATGCAAGGCAGTGTCATTCATGCAACTTTACTAAACGGAATTAACTCAGAATTACCAGGACAAATCACAGCTCAGATCTCTCGTGATGTTCATGACTCCATTATAGCAAAGTACCTTTTAATTCCACGTGGTTCAAAACTTGTAGGTCAATATGCCTCTGGTGCTGCCTTTGGAACTGAAAGACTGTTTATTGGCTTTAACAGGATCATTTTTCCTAATGGTCAGTCAATTAACTTAGGTTCAATGCCTGGTCAATCTACTAATGGATATGCAGGCTTTGATGCAAAGGTTGATAACCATTACTTTAAGATCATTGCAAATTCATTATTGCTATCTAGCATCAGTTCAACAGCTGATCACTATGAGGATACCTACAATTTAGCTGAAGGTCATCAACGTACTATCGCAGGCTTTAAGGCTCAGGGTAGTTCTAATATTTCTCAGGCACTAGCTAAGATCATTGAAAGAAACATCAATCTCTCTCCTACTCTTTCTGTAGAAGCAGGATATGCCTTTACTGTAGCTATTACTCAAGACATTTTCTTTAAATCACCTTATGGAGCAAAAGCTTATGGTCACTTTAATAGATAGAATGTGTAATAAATCTAGACCGTGTAATAATTCAGGACTTTCTAAAAGACTCTTTACAAAGTCACTTAGATCTATCCTCTTATTTATGTTCATGCTGTTATTTACAAGTATGACTGTAAGGGCTGAAGAAAAGGCTATGACCTATAGTCAGGTTCAAGAGCTTATTTATCAGCTGAACAATACTCTAGCTATATTACGCTCTTGGTCTAATGAGAATAAAACCAAATCTGACAAGCTTGAAACCTATATCAAGCACGACAATGTAAGAGAGCAGGATAACTACGAGTATCAGCATAAAGAGACCTGGGCTAAGGTCAAAGATCTTAATCAAAACTCATTGATGCTCTTAGAGGCAAGTTATGCCTTTGCTAAAAAGACCGAGTCTGCAGCTGAATTTTCAAAAAACAGTATTCGTACCGATGCTTGGGAAAAGTGTATACGTGCTAAAAACTGCACTTTTAAAAAGTTAAACGAAATGATGGATGAGGAGTCATTAGAACTCTCAGACTTTACCAAGAAGAGTGCTTCAGATACTCAAAAAGCCTTAATAGAAAGTATCGACAAGCTAAATGAGATGTGTGGTGAATCTCAAGAAGCAAAAGGTCTCAACAGTTCTATTGATACTTTAAGTAAGGTTAACTCAACTCAGGTTACAGCTATAAGTTCTTTATCAGGACAAGTGTCAAATCTGGCAAGAATTACCGCTCATAACTATCAGATGCAAAAACAAAATGAAGAGTTAAAGCAAAAATCTGACGAGCTTTACTATGCTGATACAGGAACAGTTCAGTCGCCTCACCTTGATACAAGCTTAAAAAACTATGAGTAGCTTAAAAATGAAAAACTACATGAATAACTGCATGCATAAATTTTTACTTTTATTATTTCTGCTTTTGATATCTAAAGACACTATTGCACAAGAGGTAAAAGATCTTACCCTAGCACCTGACGGCGTTTTAAACAGTCTTACTATTCTGTTTATTGATAACATCTCAGAGGCTGCAACACCAATTAAAGAAGCTGCAAACAGACTCTTCTGGATCTTAGTGCCAATCTCAATTGTGATGTTAGGTGTTAAGAGCATATTTAAAGATGGCAATATGCAAAGCTTTATGGGTGATCTGGTAAGGCTAGTTCTGATAACTGGCTTTTACTACTATTTACTTGACAATGGTACCGCTATAGGTCATTCAGTAATCGACTCTTTAACCTCCGTTACTACTAATGCAAACACAGGACCTTCAGAGCTTATTGATCTTACTTTTAATATTGCCTCAAACTTAAATCAGAACATAAGCGCAGGCTTATTTAATGCAGTTACTGGCTTTATTCTGCGTTGCATGGTTCTTGTGTTTATGTTCATTATGTTTTTGGTGGTAATTAGATTAACTACACTATTTATTTGTGCACATATTCTTTGTATCTGTGGCGTATTTGTTTTAGGTTTAGGCGCAATCTCTTACACAAGATATATTGCTATTAACTTTTTTAAATCCATCCTTTCGATGTCATTAGAACTTATGACTACCCTACTAGTGGTAAATTCAGGATGCTTAATCTTAAAGAACCTTAAAAACAAATCTGAAGAAATTGTAGAGTCAGGTGCTTCATTTGGTTCTAGTGAGTGCGCAGTAATTATATTCACAGCCCTTTTTATCTACATACTGTCAAAATATCTACCAGAAGCAGTGTCAAATCTTGTGACTATGACCAATGGCAGAAACGCCAAAAGATCAAACAGCAAGATCTCTTTAAAAATACCAAGCATCAACTTGAAAAAATAAGGAAGGTAATTGAGATGGTCGGTGATGTAGGGTTCGAACCTACGACCCTCTGGTCCCAAACCAGATGCGCTACCGGGCTGCGCTAATCACCGAACGGAGAGCATTATATTAAGGAGTAATGATCTTGTCAACAAAAATATTGTTGATTTTCTAGTCTACTGACTGAATTAAAAAGATTTTTTTATCTTCATAGAGCATTTTAAACTATCTAAGTCTTGGTGTTTTATAATGACAACAGTTGTTTATTTGGGGATTTATTATGGACATGACTCAGCAAAAAGTTACTTGCCTTATGGAAAGCTCTATCGATGGACGTCTAGACGAATCAAGATGGTCTGTTTTATATGATAGTAATGGCGAAGGTGAGCCTGATGTGTATTACGAGACCAAAGCCAAGTTAAATCCTGAATTGTCTATTCTTGGAAAAGAGACAATTTTACGTCACCATTGCAGCATTCCGTTTAAGTCTGATACTCACACCAAGATTAAAGCTCCTAAACCATTTTTAGGTATCAGAGAGAACGCTGAAATGACCGCTGTGTTTGACTCAAAAGGATCTATTGCCTATGAAAACAACGAAATATGGGGTAGCACGTTGCTTGTTGTTTTAGGAGAAGACACCGCTAGTGAAGAGTATCTTGAGTTTTTAAGAAAAAAAGAGATCTCTTATACCTTTGCAGGAAAGGATGGTCACGACATCAAAAAAGCACTTCAAAGTCTATACTCTGATTTTGGCATTAAGAATGTTCTTCTATGTGGTGGCGGTGTCTTGAATGGATCATTCTTAAAGCAAGGTCTCATTGATGAACTTTATCTTGTGCTCTACCCTGGCATTGATGGATTGAGCGGAGTCAAATCAATTTTTGAATATGAAGGCAAAGAAGGAGAAAAACCTTGTGATGGTCAATCTCTTGAATTACTGTCTTGTGAGGTTGTAAGAGCAGGTGTAGTACTTTTAAGATACAGATTTCATTTTTACTCAATTTAAAGTTGCAATATCACAATAATACTGTAAAATTATACGGTCAATTTTGGTGAGATGTCCGAGTGGCTGAAGGAGCACGCCTGGAAAGCGTGTATACGTTAACGCGTATCACGGGTTCGAATCCCGTTCTCACCGCCACTTAATAGCCAGATTCCCTTATTATTGCGCGTCAACTATACGATCACTAAGTTCACACAAATTTTATATATCTTTGTTAGTTTTTTCTAAAAAAGAAGTTTAACTTAGAGTTAAGTAAACAATACAAAATCCACTTTGAAAATGTAACTTTTCTCAATAGATAAACGATTGGAGATAAGATATGAAGTACAGAATAGGTCTTCCATTTTGGAAACAAATATATAAACTGTTTGGCGTAACCTTATCATATCGCTATGACATTTTTAGATCAAAAGAAACAGGTTTAATCTATGGTTGTAGTCCTGATATTAAGGGGCTCAATGCAGAAGGAAAAACTGTTCAAGAAGTAATCGAAGCTATTGAAAGTGGAGCATACGATCTAGTAAGACTCGACCTTTATGGAGTTGATGACGAAAATGACCACCCAAAGATTTCTCCTAACGGGATTATTATAGGTGCACTCTCTTAATGAACGGTACTACAAAGTTGTCATTGAAATCCTAAAAGAACACGGCTACAGGTACTATCGTAACGGTAAAGGTTCTCACGAGATTTGGATTAAACAAGATGCTCATGGAAAATTAACAGGTCGTGTTCAAATTCCTACACATTTGGCAGATAAACATTTTGTGCAAAAGCTACTTCGTGATATTGGTATTACAGAGAAAGTTAATTAGCGATTATAAAGCCTCTACAGTGGTAGTTTTGTCATTATAGCCCTAAGATCTCGGTCATAGTTCTTACACTATATTTTTAACTCATCAAAAAATCTCCAAAATTAGTTTACCTAATGAAATATCAGATATAAGAATACACTTACATTATTTATATTAAATATCGGAAATAATATTATGGATCTTAGCTCTGCTTATTCTGTTCTAAGTAACATCTATGCAAACTACAGTAAGAAATCTAGCTGCTTCTACGTTTATTCTTACCGTCCTACTTATGACATTTCTACTAAGAGCACCTTAAAAAAGTATGTTACCAGTATTGGTAAGATCTGCACCGTAGATGGTATTGGTACCATTGAGTTCAATGCTAAGTTCCTTAAAGCACATCCTGAATTTATCAATTTAAAAGTATTTCGCAGAGCCAAGAACACCATTTACATCGAAGCTTTAGAAGGGAATAAGAGCTCTTTAGCATCTTCACCAAAAGACAGTCTTTTAGAAGCACGTCATATGAAGATTGGTGCCTCTTATTTCATAGTAGAGGTGTTAAAGAGCTCTTATTCAGGCAGAGCTTTAAAAGCCTTATATGATTCAAGGACAATCACTAAAACACAGTACGACATCATGATGACTGTGCTTGTTTACTCTATATGTGAGGGAGTAAAACATTTAAGTGCTATAGAGTACTTCATACGAGATCATGTAGTTCCTTATACAGGCAACATCAATAAAGACACCATACAGAGGTTATATGGTGTGATTAACAGTGAGTTTATCATTGCCTTTTATAAGAAGAAGCAGGAGCTGATGCAGGCAGACTTTTCTAAAACTCAAACCTGTTTTAATGAGAGAAAGTTTGTAGCTCTAGATGGTACTAACATTGATATCAGCTCAAGGGAAATAGGTAATGCTGATTACGGTAAAGCTAAAAGCGGTAATGACAATCCTATAATCAACTTTCTAACTCTCATTGACCAATGTACAGGAGTACTGTTAGGACACTGTACCTACTCAGGACATACTACAGATATTGCAACATTAGAAGGCTCTGTAAAGCAGCTTTCATACTTTGGCTGTAAGAGCTATACCCTAATCATTGACCGAGGATACTGGTCTATATACAACCTCTCTGTTATATACAACATGGGTATTGATGTAATAGTCCATGTAAAGACCTCTCTATCAACTTCAATCAAGAACTTTATCAGAAGTATTGTTGATGATATGTCTGTTGGTAATGGCTGTGTAAAGATAGAGCATAACAATGAAGTAAACTACGCCAACCGCTTTGAGATGAGTTGGAATTATTTCGATGTTAAAGAGCAAAAGAAAAAGAGAAAGCCTATTTACCTTTATGCCTTCTTTAATCCTAGCCTTGCTAATGATGCTAAAGAAGAACTTATTGCTGAGGTGGCAGAGCTTAATAAGATCTATGATGATTACAAAAAGAGTCTTGCTAAGGCTAAAGCTCAACATAAAAAGAATCCTGAGATGCCTAAGCTTACGGAGAAACAGCAAGACTTAGTCAAAGAAGGTATTATTGTCCTTAATACCAGTGTTAACCGTTATGACATCTGCAATGAAAAGGCTTATAAATACTTCCAGTCAGCAGGTATCTGGCTGTTAGCTTCTACACAACAGTTTGAGTGTGAAGAAATATTTTTAAGATATCGTCAGAGAAATGAAATTGAAATTATGTACAGATATTTCAAAAACCACGTTGATGCTGATACCTTAAATGTATCTACTGAACACACATTCAATGCTAAATTGTTTATCATACCCAAGACCTTAAGCAATTTTAGCAGAAGGGTTAGGTTGGTTAACGATCTGGTTCACTAAAGTTGGCAGATC
>Ga0256405_10003298_pt1 | contig 33687 bp, 25 predicted proteins | sample RumenRJG_02DNA_FD_189096 | JGI IMG/M metagenome (GOLD analysis project Ga0256405, IMG submission 189096) | Bovine rumen microbial communities from Lethbridge, Alberta, Canada - RJG_02 | ecosystem: Host-associated > Mammals > Digestive system > Stomach > Rumen | place: Canada: Alberta...
CACCGGAAGGTGTTTCAGGCCATTCCCCATGGCGATACAATTCAATACAATTAATTTTAAACTCATAGCTGTAGCGCATAGAAAAACCCTCCTTACTGGTTTTGTCCAGTAAAGAGGGTACATATCACAAGGGCAGCCTTTAATTTTTCAGGTTTAGTTTCCTGTAGGCATGTAAGGTCTCAAAACTGATGCAACTGCGGATACAGGCATGGTCTGGATCCATACTTTACCGGGACCTGTAAGGAGCGTATTGAAAAGTCCTTCGCCTCCGAAGAGTGCGTTCTTAACTCCGGGCACCGATTTGATCTCCATATTGACGGAAGGCTCATAAGCAGCGACGTTTCCGGTATCTACAACGATACTCTGACCGGGCTTGAGCTCATAGGTCACCACATGTCCGTCGAATTCGGCAAATGCTATGCCGTTACCTGAAACTCTCTGAAGGATGAAGCCCTCGCCGCCGAAGAGGCCTGCGCCGATCTTCTTATTGAACTGAACGGAAAGCTGTACGCCCATCTCACCTGCAAGGAAAGCACGCTTCTGGAAGATCATTTCCTTTCCGGGTCCTATCTCAAAGGGAACGACTGAACCGGGGAAGCTGGAAGCGAATGCGATCATTCCTTCGCCGCCCTGTGCAGTGTAGATGTTCTGGAAGATCTTTTCTCCTGCGAACATTCTTCCGAGTGCTTTTCCAAGTCCGCCGTTGGATGTGGTCTCCATCTTCATGTTGGGGGACATCCACGCCATGGCACCGCCTTCATTGAACATCGATTCGTTATTGTCGAGATGGCAGATAACTACCGGAAGGCTGTCGCCTATAATTTCGTATTTCATAATCCTTAAATCCTCCTGATCATATTAACTATATCTAACAAATATATTATAAATCCCATTTATTATCGATACAACAAAATAATTCATTTACAGTAATATTATTCACCTTTTTTACACATTTTATCCGGGTGCTGTGATATAATCAATTGTTACAAAAAACAGAGAGAGGCAAAAGACTTGTTAAAGAAACTTGCAAAACACGTGAGGGGATACAGGGCGCTGGCGGTTATGACGCCTATACTGGTAGTTCTGGAATCCCTTCTGGAAATACTGATACCGTTTATCATGGCGGATCTGATAGACAAGGGGATCTACGGCGGAAATATGTCCGAGATCACGAAGTACGGGCTCATCCTTATAGGAATGGCCTTTGTTTCCCTTGCCTTCGGAGTTGCGGCGGGAGTTACGGCTCCTTTTGCATCTTCAGGCTTCGCGGCGAACCTCAGAAAAGCCATGTTCGAGAAGGTCCAGGACTACGATTTCATGTCCATAGACAAGTTCAGCACCGCATCGATCGTTACGAGACTTACCACTGACGTAACCAACGTGCAGCAGGCCTTCCAGATGATCATAAGGATCTTCGCAAGGGCTCCTTCGATGCTGATCTTCGCGCTTATAGCGGCCTTCAGGGTGAACCACGAGCTGTCCCTGATATTCCTGATCTCTATGCCCATACTTTTTATAGGCATGCTTATCATGTCCACCAGAGTAAGGCCCATCTTCGAGAGAGTTTTCAAGACCTATGACAGGATGAACAGCGTGGTACAGGAGAACATCAGAGGCATGAGGGTGGTCAAATCCTTCAACAGGCAGGATCACGAGATCGACAAGTTTGACGCTGTATCCGGAACCATCTTCAGAGATTTCTCCAAGGCTGAGAAGACCATGGCCTGGATGGCTCCCATCGTTCAGTTCAGCACCTACCTATGCATGGTGCTCCTCTGCTGGTTCGGCGGCAGGATGATAGTGGCTTCCGGAAACAACGAAGCTCTGGGACTTACTGCAGGTCAGCTGATGAGCATGGTGACCTATACCACTCAGATACTCATGAGCCTTATGATGCTCAGCATGATCTTCGTAATGCTCATAATGGCAAGGGAATCAGCCAAGAGGATAGTGGAGATCCTGGATGAAGAGAGCTTCATCAGAAGCCCTGAGAACGGTGTTAAAGAAGTGAAGGACGGATCCATCGATTTCGAAAACGTCAGCTTCGAGTACAAGCACGAGGACCAGGACGGTCTCCTTACAGATGACGGAAAGAAAAAGAGAAAAGCTCTTTTCAAGGTCGATCTTCATATCGATCCGGGTATGACCGTGGGACTTATCGGAGCTACAGGCTCGTCCAAGTCCACGCTTGTTCAGCTTATACCGAGACTCTATGACGCCACAGAAGGAACCGTCAAGGTAGGCGGAGTGAACGTCAAGGACTACGACCTTGAATCCTTAAGGAACCAGGTGGCTATGGTCCTTCAGAAGAACGTGCTCTTCAGCGGAACTGTGAGGGAGAACCTTCTCTGGGGAAACGAGAACGCCACCGAGGAAGAGATATCCCACGTGCTCAAGGTATCCTGCTCCGATGAATTCGTGGACAAGATGCCGGAGGGAAGGGACACCTACATAGAGCAGGGCGGAAGCAACATATCAGGCGGTCAGAGACAGAGGCTCTGCATAGCCAGAGCGCTTCTTAAGAAGCCTAAGATCCTCATCCTGGACGACTCCACATCCGCTGTAGATATGAAGACGGATGCCAGGATCAGAAAGGCGTTTAAGGAAGAGATGCCTGACGTCACCAAGATAATCATCGCCCAGAGGATCAGCTCCGTAATGGATTCCGACATGATCGTCATAATTGATCACGGAAGGATAGTGGCCAAAGGAACTCATGAGGAACTGATGGCAGAAGGCGGAATATATAAAGAGATATTCGAGACTCAGAACAAGACGTCAGGTGTAGATCTCGACGTGGAAGGGGGTGCTCTCTGATGGCTAAGAAAGAAAACGTCAGACAGATGGGCGGTCCCGGTAGAGGCGGACGCCAGATGCTCCAGAAGGGAGCCATCAAGACCCTTAACATGGGGACTGTGAAGAGGCTGCTTTCGTACTTAAGCGCATACAAGGCGAAGCTGATACTCGTATTCATATGCATACTGGTCGCAACCCTTGCTAACGTTGCATCGTCATTGTTCCTTCAGACTCTGATAGATGACTACGTAATGCCCCTTGTGGGGACCATAGCGCCCGATTTCAGCGCTCTTTTCCATGCTTTGATGATAATGTGCGCTGTGTACCTCGTTGGCATCGTAAGCGTGCTTTTCTATAACCGCACCATGGCAGTCATATCACAGGGCACTCTTAAGATAATAAGGGATGAGATGTTCAGGCATATGCAGGAACTTCCCATAAGGTACTTTGACAGGAACACCCACGGAGACATAATGTCTCACTTCACAAACGACGCTGACACCCTCCGACAGATGCTGAGCCAGACGCTGCCTCAGCTGTTCAGCTCGGTGATCAGTCTGGTCGCTGTATTCTGTTCCATGCTCCACCTGAGCATATGGCTCACGCTGCTAACTGTGGGATTTACCTTCTTCTCACTGTTTTTAGTGAAGTCCATAGCGTCACGCTCCGGAGGATACTTCGTAAAGCAGCAGAAGTCTCTGGGCGAACTGAACGGATTTATAGAGGAGATGGTGAACGGCGAAAAGGTAATCAAGGTGTTCTGCCACGAAGGAAAGGCTATGGAGGATTTCGCCGGGAAGAACGAGGACCTCAGGCAGAACATGTCAAAGGCCAACGCCTTATCGATGCTCATCATGCCCATGATGGGAAATCTGAGCAACGTGCTTTATGTACTTGTCGCACTCGTCGGCGGAGCCATGGGAATAGCGGGAGTCATGAACCTGAGCATCGGTGGTGAAGCGACGGTCACCATGGGTACCATAGCGAGTTTCCTGGTGCTTTCCAGAAACTTCATGAACCCCATAACCCAGGTATCTCAGCAGCTCAACTCAGTCATAATGGCCATGGCAGGCGCAGGCAGGATCTTCGAACTTCTCGATGAAAAGACCGAGAAGGACACCGGAAGGATCAGCCTGGTGAACGTAAGAGAAGAGAACGGAGAACTGGTCCAGTGCGAGGAAAAGACAGGCATCTGGGCATGGAAGGACGGAAATAAGCTTATAAGGCTGAGAGGCGAAGTCGTGCTGGATAAGGTGGACTTCAGCTACGTGGAGGGCAAGCAGGTACTTTTCGACGTTGACGTATACGCTGAACCGGGCCAGAAGGTGGCTTTCGTAGGTGCCACAGGCGCAGGAAAGACCACCATCACAAATCTGATCAACAGGTTCTATTACATAGACGACGGAAAGATCAGATACGACGGCATCAACATTAATCTGATCAAAAAAGCCGACCTCAGAAGGTCTCTTGGCGTAGTTCTTCAGGAAGTTAACCTCTTCACCGGGACCGTCATGGAAAACATCCGTTACGGAAACCTGGACGCTACGGATGAGGAGTGCATCGAAGCAGCCAAACTTGTGAATGCGGACAGCTTCATAAGGATGCTTCCCAAAGGATACGATACGGTGCTTGAAGGCGACGGCTCAGGACTTTCACAGGGCCAGAGGCAGCTAATTTCCATAGCCAGGGCAGCTGTGGCTGATCCTCCCTGCATGATCCTGGATGAAGCGACTTCGTCCATCGACACCATGACCGAATCCATAGTCCAGAAGGGCATGGACAACCTGATGAAGGGAAGGACGGTATTCGTCATCGCTCACAGGCTGTCCACGGTCCAGAACGCGGACGTGATCATGGTAATGGATAAGGGCCGAATCATCGAAAGAGGAAACCACGAACGCCTGATGGAAAAGAAGGGAGTCTACTACAGACTTTACACCGGAGCTGCGGAATAAAACAGAAATTACATCCCTGTATCGGAAGAGATACGGGGATGTTTTTTGTTTTGCATATTACGGGCTTTGTGATATAATTAAAATATCTATAGGTATGTCGAATTTGATGTAAACCTTAAGAAAGAGCAAATATGGAAACAGGCAGCTTTTTTGAGAAAATAACGGCAATTACAGAACGTCTCGAATTAGGCGAATCACTCTCCGTGATCCTTCGCCCTATTTTTGTGCTGCTTGCTCTTTATATACTCGTAAGGTGCATAGTATCACTTGTCCGCGCCAAAAATCCGCCTGAAGTCTGGGCATATCTGAAGGTGGTCAGATACCGTGAAAACGAGGCCGGGTATTACGATATAGTGTCGGAGGTGAACGAACCGCTCACACACTGGGAAAACGTGATCGGAAGGGGCAGATCCTGCGATATAACCATAAAGGACAGCGGGGTATCCAGAAACCACGGACTCCTCATAAGAAAAGAAGACGGCACCTGGACATTCAGGGATATAGGGTCCCAGAACGGCACCTGGCTCAACTCCTCTGAAGGAGCTGAAGTGAACTACAGGGAGTTCAGAAGAAGGGGGTCAGCTGACAGAAATGCATATCTGGATTATGCAGCTCAGCTGAACGGACCTTCATATGATCAGAATGAATTCATCAAGATATCAAAGGGAAAGGGTATCGAGGCCCCTGCGATAGACCTCGAGTACGGAGACGTGCTCAGGATGGGACTTACAGAGCTTACGCTAATACCCATTTCTCTCGAAGAAAAAAACAATAACATGGCAATGAGAAAGACGGACACAGAAGTGATGTCTGCCGGACCTACGATGGCGGCGCTGACTCTCTTTCAGATCCTGACGTTTTTCCAGCTCTGGATGGTCAAGGGAGATGAAAACTCCGTCGTTCTGGCAACTGCATTCGGAGGACTCATCGCCATAGAGTGGATATATTTCACGATAGTGAGGATAACCGGGCGGGCGGCCTTTGAGATGGAGATCATAGCGTTCTTCCTGTCGACATTAAGCCTGGCAGTCGTGGCGTCAAGATCGCCGGAAGCTCTGGTAAAGCAGATGATATGCATAGGAATAGGCGTTTTCATTATGTTCGTCATGTGCATATATCTCAGGGACCTCGAACGTTCCAAAGTCGTAAGGATGCTTCTGGTGGTGGTCTCGGTGATACTGTTCATCGTGAACCTGCTTTTTGCGGCAACCACATACGGAGCCCAGAACTGGATAAGCATAGCCGGGATAACATTCCAGCCGTCTGAACTCGTGAAAGTAGCCTTCATCTGGGTGGGAGCGGCTACGCTGGATGAGCTTTTCAGAAAGAAGAACCTTTATCTCTTCATGGCTTTCTCGCTCTTCTGTTTCGCGTGTCTGGGACTGATGGGAGATTTCGGTACCGCTATCATATTCTTTATGACGTATCTTATAATATCCTTCCTCAGATCAGGCGACTTCTCGATGCTGTTTCTGGTAGTGGGAGCTGCTGCCGCGGGAGGATTCATTATACTGAAATTCAAGCCGTATATAGCGGCGAGGTTTGCCACCTGGATGCACGTGTGGGATCCGGCTCTTGTGGACGCTGAAGGCTTCCAGCAGAGCAGGACGCTGTGCGCATCGGCTTCCGGAGGACTCTTCGGAGTAGGAGCGGGAGACGGCTGGCTCTCAAGTATTTTTGCGGCTGATATGGATCTGGTCTTTGGCATGCTCATCGAAGAGTGGGGACTGATAATAGCCTGTCTCGCAGTGCTTTCCATCGTGACTCTGGCGTTCTTTGCGATAAGATCCATAACGTCGGGAAGGTCCACCTTCTATACGATAGGAGCCTGCGGAGCGACTTCGATGATGGTGTTCCAGACGATGCTGAACATCTTCGGATGCACGGACATACTTCCTTTTACCGGAGTCACGTTCCCCTTCGTCTCAAACGGAGGAACATCGATGATGGCATCCTGGGCGCTTCTGGCATTTCTTAAATCTTCTGACACGAGGCTGCAGGCCAGCCTGGCTGTGAAAGGAGGCGGGAAACGATGAGAAAACTTGAAGGAAGAGCTCTCATGTGCCTGCTTCTTATCCTCGCCATGATAGCCGGTCTGATATTCTTCGTAGTGAGACTTGAGATAAACGGACGCGAGTGGGCAGGTTTTTACGCTAACGAGCATATATTCTCCGGAGGCAATCTCATAGCCGGCGAGTTACTGGACAGAAACGGCAATTCTCTTCTCAAGTACGATGAAGAGGGACCCCACTACTCGGGAGAGGAGTGGCAGAGAAGGGCAGTGTCGACCGTTACGGGAGACATAGGATGCAATATCGAGACCGGCGCTAACAGGGTGTTCCGCACGAGGCTGGTGAAATACAATCCCATAACCGGCACTGAAGGATTTTTCGGAATGAAGGGGGGCACAGTTACCCTCAGCATAGATAAGGAACTGAACGAGACCGCCTATGACGCGCTCGGCGGAAGAAACGGTTTCGTAGGAGTATACGACTACACCACAGGCGACATCGTCTGCCTGGTTAGCACGCCTACCGTGGATCCTCAGGATCCGGACGCTCTTGAAACTGCGGAATCGGGTTCATACATAAATAAGGTCGTAAGCGCCACGTACGCTCCGGGATCGACTTTCAAGATCCTGACTGCCATGGCTGCCATCGAGAATATACCTGACCTTTCGGAAAGGACCTTTACCTGCTACGGGGAGACCGAGATAGGTGAAGGTATCGTTACCTGTCCCTACGCTCACGGAACGATGGACTTCGATGAAGCATTTGCAAATTCCTGCAACTGCGCTTTCGGACAGCTGGCAGCTGAAATGGGAGCTGAGACCATGTCTATCTATGTACAGAAGACGGGGCTCACTTCATCCTACGAATTCAACGGTATAGAGAGCGCCGAAGGATCGTTTACCTTCGACGAATCAGATCTCAACGTAGCCTGGGCGGGCATCGGACAGTATGAGGATCAGGTGAACCCGCTTTCGATGATGGTGCTGGTAGGCTCCATCGCAGGGAACGGAAGCGCTGCAGAACCCAGCATAGTGAAGGGAGAGTCGTCAGGGACGGTCGAACTTCTGAATGCGGATACGGCATACAGACTCAAGGAATTGTTAAGAAACAACGTAATAACAAATTACGGTGACGATAATTATCCGGGACTGGAAATGGGCGCCAAATCAGGCACTGCAGAGACCGGTGACGGAAATCCGCCTCATGCCTGGTTCACGGGATACAGCGGAAACTATGCATTTGTTGTGATGGTGGAGAACGGAGGAGGCGGAGCCGACGTAGCCGGACCCGTTGCCAACACGGTACTTCAGAAATTAAATGGACAGGGAGAGTGACTTAGATGTTCAACGCAGAAAAAGTAAAAAACGACATAGTTAAATGGATAAGAGACTGGTTTGATGAGAACGGCCCCGGCTGTAACGGTGTTGTGGCGGTATCAGGAGGAAAGGATTCTTCGGTGGTGGCAGCTCTTCTCGTTGAGGCCCTCGGTAAGGACAGGGTGATCGGAGTCATGCTTCCCAGAGGGGTGCAGCCTGATATAGACATGTCATATCTTTTAGTAAAACATCTGGGAATAAAGAGCTATGAGATAAACGTAGGCGAGACCATAGACGCTCTTGAAAGAGAGATGAGAAACGTGATGGGAGAGGATGCCGTATCAACACAGGCCATCGTGAACCTTCCTCCGAGAGTGAGGATGGCTGCAACTTACGCCGTGTCACAGTCGGTGAACGGAAGAGTCGCCAATACCTGCAACCTTTCCGAGGACTGGGTCGGATATGCCACAAGATACGGCGATAACGCAGGGGATTTCAGTCCGTTATCAAGACTTACCGTTCAGGAAGTAAAGGCCGTGGGAAGAGTTCTCGGACTGCCTGACGTGCTTGTGGACAAGGTTCCTTCAGACGGACTTCAGGCCAAGACTGACGAAGACAATCTGGGCTTCACGTATGCAGTCCTTGACAGATATATCAGAGAGGGCGTGATCGAAGATCAGGAAACCAAGAAGAGGATAGATCACCTCCATAAGATCAATCAGTTCAAACTCAAATACATGGATTGCTTCGAATACGTGCCTGAAGACTAAGAGATCGGGAAGAAAGGAAAATATGAAACAGACATTCGTAAAAGACCTTAAAAAGGACATGGAAGTAATAGATTTCTTCATGGTGAAGTCGGTATCTGTAAGGACCGGTTCCACGGGGAAACCTTATCTTGACGTGACTCTCGGGGACAACTCCGGAGAGATAAACGGAAAGAAGTGGGACGTCGGAGCCTCCGACCATCTCCTTAAGGAAAAGGACATAGTGAAGATAATAGCTGTGGTGAACGAGTTCAACTCCCAGCTCCAGCTTAAGATACAGAGGATCAGGAAGGCAGTACCCGAGAGCAATCCGGATGATATAATGGATATGGGTGATTTTGTAAAAGCTGCACCGGAAGATCCTGAAGACATGTACGGCTACATAAAAAAGGCCTGCGAGGACATAAAGGATCCTGATTACAGGAAACTTACCCTTAAAGTACTTGAGGAGAACAGGGAAAAGCTCATGTACTATCCCGCAGCTTCCAAGAACCATCATGCGGAACTCGGAGGACTTCTTTACCATACCAAGAGGATGCTGATGAACGGCGAGAGGGTGTGCGAGGTGTATACCAACCTCAACCGCGATCTGGTAACGGCGGGCGTAGTCCTTCACGACATGCAGAAGATCTTCGAGATCGACGCTGATACGGACGGAATGGCCTCGGGCTATTCCTTCGAAGGGCAGATGCTCGGGCACATCATCATGGGAGTCAAGTACGTGGAGGAACTTGCCGCGGAACTTGAGATACCTTACGAAAAGAAGATAATGATCGAGCACATGGTGCTTTCACATCATTATGAGCCGGAATACGGCAGCCCCAAGAAGCCTCTGTTCCCCGAGGCGGAAGTGCTGCACTATCTGGACATACTGGATGCCAGGATGTATGACATGGAAGAAGCGGTAAGGAACACTGAACCCGGCGGATTCAGCGACCGCATCTGGACTTTGGATAACAGAAGGATATACAATCCCAAAAAATAAAGGAGTAAAGAGAAATGATCAAGATGCCAAAAGAGGTCAAGGATATAATAAAGACCTTAAGGGATAAGGGATATCAGGCATATGCAGCAGGCATATGCGTCAGATCATGTCTGGCAGGAGAAAAGCCGCTGGACTGGGACGTAAATACCAATGCGGGTCTTGATACCCTGAAAGAGCTTTTTCCGCAAAGTGAGACCGTAAGCGAGAAGTTCAGCGTCGTCAGACTGTACGGTAACGAGGATGAAGAGGATCAGATAATCACCGACATCGGCACCTTCAGAAAGAGGACCGCTGAAGACGGTACTGTGACATTCTCGGATGACGTGAAGGATGACCTCGAAAGAAGGGATTTCACAGTTAACGCCATGGCTGACAACGGAGTTGAATTCATCGATGAATTCGGCGGCAGAAGCGATATGCAGGCGAAGCTGGTAAGGACCATCGGAAATGCTGATGAACTGTTCAGAAAAGAACCTGTCAAGATGATGAAGGCTCTCAGGATAACTGCAGCCCTCGGATATGACCTTACCAAGGAAGTTTACGAGGCTATGGTAAAGAATCATTCCCTCGTAAGGGATATCCCCGTTAAGAATCTCAGAAGGGATTTCATGGCCATCATGGGAGGCCCTTCGGGCGGAAAAGCCCTTAACATGATAGTTGACCTGGGGATGCTTCCCGATGTAATCGGCGAAGCAGGAGAAAAGCTCTCAGGAAGAGAAAAGAGCGATCTCATGACGCTCTGCCAGAACATGGACAAGACCAAGCCCATCTCATCCAGGAGAATGGGAGCCCTGATTTCCATCCTTTCTGAGAAGAAGGGACTGAGCGTCATAGACAGGCTGGAGATAACAGGAGACCTGGGACAGAAACTGACAGACGTAGCCAGGGACCTTCCCAATTTCCACTTCGCACAGCAGCCTGCGGCATATAAGAAATTCATATATGAACATGCGCCCATGGAGAGATCAGACTATCTCCTGAACCTTCAGAAGGCTCTGATGATCATTTTCGATTACAGCATCGAGACCAAGGTCAAGTCCAAGATGTATCTTCTTAAGGAATTCGAGAGAAACAACGAGCCTATATTCGTGGAGGATCTGGTGATCAACGCTGATGATCTCATGGAGGAGGGGATCTCAGATGACCCTGAAGAATGCGACAAGCTTCTTCATATGCTTGTTGAAAGGCTTCATCTGGAGCCCAAGAGGAATACAAGAAGAGATCTTCTGGAACTGGCCAGGAAATACAAGAAGAACAAAGTAGCAGCTTACTTAAGAGGAGTTTCATGGATCCGCTAGGAAACGCGAAAATTACAAAGATAAGTCAGGTCACCCCGGAGGTGACCTGGTTTTTGCGTGAGCTGGGTCTATCCGATTACTATATCATAAAGATATACGCCCTGGCCGGAGAGAACGCTGTCGGCATGACAAAGGCTGATCCTTACTGGCTCCTCGACGAGTTCAGCCGCATGGGCTTCAAAAACGTGGACGGCATGGCCCGGAAACTCGGGATAGCGCAGGAGGATCCAAGACGCCTCAAGGCCTGTGTGAGGTTTGCCCTTGCATCATACGTTTCTGAGGGCCATACCTTTGCGCCCTTTGCGGAGCTGAGAGACAGGTGTGCCGCATTTCTGGATCTCTCCCCTGAGAAGATAGGGGATGCCATAGATACCATGACATATGAGGGCATACTCCATAAGTCTTCGGGAGATGAGGGCGAAAGGGTATACTTCTACAGATACTTCATGGCTGAAAGCCGTGTGGCGTCCAGGATAACGAGGCTTGCCGACAGAGACTCAAGGGAACTGAAGAAGATAATCGCATCTCCTGAGGCGCTTATAAAGAAATTTGAAGGGGCTAACGGGATAGAGCTGTCGGAGGAGCAGAAGAGAGCTGTCATCAGCAGTCTCGCAAACGGTGTGACCGTGATCACCGGAGGACCGGGAACAGGAAAGACTACCATACTTAACGCCATCATATACATCCTCGAGGAATCGGGACAGAAGGTGGCGGTGACTGCTCCTACGGGAAGAGCAGCCAAGAGGATCATGGAGACAGGCGGACACTTCGCACAGACAGTTCACAGGCTTCTGGAATATTATTACGATGAGACCAGAAAGTCCATGGCCTTCGGGAAGAATTCGGAAGACCCGCTGGATCAGGACTGCATCATAGTGGATGAGTCCTCCATGATGGATATTTTGCTCTGCGACGCTCTTCTGGAAGCGGTAAAGGAGAATACCAGACTTATACTTGTGGGGGATAAGGACCAGCTTCCTTCTGTGGGACCGGGGAACGTTCTGGGAGATATGATAGCCAGTGACTGCCTTAACACGATATTCCTGAACAGGATATACAGGCAGGACGAGGAAAGCGATATCGTGACTAACGCTCACAGGATAAATCACGGAGATTATCCGGTCTTCAGGACAGGAGATACGGATTTCGAGGTCATCAGGCTGGACAGCCAGAAGGATATACGGCAGAGGATCTGTGACGTCATAAAGAGTCTGGACATGGATAACGTCCAGGTGCTCACTCCCGTGAAGAAGGGTATTCTCGGGACAGGAGAACTGAACGAGGAACTCCAGAAGGTATTCAATCCGCCCGAATCAGATAAGGAAGAACTGAAATTCGGCAAAAAGATCTTCCGCGAGGGAGACAGGGTAATGCAGATAAAGAACGATTACCAGCTGAGCTATAAGAGGGAACGCCACGACAGGTACGGCGGTGACGGGACACAGGAAGGATATCTCCGGGAGGATGGAAAGGGCATATTCAACGGTGAGACCGGTCAGATCATAGGGATAGACCGGGATGCCAAGTCTGTCACCGTAGCCTTTGATGATGACAGCTATGGAAGGACCTGGGGAAGGAGATTCGCCCTGTACGAATATTCAAAGCTGGACGAACTGGAACAGGCTTTCGCCGTAACGGTCCATAAAAGTCAGGGAAGCGGTGCGACACGTTCCTTACTGAAAAGGTAAGGCACAAATCGCAAGTAGCGTAGAAAGTAAACATTGGTACAAAAGTGGCTAGAGCCCGCCTGTGAAGAAATCTACGAGAAAGCAATTTGGAGAACTCTTAAATCTAGTGAGACAAATGATAGAGCCTACAGACGTAGGATAACCCTCTTGAAGGTCTCCCCTTAATACTCCGACGTGCGGTGTAATACGAAAGTATGACCGTTCGAAGCTCGGTGAAGTCGGCAGAAAGAGTACCTAAGTTGAAGTAGTGAAGAAAAGTACAATTGGTTTAAAAGTGACTAGAGTCCGCCTGTTGGAAAAACTTCATAAAACAATATGGGAAATGATATGCCGGAGGTCCATAAAACTCATATGGTTAGAATGTAGCTCAGCTACTGACGAACTCTCGAATGTACGGGTCTAAACTGGCGATGACACGAAAGTGTAAGTTCTCCCAAAGGGAGCGTAGGTGAGGTAAAGTAAAAATCGCGAACTATGAAATACCTTATACACGGCAGGCGTGTATGAATCCTACAGGCTTATAGAGAGAACCTAAGTGAGTCATGAACGGATAAGATTTAAGGGAACGTGGAAAGGTACTAGGCATTCAACAGAATGTAAGTTGACGAAGAACAATAAGCAACTGAACTAGTGCTGAAAAGTAGTGTTCGAAGTGATGATACCCTCTGTAATGGAGGGAGGAGCAATGGGCACAAGTCGTTTCAATCGTTGTAGATGTACATCACTTGACATAGGATGTTGAGTAAGCCAAAAAGAGGCACCTCAAATCAACCAAGATGGGAGGTGATGTACCTATGAATGACGAAGTAGGAAAAAGACTGTCAACCGAGGAAAGGCTAAAAGCCAAGCCTCAGAAAGTAGATAAACTGCGATATGCGGAATACTACGGACAGCAAGAAACTCTGGATAGGTTATACAAGGAAAGTCTTGAAGGGAAAACATTCAACAAACTCTACCAGCTAATAGTGAGTAACAGCAATATAATAATGGCCTATAGGAATATCAAAAAGAACCCAGGGAGTAAAACCCCAGGAACTGATGGTAAGACTATAAAGGACATTGAAAAACTGAGCACTGAGGAAGTCTGTACAAAAGTCAGAAATATCCTAAATAACTACCAGCCGAGAAGAGTAAGAAGAAAAGAAATCCCAAAACCCAACGGAAGTACACGACCGCTAGGAATTCCATGTATATGGGATAGACTAATACAACAGTGTATACTCCAAATATTGGAACCAATATGCGAGGCGAAATTCTACAAAGGAAGCTATGGCTTCAGACCTCTGAAATCCGCAGAAAATGCAATGAACGAGGTATATAGATACATAAATCGCTCTCATCTCTACTATATGGTAGAAATAGACATAAAAGGTTTCTTCGACCATGTCAACCATGCGAAGCTCATGAGACAAATCTGGTCAATGGGAATACAAGACAAACAACTGCTTTGTATAATCAAGAAAATCCTGAAAGCGGAAATATTACTCCCAAATGGAGAAATAATCAAACCGAACGAAGGAACACCGCAAGGTGGAATAATATCACCATTGCTAGCAAACATAGTGCTAAACGAATTCGACTGGCACATGGAAAGCCAATGGGGAGAACACCCCCTTACCAACAAATGGAAAGGTGGAACCGCCCCCAACGGAACCGAAAGCAAAGGAAGTGCATTCAGAGAGATGCGGAAAACAAACCTAAAGGAACTGCACACCATAAGGTATGCAGACGATATAAGGATTATGTGTTCCAATAAACTCGATGCAGAAAAGGTCAAAGATGCAGCCATAATATGGCTAGAAAAAAGACTGAAACTGGAGGTTTCTAGAGAAAAGACCAAAGTGGTCAATCTCACCAAAGAATATGGTGAGTTTCTCGGTATCAAAATCAGAACCAAAAGAAAAGGTCAAAAACTAGTCATAGTCTCACATATGGTAGACAAGGCTAAACAAAGAACCATAAATGCACTGAAAGCACAGATAAAAGAAATCCAGAGAAGTGGCAGCAAGGCGAAATTTGAAACGGAAGTTGCTAAATACAATTCAATTGTAAGGGGAGTACACAACTACTACTCAATGGCAACAAACATAACAGAAGACTGTCAAGACATTCATAACTCAATCTACAAAATGCTATATAACAGACTGAAGCCAAAGGTATCAAGAATACCAAAGACGTCTGGAGACTACGGCAATTATAAAGATTGCAAAAGAGTAATGAAAGTTCAAGGCAGACACCTACTGCCAATATCGTATTGTAGTTATAGGCAAACATTAGGTAGTAAACAGGCGGCAAACATATACACCCCTGAAGGGAGAAAATGTAAGCATAAAAACCTGTCGTTCACAAATAGTGGATTAATCAAACCTCTGTCAGAAAATCCTATCGCTGGAAAAAGCGTGGAATACAACGACAACAGGATATCCCTATTCTCGGCCCAATACGGAAAATGTGCAATAACGGGACAGGAATTTCTATCAATTGATGAGATACACTGTCATCACAAAGTACCTACATATATGGGAGGAAAGGACAACTACCAAAATCTAGTGCTGGTACTACCAGAAGTACACAGACTAATTCATGCCAAAAGAAAAGAAACAATACAAAAATATCTCGATTTATTGAAACTAGATAAAGCCCAGATTCAAAAGCTTAATAAGCTTAGAAAAATGGCTGGACTGGAAGAGATAGAAAGAGAAACCGAAAAGTCAAGTGCGATGTAAAAGCTACATGAACTGAAACGATGGAACGCCGTATGAGGTGAAAGTCTCACGTACGGTGTGGAGCGGGGGAAAAGCCGGAGATAATATCAAAGGTTTACCTATCGCTATAATATCCCACGGTGGTGATCCCGGTGACCTGGTTCTCCCCGATGCTTGCGACCAGGAGTCTCATTTATACCGCCATAACCAGAGGAAAGAGCAGGGTGATCCTGGTTGGGAATCCGGACTACCTTAACCAGATGGTCGATAACGACAGGAGCGAGCAGAGATACTCCGGGTTAAAAGACAGGATAATAGATGCGGAAACATACAGAATATGAAAAGGCAGATGGAGCTGATGCCATCTGTCTTTTATAATTCTTTGAGAAATGATTCGTCATCTCTTTCACGGAAGGCGCCTCTCGCGAAGTCATTTCCAGTGGTGAGGCAGATGAAGTGGACCTCACGGGCTCCCTTGCTCTTAAGGAGCCTGGCGCAACGGTCGGCGGTGGATCCTGTTGTAAAGATATCGTCCACCAGAAGGACCGAGGTATCTTTAATGATGCCGGAATATTTACCGTTAAAGTTGAAGGCGCCCTCGAGGTTTGCAAAGCGCTCCTCGCCGTTGACGCTTCTCTGGGCTGTAGTCTGTTTAGTCCTCAGGAGGCAGTCGGGTATCATGCGGATCCTGTGACTGCGGGAAAGACCTGAGTTGAGGCGCGAGGTGAGATCCTTTGCTATTAGTTCTGCCTGGTTGAAACCGCGGCTCTTTCTCTTCTGATGATGAAGGGGTACGGGTACGACATAATCTATCGAATGGAGAAAATCAACAAGACTTTCATCTGACAAGAGCCTGTCCGCCATGATCATGGATATGGGCCTTGCCATGAAAGTCCTTTTGTTATACTTGAGTTCGAATACGAGCCTCGCGGAATGCAAGCCGTAGATCATGCACGAAAGTACTGAATCCAGATAGCGGGTCCTTCCTGCCTCTTTTCTTTCTGCTTCCAGATCTATACAGATGCGGCCCCAGTTTATGGCTCTCACGCACTGGTCGCAGAGACAGTAGGTCCTGGAAAGGTCTATGTATTTTCCGCAGCAGATGCAGTAAGTACCCATGGGAAAGATGAGCTGCAGGATCTTTTCAAAAAAATAACGGATGGGGGAATCACCGATGAGGTAATACATTTTACTTCCTTTCACTCCCATACATCCTGATATGATTATAGATCAAACCTAAGGGACATTCAAGCAATGTATTTTCATTCAACCCTCACTTGATAAAGGAAGGATCTGGTGGTATAATAAAGAAAAAGCAATCCGGGTCTGTGGTTGCAAATCCAGGCCAGGCACGGGCGAAGGGATCCACGTAAGCAGCTGAAGAAGAGTAGGCTGTGAGCATGGCGTGCTTTAGAAGTAAGTCCTCCGGAAATCGGATACAGGCAAGTGTGGGGGCAAAGACCAGGTCAGCCGGATGAGCTTTTAATTCAAGGAGGTATCACAATGAAGATTACCGTTACAGGCAAGAACATCGCAGTTAATGACAAGATCAATGATGCTATCGATAAGAAGTTTGCCAAGATAGGCAAGTTCTTTGCTGATGACATTCAGGCAAAGGTGCTGATGCACCCCGAAAAAGCCAAGGTAAAGGTAGAGGCAACTATTTCCGGTAAAGGAAACATTTTCAGAGCAGAATCAGTTGCTCAGGACGTTTTCGACGCCATCGATGACGTGGCAGAGAAGCTCCTCAAGCAGATGTCAAAATACAAGAAGAAACTGATCAAGAAGAACCAGGGTAAGGAATCCGTAAGATTCGAGATGATCCCTGAAGCACCTGAGGCAGAAGAGGAGACCAAGATCGCAAGGACCAAGAAGTTCACTCTTACTCCCATGACTGCAGAGGAAGCCATCCTTCAGATGGAACTTCTCCAGCACAACTTCTTCGTATTCCTGGATGCTGAGTCCGGCAACGTAAACGTAGTTTACAAGAGAAATGACGAGGATTACGGACTTCTTGAAACAGAACACTGATATCTGAAAAAAGCCGTGATAATATTGCTCCCGGAGTTATATCCGGGAGCTTTTTTATGCTTTTTTCCAATGTAAACATTTTGTGATAATTGGATAATCATTTAGTCAAACGCCTTGAAAGGAAGGCGTTTTTGTATTATAATTTTTAATGTATGGGCTAGTGTATTTATTAATAAAGAAAAGGACGATCTATGAATCAGTTTTTTCAGAATATAATTTCAAATATAGGTGTCAACGACGTGCTTGACATCCTGATCGTCGCTTTCCTGTTCTATAAACTCCTGGGATTCATCCGGGAGACGAGGGCGGAGCAGCTGGCCAAGGGACTTCTCGTTCTTGTAGTGGTCGCTTTGGCAGCCAGATGGCTGCATCTTTATACTCTTCAGTGGATACTGAGCAACCTGGTAAACGTCGGACTGATTGCAGTCGTGATAATCTTCCAGCCGGAACTCAGGAGACTCCTTGAGAATCTGGGAAGGAACAAGCTCATAAGCAACTTCGCAGGCATAGACCTGGAGGAGGCTGAAGAGATAACCGTAGAGATAAGGGAAGCTCTGCTTTCTATGTCCAAGTCCAGGACAGGGGCACTTATCGTATTTGAGAGAGAGACATCTCTCACGGATATAGTAGAGACCGGTACTCTGATACAGGCAGGCATATCACGTGAGATGATAGGAAATATATTCTACGAGGGAGCGCCGCTTCACGACGGGGCCCTGATCGTAAGGGGAGATAAGCTCTGGGCCGCAGGCTGCGTTCTTCCTCTGACCGAGGATAAGAAGCTGTCGAAGGAACTGGGTACGAGACACAGAGCGGGAATAGGTATAACCGAGAATTCCGATGCTTTGGTATTCATTGTGTCTGAAGAGACGGGTATCATTTCCAAGGCTGAAGACGGCAAGCTCGAGAGGATGCTTACGGCTTCAAGGATAGACGAACTTCTCAAGAGCATATATATAGCTCCCGAAAAGGATTCCCTTCTTGACAGGGCATCGAGAATACTGAAGGGAGGTAAGAAGAATGCTGAAAAATAACCGTGTTGCATTTATTCTTGCTCTCGTAATGGCCATAGCTCTCTGGGCGTACGTCCTGGGGACCGTGGATCCTGTCAGGACGGTGACGCTGAGAGATATACCTATCAGATTGCTGGATCAGTCTGAACTTTCTGAGAATGATCTCGTTATCACTTCGATGGATCATGAGACCATAAACGTGACATTCACGGCTAAAAGATCCATTGCCACCAAGATAAAAAGCGATGATTTTACTGCAGTTGCCGATCTCAGAGGGGTCAAGCTTGGCGATAATATGGTCAAGATAAGTGTTACCAGACCCAGCAATATCAACCTGGAATCGATATCTTCTGAATATCTGAACGTAAGGACTGAGCAGTACATCTCTGCCGAGAAGGAGATAGAGGCTACCATCATAAATCCGACGAAGGAAGAAACTGAACCTACCATCATCAAGATGTCTGCAGACACGGTACAGGTATCGGGAGCAAGTTCCGCAGTAAACAGCGTTAAGAAAGTAGTAGCGGAACTCGACGCTGCCAGAATGGAACCCGAGCCTAAGAGCATAACCGCTGAACTTAAGGCGCTGGATTCTGAAGGTCAGCAGGTGGAGGACGTAACGCTGGAATTCAGTAACGTTACGATCACCGCCGTGCTCCAGAGCACCAGGGAAGTGCCGCTGGATGTACCCGTAACGGGACAGGACAGCGGATCCGTCAACAGAACCATCAAAGTGCCTCTTACGGTCATAATAAAGGGCGATGATGAATCCATCAACGCTGTAGAAAAGATAACCTGCGAGACGGTGGATCTTTCCGATTTCTATGAAAGCGCTGAAGTACATCTGATACCGATACTCCCTGACGGCGTTGAACTCTCGGAGGATTCCATAAATCCTCTGGCACAGGTCACCGTATACAATGCAGGAACTGTGACCCTCGACTTTACCGAGAACGATATAAACGTTACGGGTATAGGGACAGGAAGGTCAGCTAAGATATCCAACGTGAACATCAAGCTGACGGTCAAGGGAAGATCTACGGTAATAAACGCTCTGACCAAGGAAAACTTCATCCTGACCGCTGACGTGACAGGACTTGAAGACGGCACCAATTCCGTAAAACTTAAAGCCGTCTGTGAATTTGAAGGCGTCGACAGCGTGACTGTAGAGCCTGAAAACGTTTTGATTGAAATAGAAACTATCTGATAAGGAGAATATATGAATTACGATATTAGAGACATAAAGCTGGCACCTTACGGCCATCAGAAGATAGAGTGGGTCAGAGACCATATGCCTTTGCTCAGGTCACTTGAGGATGAATTTAAAAAGACCAAACCCTTTGACGGAGTAAAGATATCCCTTTCAGTTCACCTTGAAGCCAAGACTGCATATCTTTGCAAGGTACTGGCAGCAGGCGGAGCCCAGATGTCCATAACGGGATCAAACATCCTTTCCACTCAGGACGACGTATGTGCCGCTCTTGTGGAGGACGGGCTTTCAGTTTTCGCTTATCATGATGCTACAATGGAGGAGTACGAGAGGCATATCGAGATGTGTCTTGAGTGCAAGCCTAATATCATAATAGATGACGGCTGCGATCTGGTCACTTGTCTTCACGAGAAACGGCCCGATCTTGCTGTAGATGCATGGGGCGGATGTGAAGAGACCACAACCGGAATAATAAGGCTCAGATCTCTGGATAAGGCCGGACTGCTGAAATTCCCCATGATGGCGGTAAACGATGCCGATATGAAGCATCTTTTCGATAACCGTTACGGTACAGGTCAGTCCACATGGGATTCCATAATGAGAAATACCAATCTGATCATAGCCGGTAAGACGGTAGTAGTAGCAGGCTATGGCTGGTGTTCCAGAGGAATAGCCATGCGCGCTCAGTCACTCGGCGCTCAGGTTATCGTTACAGAGATAGATCCTGTCAAGGCAATAGAAGCCAAGATGGACGGTTTCAGCGTAATGCCCATGAAGGACGCTGCACCTCTTGGAGATATTTTCTGCACGGCGACCGGATGTCTTAAGACTATAACTCCGGAGCACATGCTCACGATGAAAAACGGAGCAATTCTTACCAATTCCGGACACTTTAACTGTGAGGTGGACATGGAGGGCCTTTACAAGATCGCTCTTGAGAGAGTCCCCAGACGTCACAACGTCGAAGGATTCAAGCTCCCCAACGGCAAGTGGGTGGACGTCATCGCTGACGGCAGACTGGTAAACATAGCAGGAGCTGACGGACATCCTGCTGAGATCATGGATATGAGCTTCGCCGTACAGGCATACGGAGCTTTATATATCAAAGAACATAAGGACGAACTTCCTAAGCATCTGATCAAGATACCTGAAGAGATCGACAAGATGATCGCATCCAGAAGACTGGAAGCGTGGGGAATAGAAATAGATACCCTGACAGAAGAACAGGAAGCTTATCTTAACAGCTGGCAGCTGTAGGAGGAAGTGTTATGGATCTTAATAAGATCAGAGAAGAGGCCGCAAGAGCGGCGGAAGAAATCACAGAAGCATCTCATATAGGAGAAGGGGACATCCTCGTAGTAGGCTGTTCTTCTTCTGAGATACTGGGTGCTCACATAGGCAAGGGATCCAGCCTTGAAGCGGCACAGGCCGTTTATGAAGGCATCCAGAGCGTTCTCAGGCCCAGAAAAATATATCTGGCGGCACAGTGCTGCGAGCACCTGAACAGATGCGTGATCGTAGAGAAGGCAGCTCTTCTCCCGGGTACTGAGATATGCAACGTGGTGCCTCAGATGCACGCCGGAGGATCTTTTGCGATGACGGTATATCAGAACGCTGAGAAGCCGGTGGCAGTGGAGGAAATAAAGGCAGATGCAGGACTCGATATTGGAGATACATTGATAGGGATGCATCTGAAACATGTGGCTGTTCCTGTAAGAATAGAGCAGAAGACCATCGGTGAGGCGCACGTAGTGGCAGCGAGAACCAGACCCAAGTTCATCGGAGGCTCCAGAGCCGTTTACGATGATAAGCTCTCCGGCGGGGATATTCCCAGATAGGCAAGCTTGAAGAAAAGATGAAGAGTGAGTGAAAACCCCCTGCGGTTTCTTGACCGACAAGGGGTTTTTTAGTATAATGTATTGGTAATAATTTGACTTGGAGGGAATCTGATGAGATTTTTGACAATAGTGACCGGGATCCTTTTCACGGCCGGAGGAGTATATCTGGTAACACAGGAGGGAATAACATTCCTCTCTGTGGCTTTTGCTGTGGGTATCCTTTTCCTTGCAGCCGGACTGATCGAGGTCATTTCACATAATTCTTTCAGGGGAGATGGCGATGACGGAACATGGGTCCTCATAGACGGACTGACTACCTTCGTACTCGGTGCACTTATTCTTCTCGGTAAGATCTCCCAGGATATAGTCGTACCTCAGGTACTCGGACTCTGGGTACTCAGCACCGGTATAAGAAATCTGGCTAAAGCATGGGAAAAACTCGAGGTAAGAAACAGTTATTTCTACGACCATCTGTTTGTCGGACTGCTTAATCTAATAGTAGGCCTTTACGTATTCTTCAACCCCGATATCTTTAACCTTGCGTCCATCACTCTTGTAGGTATCTGCATAGTGGTACAGGGCCTCAATATCGCAAATGCCGGAATCACCATCAGGATATTCAAGCCTGATGTGATCAAGACAAGGGAGGAAAAACTTACAGATGCTGCCAAGAAGGCAAGGGACGCGCAGATCGCGGCAAGAGAAGCTCTGGAAGCTGCCAAGGCTGCTCATACGGAGTTCAAGGACGTAGCCCTCACACCGGCTGAACTTCTGGACAAGACTCTCATACCCAACCCTTCGGAGAAATCCGAGGATCCTTTAAAGGGACTTTCACAGAAACTGTAATGGAGATCAATATCCATGATGAAGAACGAATATGACGTGGTAATAATAGGCGGCGGAGTGTCAGGAATGACTGCCGCCATTACTCTTAAAAGGGCCTGCCCCGACTGGGACGTGGCCGTTTTTGAGAAAAAGGATGTCTTCCTTAAGAAACTCTCCATGACGGGAAACGGCAGATGCAATATCTCGAATACAGCCTGCAGCGGCCTGGATGAGGTAAGAGATTTCCTGGAGAGCGTAGGCATCAGTTTGAGATGCGATGAAGAGGGAAGGCTTTATCCTTATTCTGAGGATGCCAAGGATGTATGCAAGCTGCTGATAAGATCAGCTGAGAATTGCGGCGTTGAATTATACTCTGAAGCGATAGTTGAAAAGCTGGAAGCGATACCCCTGAGTCATGACCCCAGGGGCGGCTTCCATATTTTTATAGAGGGAGACGAGGAACCGATTTACGCTGAGAACGTTGTTCTGGCTACGGGCGGTAAGTCGTACGCCGGCTGCGGGACCACAGGTGACGGATATATATTCGCAAGGCGTCTGGGTCACAGCGTGAGCAAGCTTGCTCCTGCTCTTACTGCTATCGAAGTTGTGGATAATATCAAGGCTCTTAAAGGCGTAAGGACTAAAGCTAAGGCATATCTGTACAGGGACGGGGAACAGCTGGTATCTGAGTCCGGAGAAGTACAGTTCAGGGAGGATGCACTTTCGGGAATATGCATCATGAATCTTTCCAGGCATGTCAAGCCGCTTAAGGGACTGTCCCCGGAGGACAGCTTTAAGCATTACGAGATAAGGCTGGATCTGATCCCTGATTTCAGTTCTTCTGAGATAGCAGAAAAGATCGCTGAACGCATGAAGAACATGGGTTATGACAGCGGTTATGCCATGAAAGGACTTGTTAAGGAGGAGCTGGCTTCTCATATAGCCAGAAAAGAGGGCGTGTTCTTTGCGAGATGGAACGGTAAGGAAGTAACTCCTGAGGAGATGGCAGCCTTCCTTGCGGATGAGCTTTCCGATCTCAGATTCACGGTCAAAGGTCTGAAGGGATGGAATGAGGCTCAGGTAACCTCAGGCGGAGTCAGTCCGGATGAAGTTGACGAGAATACCATGGAGTCAAAGATAGTGCCGGGTCTGTTCATAACGGGAGAGACCCTGGACTACGACGGGCCCTGCGGCGGATACAACCTGAACAACGCATGGCTTACGGGTATAAGAGCAGGAAAGGGACTTGCCAGATAAGGATCCGGGATGAAAATTGATCAGATAAGATTGAACCTTGGGGAGAGTATTGAACTTCTCCCCAAAAAAATACAAAAAAAGACAGGAAAAAAGGTCAGGAACTGGAGGATACTCAAGGAATCCATCGACGCCAGAAACAAAAAGGACATCCACATGGTATACTCAGTGGAAATCAACTATGACCCGGCTGACGAGATCGGCAGGCTTGATATACCAGAGGTATCATCACCTGTAAGACCCGTTGTCGTGGGGTTCGGTCCCTGCGGGATCTTCGCTTCGCTGGTGCTTGCGAGAGCCGGCCTCAGACCTGTAGTGCTTGAAAGAGGCATGGACGTGGATACGCGTACGAGGCAGGTCGAGAAATTCTGGAAAGACGGTACGCTGGATACCGAATCGAACGTTCAGTTCGGCGAAGGGGGAGCAGGCGCATTTTCAGACGGCAAGCTCACAACGGGTATCAAGGACCCGAGGATCGCTTTTATCCTGAGAGAACTTAAGGATCACGGCGGTCCCGAGGATATAATCTATAAAGCGAGACCTCACATAGGGACAGACATCCTTAAGTCTGTAGTAAAAAACATACGTGAGGAAATAAAGAGCCTCGGAGGGACCATTATCTTCGGTGCGCGGGTCTCAGGCTTAAGAGTGAAGGATCAGGAAATAGCCGGCGTGGATTATTACATCGATGGTGAAGAGAAGACCATCGACACGGACCGCGTAATCCTCGCCATAGGTCACAGTTCCAGGGATACGCTCAAATGGCTCAGAGATATGGGCGTGAACATGTCTCAGAAGCAGTTCTCCATGGGAGTAAGGGTAGAGCATTCCCAGGACCTCATAGATATCGCACAATTCGGCAGACAGTCAGGAGAGATAGGCCTTCCTGCTGCAGATTACAAGCTTTCATACAGAACCGGGGAGGGAAGAGGAGTATATACCTTCTGCATGTGCCCCGGAGGACAGGTGGTGGTAGCCTCATCAGAAGAAGGCATGGTGGTGACGAACGGCATGAGTTACCATAAGAGAGATTCAGGACGCGCCAATTCAGCAGTCCTCGTAGACGTAAGGCCGGAGGACTTCGGGACTGATGATGTACTGGGAGGCGTGTACCTTCAGCAGAAGTACGAACGGCTTGCATATGAGCTTGGAGGCGGATATCATGCACCGAAGGCCTTTTGGAAGGATGTGAGGGAAGGCAACGCTCCTCAGGTGTCAGGGTGTCTTCCCGGCTTCGTGGAAGATTCCATAAAGGAAGCGATGCCGGAATTCGGACGAAAGATAAAGGGATTTGATAACGACGACACCGTCTTCTATGCGGTGGAATCAAGGAGCTCATCACCTGTAAGGCTGAAACGGAGTGAATCTTTTGAGGGATATGCAGGGGACGAAGTCCTGAGAGGTTTCTATCCCGCAGGAGAGGGTGCCGGATTTGCCGGCGGCATTGTTTCTGCAGCAGCTGACGGGATAAGGATCGCTCTGAATATTATCGATGACCTCGCATAAATTTTTGTTCACAAACGGTGTGAAATATAATATAATAAGGCTGTAATAAGATAACTATTAAAATTGATCTATACAGACCAGAGAAAGGAGCTATAAAATGGCAGGAGCTTTAGATCTTTTATCATTACTGGGAGGAATGTCCTCTGCTAAAGAATCAGTAAGCGCATTAGGCGGCAAGGCATCAGCATCAGACGATCAGGTAACACAGGCATTGCTTCAGGGGCTTCCTTCAATGCTCGGTAAGATGCAGACGAACGCTAAGACCAAGACAGGAGCTGACAGTCTTCTTAAAGCACTCGATCAGCATGACCTCAGCGAAGAAGATATAGTCAAGATCATCAAGGCTTCAGACATGGATGATGGTGTCAAGATCCTCAATCACATCTACGGAGATGAGAATAAGACAGCTGAAGCACAGAAAGAAGTAGCAGCCAAGGCAGGTATCGACCCGGCTAAAGTCGCTAAGATCATGGCGGCTGCCGCACCTGTAGTGCTTACCATGCTTGCTAAGACTAACAAGAAGGCTAATAAGACATCTGCTGTTTCAAACAGCGACGGACTTTCAGATCTTCTTGGCGGAGTCCTTTCATTAGCAGGCGGCGGAAGCAAGAGCAGCGGACTTGATATCGGATCCCTTATAGGAGCTATGACAGGAAGCAGCTCCAAGAAGGATGATGGATTCGGACTTGATGACGTAGCATCCATCCTCGGAAAACTGATGAAATAAAGGTTAATAAAAGTTTAGATTTGAAAGGAAGACCGGGGCAGTTTAAGCTGCCCCGATTTGTATGGTCATAAAATGAAAAAGTTTACAATAATTTTATTATCGTTAATACTTGTATTATCAATCTTCACAGCCTGCGGAAACTCAGGAAGCGGAGAGGCAACGGCCCCGGCCGCAGAACAAAACACGACTGATACCCAGTCTGAGGAGCCTCTTCCACTGAAACATGCGGAGATAGTCATAAAAGATTACGGTACGGTGAAGCTTGAACTGGATCCCAACGAAGCTCCCGTGACAGTGGATAATTTTGTTAAACTGGCGTCTGAAGGTTTCTATGACGGCCTTAAATTCCACAGGATCATGGATGGCTTTATGATCCAGGGTGGAGCGAATCCGGATGTAGTGCTTGAGCCTATTCCGGGAGAATTCGCATCGAACGGATATGAGAACAATATATCACATACAGAGGGAGTTATTTCCATGGCAAGGACCAACCAGCCAAACAGCGCCACCTCACAGTTCTTTATAACCGTGGCAGACGATACCTTCCTGGACGGTGAATATGCGGCTTTCGGGCATGTAACGGAAGGCCTGGATATCTGTAAGAAGATAGCTCAGGATGCCAAGCCCATAGACAATAACGGAACTATACCGGATGATCAACAGCCGGTGATAGAATCCATTACGATAACAGATTAAAAAAGAGGCAGTATATCAGATGATATACTGCCTTTATCGTTTTGCTTTTTTCTATTTCATCAGCACTTCACCGGTCATCTCTTCGGGGATCTCAAGACCCATCAGGTAGAGAAGGGTCGGGGCCAGATCTGCGAGCTTGCCTTCCCCTGAAAGACCGTATTCGTTGAATACGTGTGTTTTCTCGGAAGAGACATAGCAGAGAGGCACGGGATTGGTGGTGTGAGCTGTGAATGGAGAACCATCCTTATCAAGCATCATATCGCTGTTGCCGTGGTCTGCTGTGATAAGAAGCTGACCGCCTGCCTTGAGTATTGCGTCCGCGATCTCGGCCACGCATCCGTCGAGGGTCTCCACGGCCTTTACAGCAGCCTCCATAACTCCGGTATGACCGACCATGTCGGAGTTTGCAAAGTTAAGGATTATCATATCATATTTCGGAGAGCCATCCTCGCGGGTGGCTTCTATTTCTTCTATAACCTTGGCCTTTACCTCAGGGGCGCTCATTTCGGGCTGAAGGTCATAGGTGGCGACCTTAGGGGAAGGAATGAGGATGCGGTCTTCGCCCGGATTGGGTTCCTCAACTCCTCCGTTAAAGAAGAAGGTCACATGAGCGTATTTCTCGGTTTCTGCTATCCTCAGCTGTCTGAGTCCCAAAGAAGAAACATATTCTCCTAGGGTATTCTCAAGTCTGTGAGGAGGGAAGGCTACTTCAACGTTGGGCATTTCAGCGTCATACTGGGTCATGCATACGTAAACGAGATCATTAATGATCTTTTTTCTGGTGAAGCCTCCCATTCCTCCTTCTTCCACAGGTTTCTCAAAATCAGGATCGACGAAAGCTCTGGTTATCTCTCTGGCTCTGTCGGGCCTGAAATTGCAGAAGATTATGGAGTCACCGTCCTTGACCCACGAATCCTTTGAAGTCATGGCCGGAAGGATGAATTCGTCTGTAATGTCCACGTCGTAGGATGCCTGCACGAGGTTCATGGCGTTTGATCCGGGGGTATATGCGACTATGCCGGGAACGGTAAGTGTATCATAGGCTTTCTCTACGCGGTCCCAGCGCTTGTCCCTGTCCATTGCATAGTATCTTCCTGAGACCATTCCGATGTGACCAAGCTGGAGCTTAGCCATGTAGTTCTCTATTTCATGAATGTAGTGTATGCCGGAAGTAGGGGGCACGTCTCTTCCGTCCATGAAGCAGTGGACGAAGAGGTTGGGCACGCCTTTGGCTTTAGCCATGGCTATCGCCGCTTTGATGTGTTCGATATGGCTGTGGACTCCGCCGTCTGAAAGAAGACCGAAGAGGTGGAGCGCCTGTTCAGGATCCCTCTTCGAGTTCTCTATGACGTGGTCCATGGCATGGTTAAGGGCGGGATTCTCAAAGAATCTCCCGTCGCTTACTGCTTTAGTGATATTGGTGAGTTCCTGGTATACGATCCTTCCGGCACCTATGTTCAGATGGCCAACTTCGGAGTTGCCCATCTGGCCGTCAGGCAATCCTACGTACTCGCCTGAAGCGTTTATGCTGGTAAAGGGATATTCACCGAATATACGGTCCAGATTCGGAGTATCAGCCTGTCTTATGGCGTTGCCATAGTCGTCAGGATTGAGTCCGAAACCGTCAAGTATCATTAACATTGTGGGTGTTTTCATATCTGATCTCCCGAAAAATATATTTCAGCACAGGCCGTTTAAGGACCGGAGTCCGTCAAACGGGTCACTTGCTGCAGTACAATAGATTATACCATAAAAAACCTTCTTTCAAAAGCCGTTAAATATAGTATAATGTGCATAAGGTGAAAAAAATGAAATGGACAGACAAACAGGAAAAAGCAATAACCGACAGAGGGCATGATCTCCTGGTGGCGGCAGCAGCCGGTTCAGGAAAGACCGCAGTTCTGGTTGAACGTATAAAGACTCTGATACTTGAGGATAAGTGTCCTATAGACAGGATGCTCATAGTCACGTTCACCAATGCAGCGGCATCTGAGATGAAGGAAAAGATAGAGAAGGCGATAAGGGATGAGATAAGAGAACTCAGCGCCTCAGGAGATCCCGGAAAGAGAGAGGACATAAGTCTCCTTAAGCGTCAGCTTGATCTTTTGCCGTCCGCTAACATAAGCACTTTTCACGCTTTTTCAATGGAGATCGTAAGACGATTCTTCTTTGTAATAGGCTGTGAGCCGGATTTCAGGATCTGTGATGAAACCAATTCGGTGATACTGGAAGACAAGGCCATGAACATGCTGATGGAAAAATTGTACGAGGAGGGCGGAGAACAGTTCTACGCGTTTCTCGACAAGTTCAGCGGCGACAGGTCTGACGACAGGGCCCGTTCTGTAATAAAGGAGCTCAGCGACAGGCTTGAAGCGCTTCCGGAACCTTATGAATGGCTTGAGGAAAAAACTGAGGAACTCCGTATGGAGAGAGACAGTTTTGATAAAAGCAAGGCCATGGATTATCTGTGGAAAGAAGCAGAGAAAACAGTATCCGGCTGCAGAGACCTGTTAAAGGAAAGTCTGGATGAGACCGAGCATTACGATCTTACCAAAGGGAAACTGCTTGCGGTAAGCGATCTCTCGAACGCGGCATCAGTCGCAGCTCCTGTATCTGAGAGAAACTTTGAGGAAACGATGCGTGTGCTGAACTCCCTTAAATGGAGCAGCCTGAGAAAAGACAGCTTCAGCGAAAAGGCGAATCCTGATGCGGATCCCACCATACTGGGCATGGTCTACTCAAACGTAAGCTCCAGAAGAAACAGCGTCAAAAAAGCTTTTGAATCGCTTAAAAAGGATCTTTTTGCCGAGACGGTGGATCAGATGTACGCTGACATGACTTCGACCTATGAAGACGTCAGGTATCTCGGAGAACTGGTTAAAGAATACAGAGAGATCTTCTCAGAGATAAAAAAGTCCAAAGGACTCATGGATTTCAGCGATCTGGAACATTTTGCATTTGAGATCCTGAAGCACGATGAAGCCGCAGAGTATTACCGTGAAAAATTCCTCCATATTTTTGTGGATGAATATCAGGATTCAAACGTTCTTCAGGAGGCACTGATAGGCAGGATCGCGGGTAACAACAGCCTGTTCACGGTTGGTGACGTCAAGCAGAGCATATACAGGTTCAGACTTGCTGAACCGGAAATATTTGAAGCGAGATACGCGAGATATAAGAAGGAATTCGAAGAGAAAGGCGAGGCAGGCGATTCTCTTAAAATAGATCTGAATAAGAACTTCAGGAGCAAAGACAGCATAATAGATCTGATAAACGACGTCTTCACCGAAGTAATGGAGAATTACGGCGAAGATGAGGCTCTGTATGCTGACGAGCCTGTGAGCAGCCTTTCGAATCATGCCCCCAAACTGTTCCTGATAAGCGACAGGTGGGCTGATGACGGAGACCTTGACGACGCCATAAAGGAAATGAAAAAGAATGAGAAGGAAGCGCTTCTCATAGTCAAACTCATCAGAGAAAGCCTGGGAAAGATAATTTACGACAATAAGGCAGGCGCTGAAAGGCCTCTTGCCATGAAGGATATCGTGATCCTGATGAGGGGAATAAAGAACAAGGGAGATATATTCTATAACGTGCTTATGGAGAACAACATCCCTTGCTTTGTGGATGACAATAAGGGATATTTCGACACGATCGAGATCAACACTTTCATGTCTCTTCTTGAGATCATCGATAATCCCAAGCAGGATATCCCGCTGCTCACCGTAATGAGGTCGGAGATTTGGGGATTCAGGATAGATGAACTCGCTGAGATCAGGACGTATCACAAGAAGGGATCGTACTACGGCTGCCTTAAGCTGTACGCTGAGGAAGGACCTGATGAAAAGATCAGGGAAAAGGCTGCCGACGCGCTGGAAGACCTCGGGGAATGGAGAAAGATGGCGGTCGCGCTTCCTTTGGAAGAACTGGTCTGGACTCTCATGACTGAAACGGGTTATTATTCGTCCATGGGAGCTATGCCGGGCGGCACTATCAGGCAGGCTAATCTGAGACTTCTGGCTGACAAGGCTCTTGATTACAGGAGAAACAGGGGAAGCGGCCTTTACGGATTCATAGGCTACGTTGAACATATCAAGGAAAAAGAGATAAAGATGGGGCAGGCCAGAGTAGTGACTGAGGATGATGATACGGTCAGGATAATGACAATACATCACTCGAAAGGTCTGGAGTTCCCCATGGTTATAATAGCAGGATATACCAGAAAACTCGGAGGTGACAATAAGAAGAACAGCCTTTCTGCAGACAAGGATCTCGGCATCGGTATACCGATCGTAAACCGCAGGGAGAAATGGTACAGGGAGACGGCTCTTCAGAGACTCATCTCACGAAAAGCCTCGTCTGACGACGATAAAGAGGAGGAGAGGGTACTCTATGTGGCCATGACCAGAGCCAAGGATATCCTCTATATGACAGGAACAGCAAGGGATCCGTATGATGCAGTGGCTAAAGTCACGTCATCGCTTAAAGATGACTCTTCGTTTTTCGGCATGACAGGGAAGATCATGGCTTCCAAGCCCGGCTTTATAAAGATCATAAGCGACAGTGAACTGGGAAAGACCGCAGGCTACAGGAAAAGATCTGCTTCCAAGGCTCTTGAGCTTTTGGACAGAGAGCCGGGGAAACCTGACAGGTGCGTTGAAAAGATAATGGATTTCCGTTATCCCTACGAGAACGATACCCGAATCAAATCCAAGTATTCGGTAAGCGAACTTAACAGCAGAGATCACGTTAAAGAGATCATGTTCGATCCTTCAGTGCCGAGGGAACCCGAGAAAAACGGTCTCAGCGCAGTTCATGTCGGTACCGTAACTCACAGCGTGCTTGAAAAGATGGATTTCCATAAGACAGGACATGCATCAAGGGAAGAAGGAGAGGCTCTGATAGCAGGTCTCGTTTCGGGAATGGTGAAGGATGAATATCTCACGGAAGCTGAGGCTGAAGCGATAGATACAGCCAAGCTTTATGACTTTGCCTGCGCTCCTCTCGGAATAAGGATAGGTGAGGCGCAGAGGAAAGGCCGTCTTTACAGGGAAAAGCCATTTAATCTGATAATGGAGGTCGACGGGACTGACGCCATGGTACAGGGGATCATAGACTGTTTCTTCGTAGAGAACGGCAAGGCGGTGCTTGTGGACTATAAGACCACGGCACCGAGAAACGTGCCCGGTGTAAAGGAAAGATACAGCGTCCAGATGGATATTTACAAGAGGGCTATAGAAGAAGCCACGGGCTTGAAAGTGGCTGAAAGCTACCTTTATCTCACCAACCTGGGGATCACTGTTGACATGAACAGCTGAAGCCTTGAAACATCAGGACTTTACAGCATTAAAAGGCTAATAGATGTACTGAAAAATAAACATAGGTGAGCACTTTGCCATAGTGTTGACATTGACAAACGATAGTGTTAAAACTTAAGTAGCACATAAGTGTTTATATGGTTTTCTGGTGAGAGCCGGAAGGCCTTAAGCCAAAAACATCATTATGAGAAAAGGAGATATGTAATGGCTACATACGTAGAAAGAGTTATTGAAGAATGTAAGAAAAGAAACCCCGGTGAAGTAGAATTTCATCAGACTGTAGAAGAAGTACTTACTTCACTCGCTCCTGTAATGGACGCTCATCCCGAATATGAGAAGGCAGCTCTTCTTGAAAGACTCGTAGAGCCCGAAAGAGGAATCACCTTCAGAGTAGTATGGGAAGATGACAACGGAAACGTTCATGTAAACAAAGGATACAGATATCAGTTCAATTCCGCTATCGGACCTTACAAGGGCGGTTTAAGATTTGCTCCTAACGTATATCCCGGAATCATCAAGTTCCTCGGATTTGAACAGATCTTCAAGAACTCCCTCACTGGACTTCCTATCGGCGGCGGCAAGGGCGGTTCTGACTTCGATCCTAACGGAAAGAGCGATGCAGAGATCATGAGATTCTGCCAGGCATTCATGACAGAACTCTACAGACATATCGGACCTGACACAGACGTTCCCGCTGGCGACCTTGGTGTAGGCGCAAGAGAGATCGGATACCTCTTCGGACAGTATAAGAGAATCAGAGACAGATTCGATGGCGGCGTTCTTACAGGAAAGGGTATCCCTTACGGCGGATGCTTAGGAAGAACAGAAGCTACAGGCTTTGGTATCGTTTGGTATGCTGAAGAAATGCTCAAGGCAAACGGCGAAGATATCAAGGGTAAGACAGTAGCTATCTCCGGATTCGGTAACGTTTCATGGGGAACCGCTTGGAAGCTTCAGCAGTTAGGAGCTAAGCTCGTAACTATCTCCGGACCGGATGGATACATCTACGATCCTGAAGGAATCAGCACAGATGAGAAGGTTGCTTACCTCCTTGAACTCCGTGCATCCGGCAAGAACATCTGCGCACCTTACGCAGAGAAGTTCCCTGAAGCAACATTCTATCCCGGAAAGAAGCCTTGGGGCGTATTCCAGGATACAGGATGCAAGGTTGACCTCTTCATTCCTTGCGCTATGCAGAACGACGTTCACATGGAACACGCTAAGCAGATCGTAGAAGGCGGCTGCAAGTTCTATTGCGAAGGAGCTAACATGCCTACCACAAACGATGCTCTCGCTTACCTCATGGAAAACATGACAGCAGTTGGTCCCGCTAAGGCAGCTAACGCAGGCGGAGTTGCTTGCTCCTGCATCGAAATGGGACAGAACTCAGGTCACACCGTATTCCAGCACCAGGATGTATATGATCAGCTTCACCAGATCATGATCAACATCTACAACGCTTGCGCTAACGCAGGTGAGAAGTACTACGGTTCCAAGAACTGCCTGGTACAGGGTGCTAACATCGCAGGTTTCGAAAAGGTTGCAGAAGCTATGATGGCTCAGGGTCTTGTATAAACCTACAATAACTTTTAAATCTCCGAAAGCGGCTCAGAAATGAGCCGCTTTTTAGTACCATAGAAGTGTAGTTGACAGATATGTATATCTGTAGCTGCACTTGTTTTTGTATAATGAGGGAAACAGTTGGTCTGGCGTGCGCTTTTATGGTTCTTGCATCCGTCATTAAAAC
>Ga0256405_10003299_pt1 | contig 33682 bp, 27 predicted proteins | sample RumenRJG_02DNA_FD_189096 | JGI IMG/M metagenome (GOLD analysis project Ga0256405, IMG submission 189096) | Bovine rumen microbial communities from Lethbridge, Alberta, Canada - RJG_02 | ecosystem: Host-associated > Mammals > Digestive system > Stomach > Rumen | place: Canada: Alberta...
CGAGGGGAAACTTTGTGGCGAGGGGTACGATGACCATTTACGTCAAATGCCTATTAATGTTCTTGCGCGAAAAGCGCATTACATTTTTGACAACCAAAAGTGGGATGAAGTGTATTACGATAATACGGTCATTCCGCCAGTAGATAGAAAGTAGAACATGGCAGTAGCGCCCATAACAATTGACTTAACGGGTCTGCAACCGCAATTTGGTTTAGATGGTAATACTATAAACCAGCTGACTGAAGTTTGCGTTAATTCGGTGCGCGCTGCTATTTTGGCTAATTGGACTGCTCTTGCTAAACGTGAGCTTGGAGCAACACGCGAAGAGTACATCCAGAATCTTGGAGCGGTTGATGGTGGGCGGTTTGACAAGCAAATTGTTTTGACGGGCGTTTTGCCTAATATGTTGGAGCAGGGCGCTGCTCCTTTTGATATTAAGGACGGATTCAAAAAGAGCCCCAAAGCGCGTAAGACAATTGCTAAATATAACAAGAAAGGGAAGCTCATAAGCCCAGGAGGGCAATGGTATTTGACTGTTCCGTTTCGTATTGGTATTCCTGGGACGTTGGGTCAAGCAGGATTTACGGGTCAAATGCCTACGGAGATTTACGATATTATGAAAAAACGAGCGTCGGGGGCGGTTCTTACGGTGGGGGAAATTCCTTCTCCTTATGATATCCCTCGTAGCCGTGCCGCAATTGACGCTACGCCAACGACTCCTTATTATGCGGAGTACGTCCATAAGACATCCATATATGCTGGTTTAACAAAGAGAACGGCACAATACGCGAAGACCTCGCAAAATACCTACGGGACGTTCCGTCGGGCGAGCGAAAATAGCGACCCCATGAGCTGGATACATAAGGGTCTTGTCGCTCGGAATCTTGCTGAACGTGCGGTACAAATTACGGACGTTGATACGATAGTAGAAAATGAAGTTACAACCTTTTTAGAGACTGTGTTATGATAGGATTGCTGATGCCTGAGGTTGTTTTGTATAACCTCTTGAATAATACGATACGCCTTTTACGTGAAGACCTCGCCAATAACATTGAAGCGGGAACAGAACAGAATAGCATATTGTATCGTATTCTCGGTGTTGACGAATGGGGTGATGCACTGAAACTTAATATCTACAATTTCTACAAACAAGCTAAAAAGATTTTAACCGTAAAGGATAATTTGAAAGTTCATTACGGTTACAGTTTGGATACCACAACGTCGGTTGATATTTGCATCCTTCTTCCCAGTGAAAACGGTAAGGTCGGCATTGGTGCGGATGAGGGGTATCTTGAGACAGTAGAAGAAAACGGTTTTCAGAATTATAACACTCAAACCTTTGAAAGCAACTACCAATTAATGATTACGAGTAATAACTCTAATGAGGTTTTGGTAGTTTATACGCTGTTAAAGAGTTGCATGTTGATGCTGATTGACCAACTGGAGTTGTTTGGTTTCCGGAATCCTCGTTTCAGTGGTCAAGACGTTGTCATGCAAGAAGACCTTGCTCCCGTTCCGTTATTTCATAAGGTTCTTAACATAGAATTTATGTATGAACATAACGTTCCTCAACAGCTTGTGGCAGATTTCTTGAACGGATTAAACTTCAGCGGATGGATAAATTACAACGCTGAGGAAAATAAAGAATTAGAGCCAGGAGCGTATTCAGAAATTCATTGAAGCAAACAGGTATAAAGTTTTTGATTAAAAGACTTTTTGTAAACAATAATTTATAAACGACAAAATCATGGCAACTGTAGTTAATTTCCAAGGAAAGAATTACGTTGAGCCTGGTGCGTATGCTGCCATTGTTTACAATCCTACGTCGGTTGCGAACGTTGCCGAGTTTGGTAATGTTATGATTATCGATACGGGATTGAGCCTTAACACTGTTGGGGCAACGCAGTTTGAGTTCGCCGGAGGTTCTGGAATCAATGGAGAATTAGCAAAGGGGTTAAAGTCCGTGTACGAGTTTACCAGTTACGAGGATTTCCTTGCCTTCATGGGTGGTGGTCTGGTCGGTGATATCGCCGAAAAGATTTTTACTCCTCGTGCGGGGGTTTTAGGAGCTCCCAAGTTGTACTACACTCGTGCCGCAACTACCACCGCTGCTAAAATCGACCTCCCTCTTGCAGCCGAAGGCGACCCCATCCCCAAGCTCACATTTACGTGTAAGAATGAAGGCAAGGCGGGAAATGGCGTTGCGTCAGATGGTGTTCTGAAAGCAGGATACGCTGCTAAGATTATCGCTGGCTCCGCAACGGGAACTTTCCGTGTTCAGGTTCTCAAGGGACAATTCGCTGGACAAGATGCGGCTGGTGAGCCTTTTGGCGCATATAGCCTTGCTGCTGCTCCCGTGAATATTCTTGCTGAGTCGGAAGACCTCGAAACTCTCCAGGAGGCTTACGATTGGGCAAACGCCAACAAGATTATCAATTCTGCGTTTAAGGTAACGATGACGGGCGATGGAACAACCGACCTTGTAGTCGTTGCTCAGACGCTTGCTACTGGCGGAACTACCACGTATCTCGATACGGGTAATTATGCTGCGGTGTTGGAGGCAATTTCCGAGCTGGACATCACCTTCTTCCTTTGCACCAATCTCAACGCAGGTAGCGGAGCTGGCGTAGACGTAAACACCAACGGTAAACTGTTCACCTATCTCAAGGGCGAAGATGTTAAGTTTACTGAGTTTATGGTAGTTGCTGGCGGTAAGGACGATACCGACTTGTTTGGTGAGTCTAACTGCTCTGAGGCAATTGCTAAATACTACGACAGTGAGCAAGTTATTGTAGTCCATGGTTCTCCTGTGGTTGAACGCAAGGATAAAAACGGAACCAAGGCTCTCGAGCCGATTTACCTTGCTGCCGATATCATCGGCATGGCTGCTGGAGCTGCCCCTCAGACCCCGCTTACGTTCAAACGCACGGGTTACAGCTCGTTCGTTTATGACCTCAAGAAGAAAGAGCGCGTCAAAGCTCTGCAGGCTGGTATCCTCCACGTTCGTAACATCAGCGGTTACTGGTGTGTGAACCAAGGTATCAACACCCTTCAGGATAACCTCATGACGGTTGCCCCTGATGGTCAGACCTTTGAGATTAGCATTGCTCTCATTAAGGCTCAAATCAATAAGGAGCTTATCATTGAGGGTGAGCGCAGATACACGGGTCAGACCGTCGCTCAGGCAAGTCCCGAGGCAGTGAAGAATTTCACCGAAACTAAACTTGCTTCTTTCGTTGCTACTCCTGGCAATGACAACCTTATCGTGTCGTGGGGTAATGTGAAAGTTTCTGCGAAGAACGGAGACTATCGTGTTACTTACGATTTTGTTCCGAATGTGCCTCTGAACAAGCTGTTCTTTGTAGGCAATATGCTTGATTTCACTTTCTAAACAATGGGAGGTAAAACGCTATGAACGAAAGAACAATGACCGCTCCTCTTGCTATTGTGCAAGTGAATGGAGTAACTATCGGAAAGATGCGTAACATTCGTGTCACCGAGCAAATCCGTCGTGGGCGTGTAAGCGGTCTCGGTCGCTTGACCGCTGAAGAACTCCCTGCGTTGGAGTGGAGTGGCTCTTTGAGCTGTTCTTCTTACACCATTAATTTCAACCTCTTGATGAACAAGAGCAGGCTGGGAACTTTCCGCAACGCTCAAACCATCAACGACTGGGCAAACGCTATTTTGCTCCAGGAAGACGGTTTAGAGATTTCTCTGCTCCGTAAAGTCAAAGATGGTGAAATTGACCCTGAGTCCGGAATGGTGAAAACGAAGTTTCAAACTTTCGCAAAGGTCAATGCTGCCTTCGCCACTCGTGAGGGGTTTGATGTCCAGGAAGGACAAATCAGCGGACGCGATACGGAGTTTGAGTATCTGGAGCCCATTCTGTACAACGACGTCGTTTAGTGATGTCTTTGACAGTTATTAAGAAAGGCAGTGCAGCTGTAGTGGTTGTGCTGCCTTTATTGTTTTGTAAATTAAACCGTAAAAATTGTAATTATGATTGAAAGAGAACACAAAATCACCGTTGGAGAACGTACATTCATTATTAGTTTTCCGAATGTAGGGCAGATTATAACCTTGGAAAGCACGAAGCAGGCTCTTACGGATAACCGCTATGGTCAGATGGCTGCAAGTGGCGTAGCAAGCATGTATTATGCCTTAGATTTAGTGGACACGATAGCGTTCTTTCAGGTATGCGGAACCGAAGTGTTGAAATACTTTAATATCAAGAATGCTGCTTCGGTGAGTCCTGATAAACTGGAGATGTTTATTAAGGTTTACAGCGAGCAGGTGAAACCTTGGCTTGATAAAACTTTTGCTGAATTAAGGAATATCAGTCCAAAGAGCGAAGAAAATGAATCAACAAGCGGAAAATCAAACGACGACGGAGAATAGCGTTGACCGCTGGATATTTCGTTGGCATGATTTCCCGTTTGATTTTTGGTGGCGTAAAAAGTACCACATCCCGTTCGGCTCTTCAGCCCATAGGGAAATGTCTTTCATAGACATGTACATTGAGTGGCGGGAAGACCTCATTATAAATCGTTCTTTAGAACAACAAGAGGGGTGGACAGAGGAAGACGATGAAGCGTTGGGATTGAAACCTCAAAATCCTTCTAATGTTGTCAAGATGTCTCAGCAAGAGATTGAAAAAGATTATGAAGATTTAGACCTTGAAAGTTTTAACAAAGAATGAGTGTAACAGTAGAAGTACGAGGTGTTCCAGCAGGCGGAACTGGACAACCGCAAGGCGGTGCGACCGGAGTCGGAGGTGGCTCCGGAGCAATCGGTGGTAGCGGTAACGGTTTTCTTCCCGCAGATGACCGTATGATTGCTGACGTGCGACGCGAAATGCAGTCGCGCGGTGTTTTGCTTGTTCCTGGTTCACAAGGTCTTTCTCAAATAATAAGTCAATATCGTAAGCAAATCAGCGACCAAGCTCAAGCGGGAATCGGCAGGCAGTTTCAAGAAAAAAGAGAAGCGCTAATTCAGAGAACCGAACAAGAAGAGGCAGGTATTCTTGAAATTGAAAATCCCGTTTGGCGCAAGAATAGGCTCAAGCAACTTTCAGCTCGGGTAACAGAAGAAGAAGGCAAAATCGATTCTGAAGAAGCAGCCGCAAAATCTCGCGTTGAAACTGAGCTTACAGACGCCATTAAACGTCTTACCGACGCTTTTGAGCGTGAAGCTGAAAATAATCCAGACCAACCAGAAAGTTACATAGGTCGTTTACGACAGCAACAAAAAAGCCTGATTGCTGAGCGAGATGCTGCTGGTGATGAAGAAGGAGCTATTGCTGCCAGTAAAAGGCTTGCTGAGGTAAATGAGCAGCTGCGTCGTGCTATGACGGGAGAAGATTCCAAGGGAGGACGCGGTAGCAAAGAAGGCGGTTGGGGGGTTGCTCTTTCTGGAATGCGCGGCATGGAGCAGTTCATGAGTTCTGCTAATAGCGGCAATCTTGGAGGAATGATTAGCGGTATAGGCGGTGCTGGCGTAGGGATTGCTTCTGGTCTTGGCGGTTTATCTATGAGCACTGCTGCAGGATTAATGGGTGTTGTTGGTATCGCTGCTGCTCTTGCTTCTTTCATGCAGAGTAGCGGTGAACGTTACGATAATATAAGTAGACTTGCTTCTTATGGAACAATTCCAGGAAATTATAATTTAAGACAAGCTGGAGAAAGAGTGGCTCCAACAATTCGTTCTTCTACCTTTATGGGGTGGGGAGACAGTTGGTATGATATTGGAGGTCTGGGGATGAACGAGCAAGAATTCTATGAACAAGCTGCAAAAAGAATTCGAGCTCGCGGCATGAGCGATGATTGGTTTAATGAAACGTATCGTCAAGTTGGTATTGAGAGAACTTACGGTTTGAGAGAAGGTGCGTTAATGAATGCTGGTGCTTACGACCGTTACGGTACAACAGGAACGCAAGCGTTGGTTGACCTTGTTACTCGTTTGCAGAATGTAAACGGAAGTGGCGTAACGAATATGGATTTCACTCGTGTTCAAGAAAAACTCGACATTCAGCAACAAATCATGGGTTCTTATATGAACCGAGTAGACCGTCCGAGTTACGACGCTGCTAACAAAGCCGTTTTAGCAATGAGCTCTGTAAGAGGAATTACGCAAGATGCTCGCATAGGAAACGATTATCTTACAATGCAGAACGCTTTGCAAAATCCCATGAACGACCGCATGAAAGCGCTTGTTTACGGAGTTGTTGAAGATATCATTCCTGGCACAAGGGGGCGGATGGATAAAATAGATGCTGCATTAAGAAGTGATAAAAACGAGGGGCAAATCCTTCAATCTGTTATTCAACGCATTACTCAAATGTATGGTGGTATGGATACTCAGATGGGGTATTTTGCTTTCCGTAGTATATTTCCTGGAATAGCTCCAGACCGTTTGGCTAATTACATTAAGGATTTTAGTGACCCCAATAGCTTGGCTTCAAAAACGCTTGTTAAGGGGTTGGAAGGATTTGTCAATTCCAATGGAGAGCCGTTGAATATTGAGGATATGACAAATAATACGGCTGCTTGGGGAACTGCATTCACTTCCGGTATGAGCTCAGACCTTTCAGATATTGCTAATGACGTTCATGCTATTTGGGATTGGATTTCAGGAAATTCTTCCTCAAGAGGCGTTGTAAATGTTGGTTCAAACGGTAATAGAAGTGCACAATAATGGCATCAAGGGATGAAAATAAACGAGTTCTATTGTATCACACCCGCAAAGAAGATAAAACTATTGCGGATTTTGTAGAACGTCAAAAGCTCATTGGTATTACGGCTAATGATGTTTTTGATGATAATCGGGATTTGATTTTCACTCAAATGTCCGTTTCTGACAAAGAAGCATACAAAGAAAAATTCGGTTCGGTTCCTGCGTCTGGTTCAGACCTAAACGCGGGAATGATTCTTCCGTTGCCTTGCGTTATAAAAGTTTGTCCTTATAATATAACCGCTGAAACCGCTATCAATAATACAAATTGGCATGTTCCTAATAACAATTTCTATGCGTTTGCCGATGAAGAAGTTCAAAAGATTTTTGAATCTCCAGCTTATAGCACTTTGATAGATAAACGGAATTGCGACGTTGAGGTGATTGGGTGGTTTAAGCAAGCAAATGTATTTGGAACACGCGGTAAGCGGTTCAATAATGTAAAGGGCGCGTGGTTCGATTTAAGTCGCTTTGTTATTTCTTTGAATTCTTCCAGTGGACAAAATGGCGGTAGCTTTGTTGTAAGATTTCCGATTTTAGGATTTGCAGAAAAATTAACAGGATATCAGCTTGCTTACAATAAAGACACAAAAGATTGGGATGTTTATTCTGATTTAGGATTTGGCGGTCGCAGTGTTGCTTCTTTGCCCATTGGTTCTTTGTTTCAATGGGGTGACCAATACTACGGAAAGAAACCGCTTAAAACGGCTCAATTGAATAATCTGTTTTCTGCCCTTATTTCTTACAACGATTTAATTTTCATTTCCTTTGTAAGAAACGAAGACACTTTCACGGAAGATACTATTGATAAGCACGTTGCTAAAAACACTTGGGATATGATTGGTCTCGTTGATGACGTTCGTGTGAGTGTCAACGGGGCAAGCGGTAACGGATTTGTTGAAATTACGGGGCGCGACCTTATGAAGCTGTTGATTGAGGATGGTTCTTATTTCTTCAATCCTTCATCAGCATATAGCGATGAAAGCATTTTTGCTAATGAAGCTCAAGCAGCAGGCGGTTCGGGGGTTTACAAATCAACTGGAGATATTCGCGATGTTACCGATTTAGGTTCACACGGACACGGATTGGTGCGTCGGCTGCGCAATATGTCTAATGAAATAGATATTTTTGCGTATAAACCAATGCGTGAGATAATTTACATTTTGAAGGGAGTCGTCTCACAGCTTTCAAACATAGAAGTTGTTCCTGGAGAAATTTTCATTCCTTGGGAAGATAAACGCACTCTTTGGAAAGATATAAGTGTTGAAGAAGAAAAGTAAATAAACTTGCGCGGTGTATGGCTCGGTCATCTAAATATCCTACAGCATATTTGGGGTTTGTCGGTAATAGAAGTTCACTTCCAGTTTCTTCTGGATTTGGTCCTCGCAACGGTCGTCCTCATCAGGGGATTGATATCGCTGTGCCTTCAGGAACTCCGCTGTATGCTGCTTATGACGGAACGGTTGTTCGTAAGTATATTCAACCGTATGACGGTGTTAATCCTTCTGGCGGTTTAATTCTTGCTCTTGAACATATAAATTTCGACGGAACAAAATTCTATACCGTTTATATGCACCTGCATAGGGTTCTTGACGGTATAAGAATTGGAGTTACGGTACACGCTGGTCAACAAATAGGCGAAACAGGAGGACTTGTTTCAGATGCCCCCAATTGCGGTTCTTCTACGGGGGCGCATCTTCATTTTGAAACTCATATAAATACGCTTTTCAGTCCACGGAGTAATAGGGTTGACCCAGCAAGCGGTTGGTTAGCGCGTCATACACTTACAACCAGCCGTAGACACGGTTCAAGGCTTATCTCAGAAGCAAGAAACATTCAATGGTTTAGTGGAGATTCTATTCGTACTTATTCTCAAGCGGAGCGTGGTGTTACGGTAGCTCTCATTCCGGTTGATGAAACCGCTATTGAGCCAGAAGTTAAAAAAGAGAACAAAACTTTCACCGATGTTTCTGACCGTCTTGCTCCAGGAATATGGCAAATCACCAAGTTGTTAGCGGATAGTAGCGTAGAAGATAAGCAGGTCGTTGATAGTTCAATAGCCGTGCAAACGGGTTCTCTTTTGAATTTTTTCCATAAGGTTTGTCAAGAACCTTTTGTTGAATTCATGGGAGACACTTATGGTAGTCAATACTATTTCATCGCGCGTCGTCCTCCCACTGACAGAGAAGGGGTTTTGCGTATGATGGAGAATACCATGACGGAGATTTCAGAAGAAGAAGTTTTAAGTACGCAATTGGATTGGAACCGAGAGGGGATTTATTCTTGGTACCAGTATTTGCCTCAGGGGGATGTTATAGGGGTTCCTGAATTACAGTATATGATTCCCGCTGTGTTATTTCCTGAATATGCTCAATTGTGGGGCAGCAAGCCTATGGTGATTCGTAGTAATTATTACAATTTAGAGCAAGCAGGATTCTTCAATTCTAAAGACTCCAAGGATTTAGAAGAAAATTGTAACCGCGTTATGCGTCTTATGATGACTGATTTTAAGTATCTTGTTGAATCAAATGCTTATAATCCTTTCGTTCGTCGTGGGACTATTTCCATACGCGGAAATCGTAAAATTAAACGCGGAACAGCTATACACCTTGCCTCCACTGATGAAGTTTTCCACGTTGATGCTGTAAGTCATTCCTTTAATATCAGTAACAATAATGTATCGCGTTCTACGGTTTTGACTGTTTCGAGGGGGATGTTCCTCAAATACATAAACGGAGTTCAAGAAGGCGGTAAAAATTATTCGTATTTTGATATTATAGATTTTGAATTTGATGATATAGAAAATGTTAATCAGAATAATTTCAAAGAAATACTTTCAAAGTGGCATGTCGATTGGAATGTTTTCGGATTCTTCTTGCAGAAGCAAGCAGCGGTAAGCGGTCAAGGTGATTTTGGTAGTGGAGTGTTAGATTACGGAATAGACGTTATAGAATAGAGCATGGATAAAGATTTTCTTGGAATACATAAACCTCTTGATTTCAAGGGTAGCGCTGGAGTTGGTTATGTAATTATACCAAAAGGCGCCGACCGTGAGGAATACATAGAGAATTGTTATCGTACGCAAACAGTAACTATTCAAGGCGGTTACGGTTACAGCGAGTTTGGTCAAGTGTATGTCAGCCAAACAGCGATGCAAGAAATTCAATTTCCGTCCGGCATCGAAGGAGCTGATAAATACGGTAGCGCGGTTGTTTGGGTAAGGGATGATGCTACGCGAGCTCCCATTATCATAGCGACTATTCGTCGTCAGGACGCTTATTATGCCTTGGGAGAGGGGACGCGACGCATTGCGGTAGGAATGGAGAACGGCAGTTCTGTTGAAATTTTCATGAACCGTGATGGTAGTCTTTCGATATCTGTTGTAGGTAGCGAAGAATCTGCTGCCCAAGCAACGATTCGCATAAGTAGTCCAAACGCGGATTCTAAACTTACTGTTGAGTGCGATAATGAAATAAACATAACCGCAGGAAAGAAAGCGCGTATAACAACTCCAGGAACCGTTGAAGCGCGGTTTGTTGATGACCAAATGGAAGAGAAAACGGTTATCCGCTTTGAACCAGGAAAGGGGCTGGAATACAAAGATGAATTTGATAATCAGATTACGGCTGGGGACGGTAAGGTAAACGTGACGAGCAAAGAGATTAGCCACAACGACGGTAGTCAACCGATGGTGCTGGGGGATAAGCTCTCGAGTTTTATTAGTGATTTTTTAGACGCGGTTATGAAATTGACTGTTGTCACTCCAGCAGGAACCAGTACGATTCCCGTAAATGTAGCAGATTTTGCCGCTTTGAAAACGCGGTTTGATGAGTTTAAGAGTACAAAATCAAAATTGGAATAGGGTATGGCATTAGCAACAGAAGTGCTCAAGTTAGCACTTAAATCAGATATTCTTGAGATACTTAATACTCCGATATCGGAAAAATCAAGTGACGCGGAAGTGAAGAATAATTTCGCAACCAAGCTTGCTAATGCTATCGGCGATAGATTAGACACTTGGATTAAAACCGGAACAGTTACAGTTCAACCAGGAATCCCCGTTTCAACAGCTGGAAGTCCCACGGCTCAAACGGGTGCTACCACTGGTCCAGGAACGGGTACAATAGCTTGAGCGCAGTTATAAATTCAAAAGGTTAAAAAAGAAGAGCAAAAGTATATGGCGTATATTGAACATGTTGGGAAGACACTTCTCAACTCTTTCAAAACAAATGCACTCAACGTGGCTGCTACTATGGGTCGCGCTGGGTTGCACGCTCTTGCTCCAGACCAGTTTGAATACTACATGTGTTCTTTTGAGCTTTTGAATTCTCAAGGGGCAACAGTAGCGTTTCTGAATTTCCCCATTATGCCTAATAGCATTTCTGAAACAGAATCGAAAATTTTAGACATAGCAAAAACCAATGCGGGAATTATAACGATGTTCAATTCTTCGTTCACTCCTAAAGATATCTCAATTCAGGGGACGTTTGGACGAAAATTTCGTATTATTGCTGGGTCAAAAGATGTTTCTTCTGACGATAAAGAAAAGAAGACTTTGGTGAGCATAATGAATGGCAATCTGGGGTTCAGTGCTTTTGGAGAAGAGGTGCGTGTGAAAACGGGGTTTGGCCTTATAAGTATGCTTCGCCGTATTCTTGCTAAGACTACAGAAACAGATGATTACGGTATGCCGTATGTCTTACTGTTTAATAATTACGCTTTGAATTCCAGTTACGCGGTAGAGGTTTTACAAAGCTCTTTCAGTCAAAGCGTTGATAGCAATATGCTTTGGTTCTATTCTATAGAGATGAAAGCTGTTGCTCCTGCCGATGAAGTTAAGCGCTCTTTCATGATTACAGATGAAGATAGGGGGAGCGACAAGGGGCAATGGATTTCAAGAGTCGCTGCTAATTCTATTGCTCAGGGGATTCAAGGGGTTCTTTCAGATGCGGTGCGTAGCTTAATGCAATTTTAAGATAAGAGTATGGATTTAGGAATCGTCATAAATGAGTTTGAGCAAGTAACAAAGTATCCGCTGAAGGCTTTTCTGCGGAAGTATGCCGATTTTATGACGGGCGGTTATGCAGAAATTCGAAATTATTTCAGCGGAAGAACGGTAGAAATCAGCAATGAAAGTGTTTCTGCGTTGAGAGATTTAACTGTTGAGTGTCGCGATGTTCTTGCGCAATTTAAGAATTTCACTAATAAGTTTTCAACTTGCGGTTATTGGGAGTTGATGGATTACATTGATAATCTTAATAACACGCTGGAGAAAATAAATAAGCTGCCTAAATTCTTACGCACATCATTAGGCAAGCGCGGTTATACTCCTTCTGTTCAGGTGTCTGCTACAGTAGGCAGCGAGCGAACCGTTGACGACGTTGCTTCTACCGCAAGGGAACTTAATCAGGATAACACCCAGTGGGTAGACCTGATGCTGCAAAACGATTGGAATGAGGACGATTGGGAAATAGACAAGTTACGCGGTGTGAATGTATTTATCAATAATCGTACACAAATAGTTGTTACTACAATTATAGACCAACCCATAGGAGACCGTGTTTACGGCACGGACATTTTACGCAAAATTAGTTTTGCGGATAATGATTTAGCTTTGGCGGTGCGTAAGGATAACATTGAACAAAAGAGCGTTATTCTTCTTGAGCTTGTCCGTGGGGATGTTCCAGAGAACATGTTGTTTGGTAAAAATCCTATGTTCTTTGGTTCTAATGCTCCCATAGTGAATTATTCTGAAGTGGTTACAGATATTGTTAATTGCTTTATGCAGAATGACCTTTTTGCGAGTGTTAATGTTACAGATATTTCATTTGCAAACGGACAAGCTACTATGAAAGTGGAGATACAAACAAAGTACGATTACAAAACCGAAAAGACGATAGTGTTATGATAACGAAGATAGTTCCGGTACAAGAACTCAAGCAAATCTTCCTTGAGGTTTTCCTCAATAAGACAGATAAGGTAAATGATGTCAGTGCAGAAAGTGTTCTGAACGGTATAGCGTTTGCTTGCGCAAAGGTGGGGCAAAAATGTCTTGTGAATCAAAGCGTTGTTGAAGGACACTTGTTTCCTGATACCGCTTATGGTTCATATCTGGATGAGCTTGCTGCTATTCGTGGTATTGCTCCTCGTTTTGGCGCTGCTCCTTCTACAACCTACGTTCGTTTCATTGGGGAAGAGGGGACTTTTTATAACGCTTCAACTCTCATACTGTATGCAAGTAGCGGTATTTCTTTCACCTTGGAAGAAGACGTTGTTATTGGAGCAAACGGTTACGCATACGGCAAAGTGCGGGCAACATCCAGTGGTGCTAATACAAATGTTGACCCGTTAAGCATCAACCGTTTGAACATTAATCCTCAGGGACACTATTCCGTCACTAATGAATATCGTGCTTCTGGAGGACGTGATTACGAAGATGACGACCTTTTTCGTCAGCGTATCAAAGATAGCGTGAATCAGCTCAGCCGTAACACAATGAGCTATTTAGAGCAAGTGTTTATGAAAATAAACGACCGTGTTCTACGGCTCCATAAAGGTGGTATGACCGCTGATGGTAAAATGAATCTGATTGTTGTTTCGGTAAACGGTCAAAATTTTACTCAACAAGAGTTTGATGAGATTTTAAGTCGCAGCGAGGAATTTTTGCCTTTGAATGAGCTATTAAGGGAAAACACAGATTTTGCTCTCAATCTTCAAAATGTCGATTGGCTTCCTATCGATGTAGAGTTCCGCGTTGACATTGACCCTGCTTATGACCAAGCAATAGTGAGACGCAACATCGCCATTCAAATGAACAAATTGTTCGACTATCGTTTCTGGAAATATGGCGATAAGGTTGAATGGGAAAATCTTCTTTACGCAGCGAAGAATGTTGAGGGGGTACGCTATGTGCCTGACACTCACTTCCATCCCGCTGCGGATATTAACGTCCCTCGCTACAGATTGCCTCGTGTGAGAGGTTTCATTCTCAGAGACCTCAGCGGAAACGTCATTGAAGACAACGGTGGTCTTATGAGCGCAGTTTATTATCCTAATACCATTGAGGAAGGTTACATTGCTTCCGTTTTGAGCAACATTTAATTATGGCTGATATAACTCCAGATGTAAGAACGAGAACAGCGGTATCGGTTCAAGGGGGAACTTTTACAATCGAGACGCTTTCAACTCATGCGGCTTTTGGTGCTGAAGGAACGGTGCCGGATATAAGTCGTGCTCAGTTGCTTCATGAGCCTGCTCAAATAGATGGTGTAAGTGGTAAGGAGGGAGAGCTCATAATGACTCTTGAAGACGGTAGCGACGCTTGGCTTAACGGAGCTGGGGAATTAGTTGTTGCCCCAAGCGCTAATGACGACCCAGAACGGTATTCTGTAAACCACGGAGAAGGAGAACTTCTGTACGAACAAGGAGAAGAAACAACTCCGGCGGATAACGTATTGGCTGAAAACGGAGATGTCCTACACGTCTTTGTAAATGCTCTGATTCGGGGTAAGATTACAATGAACGCTTTTAGCGATGTTATCACAGGGAGCGGAACGGTTGAACGTGAATTTCGCGTGAATATAGAACCGATGTTCTATACCGATTGGATGCCGTTGACCAATGAGAATCTTGCTTCGCTTTCTTATGAGTCAAATTCTGTTTTAAGAATTGAAATACGGTATAAGCGTACCAGCGGAACAGAAGACCTTGTTTGGGGCGGTCTTACAATAACAGGAGTTTGGGAAGCAGGTGTTTTTGAAGCACCGACTCTTATTTCCAGTTTGTTTGCTTCTTTGATGAATTCTCCTCTTCTTAAGAAGATTGATGACAATATTTTCAAAAAGCTGTATTTCAGAGGGGTGGTTCCGCGTTACATAACGCGTGGCGAAAATGTTTCTTATGACGAAGACCGTGATTACGTTGCTCTGTTTTCAACGATAAGTTATTTCTTCAGCTTAATGATAGCGTTCTTTAAGCGATTTGAAAATATTCGCAACGATGAAGAATTGCTTCGAGAGCAAGTGCGCAGCTGGGGAATCAATTTTGATGAGGGTAACATAACACTTGAGCAGCTTCAATATCTTGCTGAAAACTATTATAGTCAAATACAGCAACGTGGTACTGCTATGATAGGTGTACACGCTGGAGATATGTTGCCTAATGGTAAAACAGCGGTGGCAGACGGAGAGCTTGTTAGGTTACTTCACAGTCAACGATACAATGAATTGCTGATTGGTACCGTTGCTGATTATAAAGCAGGATGGTGTATGCGACAATCGTCCCCCATGTATCGCGGAACTTGTCGTGAGGCCACTTTGAATAAGACGCCTGAAAACACAGAAGATTTTCAATCATTAAGCAATTTCCCTATTGTTAGTTCCGGAATGTCTTCCGCTCTTGCAACTTCTTCTGAAGGAAGACGCGTCATACGGCTCAGCGGTATCGGAACAGCAGGCATAGGAAGAGCAGTAGGAAGCAGTTCAGATATAAGTGCGTTTTTCATAACGGCTGACCCAGAAATAAGTTATGAAATAATAATAGCATTTAAGCTCACCGCTGGAAATAAGAGTGCGGTAAGTGCATATTTTGGTGTTGAAGGGTTTAATGATATTGGTGAAAAATTGACCGATGCATTTGTGAATCTTGATGGAGAAGTCAGCGATGGCAAAATTTTCCAACAAGCGTTCAGTATTTGGAAGAGCGGAGTTTGGTATTTTGCTCGTGGAATTATTCACGCATATAGCACTACTCTTATAGCAGGAACTAAAACTAATTTGGGTGTTGGAGCAGATTTGGCTTTCAATAATCCCTTTGTTCGTATGATTGTTCCTCGTTTTCTAATCACTGCGTCTTCTGCTGCTACGGTAGAATTATGGGATTATAAGGTACGTCCGTTGGTGCGCGGAAAGAGTGTTTTATCATACCGAAATGGTGCTCCTGCGGATAGTCATTCGTTAGGATTTATTCAAGCAAGGGATTTCATGTACACGTACGCAAGAAACAACAATGGTTCTCTGTCTCAAGATGAAATCTCAGATATTATTGAAAAGTATTTATATCCTTACGGTAAAATAGACATGTTTGTTTTTGCTGGAGGAAAATAGTAATAAAAGCGGTTATGTCGAGATTAAAAATAAGCGAAAATCTGTTTCTTGAAAAGAACGAGCTTGTTCGTCAACAGGAATTTGTAGGCTCTGCTGGATGGCAGCGTGCTCTTCAATCTATTGTCAAAAAGTTTGGGGTCGTTCAAAATCAAGATAACACTTCCTTTGGCGTTGTATCAAGCGCAACTCCCGGAGCGGTAGATGTTCTTCCTGGACTTGCTTATAATACAGCAATGGAAGCAATTGTTTCCGACCGTCGCGTTACACTTTTTCTTGGAGCAGCAGTAAGCGGTGAGGATAAATGGATTATCTTGCGTCGTTCTATTACCAATGAAGAGCAGGGAACGGTATCGGTTCAAACAGATGGTTCTTTAACTGGCGTTGGAACCGAGTTTACAAAGGTTTTACGCGGTCAGCCGAATTTCCCCACCAAAGTGAGGTTCGTTTCCAGCAATCAAAATATCTATGAATATGAAGTTGTAAGCGTGACTTCCGATACCAGCGCGGTATTAAGCGGCAATTTTGTTGCTGAGTCTGGTATGAAATATGCTGTTGTTGGTACGTTCACTCCTGGCTATGTGCCGTCTGAAGGTGACAAGAATATCTACGAATATGATAGTTTTGAGCTGAGGATTGAAAACAGTGCATCAAGACCGGAAATAACCGTTGACGAATTCATTCTTGCTCAAATTAAGTATGGAGCAGGAGGAGCTTGGTCTATTGTAGATTTGAGAGGAGACTATCTTTTCTCAGTTGAATCTTCAAATAGTCCTACTGAAACTGAAGAGGGTTCTGATGGTAATAATCCTCTTGTTAGTCTTTTAGGTGTAAGACGCGTTGGCGGAATGGCTTATGGCTCTAAGTTTGCCCGTCTTGAATTCTTAATTGAATACGCTTATAAGATAATCTCCTTTGACTATGTGAGTTCTGGTAGTGGTTATGTTCTGACTATTTCTGATGGCTCTTGTAATGCGCTTGCTCTCGCACCGTCCGCAATTCCGAACGGATTGTTCAATGGGTTTATAGTCTTGAATCGCGACAATATGCGTTCTGTTAAGGTATTATCTCAAACAGGAAACACGCTTTTAATTGAAAACAAAGAAGACGCGTCTCAGCTTCTTTCTGAAAATTCTGACCTTATCATTGTTCCGGATTTCACCCATATTGAATTTGCAATTATTGCTGAGTCAAATGTCGTTATGCCGGAAATACCTTTTACCAAAGAAACTGGAGCAGCGGACGGTCGTCTGCGTATGACGGTTGACTTACAATATCCTGATGAGGAAAGCGGTGAAGACAATGTTGGATTGAAACTCAAATATCGAATGTTTTCTTCTGCGGGGTATCGCGGTTATCCTTTTGCATTCAATACAGCTCCTTATATGGATTACACCGACGGGGTAAGCAAGTCCGTGACTGATGGAGAAATGACGGTTGGTTTAGCAAGCCTGATTCCTACGGCTGAAGAACGGAATTATAGCTAAAAATTGAAAATTTTATGATATTGTTTTTAACTGGCGCTCAATCGAGCTTGAAGAAAAGTGAAACGGCACCCCAAGTTGACCCTCAACGGTCTCTTGGGGGATACGTGAGTTCTTCCCCCGTGCCTAATGCTGCTTTGAATGAGCTTTTTGACCTTGTTAGTACGAGTATGCTCAGCGAGCGTCCTGTTGAAACTATTGCTCTTGGTCTCATTAATCAATTAACGGTTCCTGTTACCAATGTGCGTCTTTCTGTAGTAGTTGGAGCGCATCCCATTTGCGAATGGCGTGTTGCCGCTACAGCTTTGAATGAAAGTTTGCGAATGGAATCTATTCCTAATAGGTACAGCGAACCAATTGGAGCAGAATTCTACGACGCTACGTTCCAGCGTGCTGCCGTTGAATTTGAGCTCAAGGGAGAACCTCTCTCAGGAGACCAATTTTTGCTTCTTCCCATGGCTTTGACTGTTGACCTTACTGAAGATGGGGTTAAGGGTTTTTGGAGCGGTCTTAGAAATGCTTGTAAGCGGAGTGTAAACTACGTGTGTGAACGAGTAGCCGACCGAAGGTTCCGCGTCGCGTATTCTGACGAAACAAAGACGCCTGACGGGGGAATCGAGTGCCACTGCGTTAAGGATAGCGCTGCTGATATAGAATTTTTAGGAAAATTTGTCAATGGCGATACGGGAGAGGTTGTTTTAGTAGATGGCGAATCTGACCCGCAAGAACAAATTCTTCCTGGAGACGGTGTGGGGCTTTGGCTCCAGCGTTCAGTGAGTCCTGATTGGGAACAACCGTCGGATGAAGAACTCATTGAAATGAAAAAACTCGGAACGATTCTACCGAAAGTAGAGCAAGCAGAAATAGTAATAACGTATGATGAAATAAATAACAATTAAACGATATGGCTGCAAAAAATTATGACGAAATTCGTCAACTGATTATCAATACGCTGGAAGGACGTCCTGCGGGAACGATGATTTATCCAGAGGGGCATCAAGAGATTGACCTCAGTATTCTTGATTTTGCTAATGCAATTTCAAGCGTTATTTCTACGGGTATTGCAGGAGAGGCTCAAGCTTCAACTCAGCCTATTCAACCTTCTGGTTCCAATGTTGCTTATATTTTTCAAGTTGCTCCGGATAGCACAAAAACATTTACCAATTTTAGGGATTCTGGAGGCAACGCTATATCGGTTACAACTAATTCAAGTCAGGCGGCAGTAGGATTCCTTCTTTGGAATGGTTCTTATTGGTCTGCTATGACTGTTTACATTGCAGTTACTTCTCCTGCATTTGAAACAATTTCAAGCGACATTATTCAGTTGTTAGACGGGGAAACTCCGGTATATCCCAGAACCAAAGCTGAAGCGGTGTTTCTCGACGGAGATACCACTAAAACCGTGGACGTAGAATTGAGTCGATTAAGTAAGGATTCTTCCTTTTTATTAAATTCTGCAAAGATATTTGGTGAAGGCGATGCTAAAACCTTTGGTCCAATAACCGCATCTGCTCAGGCTTTTGATAATTTTTTAGTTAATATTCCTGCTGGCAGTGTAATAGCATTCAAGCTTTCATACAATACTGCTACTACAACAAGAGTAATTGTTCGTTATAATGGAGGGTCAAATAAGCGATTAATTGATACCAGTTTTTCAAGCTCTTCTGTTGCTTCTAAATATAATAATCAGTGGATTATTCCAAATACGGGGGTTACTGAGGATATTAGCTATCTTGGAATTTATCTTTGGGGGGCTGTAGGAGATACGCTGACTCTTTCTTATGCTATTCTTAAAGAACCTATTATTAAAGATGGTATTTTAGATATAAATAAGTTTTATCTTTCTGCTCCCTATGAAACTGGCAGTGCCGCTCCAATGTTGAATGTTCCTAATACGATGCCTGGGGTTATAGCTTATATTCCGCCTATTTTCCAACGCGCAGGTCTTCAAGTTAAGTTTATTGATTCCGATGGTGTTTATAAACACTATAATCTTGTATCTGACGCTTGGAGTTCCGATGTTAATGATTGGAAAGAAGTGGCTTATGTAGAACCTGAACCTGTTCCAGAAGTCCCTATAATTTCTAAAAATGTTCTTCAGTTAGAGCCGATTTCTGAAGAGCTTGTTAATGGAGTTTCCTTTGCTGTAGGAAAACGGTTTTCGATAGTGAATGACCAAATTGTTCTCACGGATGACGCGGATTGGACAGTTAGAAAGTATGTTGTTCCTCGTAATACTGTTATTCAATATAGAGGAACTGCTCCTAAAGACACTGCAGATATTGCTTCTGTTTTCAACCTTTCTGATGTTCTGTTAAAAAGATATCAGGGAATGAAGCTCTATCCAACGAGTAGTGCTGAAACTCTTCCTCTCGAAGACGATAGAGATTTCTTTTCAGGTCTTGCTGCTAATTCCTCTCTTGTTACATATGTATTGTTAAATACTAAATCGGGAAGAGATTTCTTTGTTAACAAGTTTGTTAAAAAAGATTTGATAGAGGAATCTACTGAAGAGTCTTATGATAAGGACGGCATTACTAAACAAGTAGTGGGAAATAATATTCTTAAACCTTTGGTAACCACTTATCAGGGGGCGTATTCTGATGGCGGAATGGGCGCAACAGGCATTCCTAATCAGAATGACCCTGCGTTAATGGCGATGCCTTATTGTATTTTTAGAGTCGATGTCAGGAAACTTGCTGGTAAAAGACTTTTTCTTGAAAAAGAACCCGTTACTAATAGAGTTTCAATGAGATTTGTTTATGCTCTTGATGGTAATGGCAACAGAACTTACTATGGGACTAATGAAAATTATTACGATGTCCAGGAAGGAGATGCCGTAGTTTTGATATCAAAGTCTATTCTTGAGTTTAATCTTCCTAATTATGACGGGTTTCAGCCTCTTATGATAGCAGAGGGAGATTTTGCTAATCAAATAGGGGTAATGGTTGGCGAAACTACGCAAGAGATTGTACCGTTTACAAGATATTCTGAAATCTTCGTGCTACCAGAAAATCACGATTTAATCGATGAGAAGCAGATAGTATCTAAAAAGAATCTTGATGATGCTATTTCTGGCATTGGCGATATTGGTTATCCTAATAGTGTTTCTATATTAAATTCTGATAGGATTGCGTTCATTGGTGACTCTTATACTGAATCTTCTTTCACCCCTGAAGGAAAGGCTTATGTTAATAAGTTGTCTTTGTTCTCTGATTATGCTTTTATGAATATGGCAGTTAGCGGAGACATTTACACAGGACAGCTTAACAAGATAAGAACTCATACAGAGCCATATGGAGTTAATTTCTTAAAGTACGTTCCAAAATTCACTATGCTTTGCTGCTTCACAAATGACATAAAGTATATGGATTTCCAAACGTATTTAGGATGCGTTGAAAATGCGATTAGATTTATTAGAGCGGCAGGCTCCGAGCCTATCGTTTGTACAGAATATCACATCAGCGGTTATTATTTAACTGGAACTCAGGGATTAGAAGCTCTTGCTAAAAGATATAATTGTAAGTTCATAAACATTGCTAATGCTGTTTCTACAATTAGAGGAGCTGATTATGCTCCGTTCTGGGGAGGTAGTCATCCTGGAGTTCGGTCTAATGCCATCGAATCGGATAATTATGAAAAATTATTAGAAGAGTTTGAAAGACCCGACAGAAGCATAAAGGTGTTCCGTTTGCGTTCAGGCGTTTCTTATTCAGAATTAGACGATTTAACGTTTAACAATAATTATGAAAGGGCAAAATTATTCAAGGAAATTAATGTTGGACACAAGGCATTGACCAATCCTGCTTTTGTGGATAATTGTACCACAGCGGCAACTTCTTCGATTGCAGATGAATACCGTAAAATTGGTGATGGTGAAAATGTCAGTTTAACAAAAGTTTCACTGATTTCATTTGTCCTTCCTCTTACTTCTACTGAGATAGGCGACTCTTTACTTAAATTAGGAGGAACATTTAGCGGTAAGTTGTATTTAAGAGATGTTTCTGCGAGTCCTTATCCTAACATTACAATATATCAAAGATTTGATATTGTTAGTGGACAAACAGTTCCTTCTATTGACGATGTTTATTCCGGAACAATTGGAGGGACAACTCAGAATTTCACAGTCAAGTCCATTATATCGGGTGCTGGCGAAGGCGGTAGTGATGTAGTTCTTTGTTCTCCTCGTGCTACGGGGTATTCCGATAATTCTGGCGGAACTCTTACGAAAGTCAGTGGTTCTGGTCCTGCTTCTCTTGAGTATTCTTACACTTCTCCTGGCTACGAAGAAGGAGTGCCTTCTGATACCTGTGGGCATTGGGTAGAAATTTTAGACGGAGCGGTTCCTGAAAACGGATTACAGATTTCTCAATCTGTCATTAAAAAAGCTATGAAATATGACAGATTAGACATCTTAATGATAAATTCTGGAAATGCGTTTAATGTCAACAATGTTGAATTATTATTCAAGGGTCAGATTGGTAAAACAAAAATCGGAATTAGAGATGAGAGAAAGATAATTATTCCAAATTATTACAACACGGAAACTGAATTAGTGGCGCATCCGGTTTTTGGAGAAGCTGGAGTTTTAGATACGAATTGGAATGTTATTCCGACAAAGGTTTACGAAGATATACAAGCTGATAAAAAGACGTATCCCCTTGGATGTATTTCTAAAGTGAACGTAAGTGCGGAAAGTTCTATTGAAACTTCTGTGACGGTATCTCCTGGAAAGTATAGTCTGGAAATAGATGCGAGATATTTTCCTCCAATTTATACCGATGGTTCTGGAGAGCAAATTACAGTAGATAGTTTTGATTATGCGCTATTGAAAGTAGAGATAAGAGATGGCGGTGCGTCTGAAGCAAACGCTAACAAAACTCAATCTGTAATGTTTGAAAAAGTTAATACACACTGGAAATTGTGCCAATTTGAATTAACCTATTACATCTCAGGAGCCATAAAAATAATTATTTCTTCTGGAGATAAGGAGATAGAAATTGCGAAAGTTTCTATGAAAAAGATTTAATGAACGCTTTCACGGTTATCCTTATTTCAGAATCGCTCTGGTTTGGATAAATGGGGGTAAACCATTAACAACGATTCATCAAGACCCAAGAATGTAGTTCAACTTGTTAATAGGGGGATTGGGGGTTAAACTCTATGTTTACCTTCAATCCCCAAAAAATTATTTAATATGCCGAAACTTGTTCCCGTACGACCGCATGACCTTGATGTCGCTGGTGATATGTATAAGTTCTATTGTCCTGCTTGCGGCGAATGTCATTGGGTTGCGGTTGGCCCACGTAGCGTATGGCCACAAAACCTACGGTGGCAATTTAATGGTGACTTTGATAAGCCTACGATTAATCCCAGTGTTTTAGTTACACGAAAAATGCCCAGTGGTGAAACTCGGTGTCACACGTTCATACGTGAAGGTCGTATTCAATATTTAAGCGATTGTACACATGCGTTTGCTGGACAGACTGTAGACTTACCAGAGTTTCCTAAAGAGTTAGAAAATGAATAACGATACTTGTGGATAAGGCTCCAGTACAAATACAGCGAATAAGCAACACAGAATATAGCTTCAAGCTCAGTAGCGCGGAGGGCGTGCGGTACGTCATTCGTGCTTTGACGTTTGATAATCCAGACCCATATGCATACAGTCCCCATATTGAAAAGTTTAATCGGGGGCGGTTGACGTTTCCGGTTGGGATGTTGCGTACGCTGACTGATGCTCTTGCTGAAGCAGGGGTGCGCTATGAGCTTACGGATTACGAGTACGAATGTCCAGCGTTGGAAGAAATTGATAGCCGTATGCGCGGTCGGTACGAATATCAAGCGCGTGCGGTTCAAGCGTTTTACGGTAGACGTTGGGGAATAGTAGTTGTTCCGACGCGTGGTGGTAAGACGTTCATTGCTGCTGAAATAGCGCGTATCTTTTTAGCAATAGATAGCGGTAATTTGCTATTTTGCGTTGATAATACTACGTTATTCACTCAGGCTGTACAGGATTTCAAGCGGTTCTTTGAGCCGTATGGCGGTATAGACGTTGGAGAAATTTGCTCTGGACACGTGGACACCTCTCACAGGATTACGGTAGCAATGGTCCAGACTCTTCATTCTGCTTTGCGTGGTGGTAGAACTGCTGCAGCAAGAGACCGAAAGAAGCAGGTGGAGAAGTATTTACGCGAATTACGGTTTTTGGCAGTAGATGAGATACATGAGAATTGTAGTGATTCGCGTTTGAAACTTTATAAGCGTTGCCGGAAACTTGAATATCAGCTTTGCCTTTCAGCAACACCGTATAGAGCAGGCGCATTTGTGCAAAATCTCAAGCTGATGGCTTGGAGCGGTGATGTTGTTTACGAAATTACAGAAGAAGAATTACGGGACGTTGGGGTTTTAAGTGATTATCGCGTGTTTGTTCTTCTTGTTGACCATAACGACATTGCTTACAAGAGCGTTGACGAATATGATTATGCGGATTGTCGACGGAAGTTGATATTTGAAAGCACGTTCCGCAATGATGTATTAAAACGTGCGGTTGATATGTTTGTGGGGTTGGGGTTGAAGACGCTGGTTCTGTTTCAAAGCGTTGAACACGGACGCGCATTTGCGGAAACGATGGGCGGTGTTCCTTTCCTCAGCGGAGAAACCAAGTCTGCAGAACGTGAGCGTGAAAAGGCACGATTTTTGAAGGAAAAAGGCGGTCTCTTGCTTGCTTCTAATATATTCAAAAAGGGGGTGACCCTGCCGGCAGCAGAGGTGATGATAAATGCGGATGAAGGACTCGAAGAGGCAAACGTCATTCAGCGTAAGGGGCGTGTTCTGGGTACCACCGAAACCAAGACTCGGTCATTAGTGGTTGATTTCTTTGACCTCTATGATGCTTATTTTAGCGAGCATAGCGAAGCCAGACTTAATACCTATGTGAGCGCGGTGGGGGAAGACAAGGTGGGCATAGTGGATGTTTCGGTCGATGGGTGGCTTGAATTGATAAAGCGTTGGACGGTAAAATGGTTTCAGATTTCAGAATAAAGACCGCAAGGGGCAAAAAGCTATTTCGCGAGAGTGTGGATTTATTTACCACACTTTTGTGTCAAATAAAGGGCGTTTCCAATTTCAGTTACCGTGTTACCGACGCTGACCTTGCTGGGTTTGATGCTTGGGTGGCGTATTTTGGAGCAGATAAGATTGGCTCCGATTTCATGCGTCGTTGGGCGGAATATCAATTCCAGAGTTGGTTCAATGACGGTACGGTAAAAGATTACAATCACGCGGTTAGATATAATTGGATATTCAACGGTGGTAGTGCGGTGAAACGCTGGGCAGCTCTTCCGGAGGAAAAGCGACGCTGGGTTGTGAGAACTTCCTTAAAAAGCGATTTCGGGGTTCGGTCGAGTAACGTTCCGCGCACCGCTCCTACAGAGTTATTTACCACACTACGAACAGAGGAAGAGGCAGTTAAGGGGCGATTCTACGGAACGACTCGTGGATTGCTTTGGTGCATAGCTAATACCACCTTGTATCATCATCGCAGTTCTCGTTGCGTTGTTTGTAAGTTTAAGGATGATTGTAAGGCAACTCTGTTAAGAGAGTATCCGCGTATTGCGGTTGCTCGTGGTTATTTGAAAAAGAATCAAAATAATAATGGCAAGGAAAAACGATAATGGCAATCCCACTTCTACGCTTGCGGGTGCTTACATAGTTGAATTGCTTGCTCTTGCTATGAAACGCAGGAGTATCTTTGATATAGTAAAGGCGTATCTCAAATTTTCGTATCTCCAGGATGAGGCGCAAAAGAAGCTGTGGCAATGGATAGTTAAGACCGAAAATAGAACCGGAAGGGTGCCAACGTGGGGCGCGGTTCAGCAACAATTCAGGGAGGATGACGCAGTTCTGGATGTTCTTGAAGCAATAGGAGACGTTGAGGTAGGGGATGAAGATTTGAAAGATGATAATTTTCAACTGGAAGAGTTTGAAAAGTTCATCAAGAAGATGAAGTTCCTGGAGGTCAATGACCGCATAACCGACCTCTACAATCAGGGCAAGAAGGAGCAAGCGTGGGCGGAGTTTGTACGGGGTGCAGAGGAGTTTAGTCAGTTTACAATCCAAAGTGCTAAATTTGAAACGGTATTTGGTGATTTTGCAGAGCGTCAAGCGTTACGTCAAAGCGAGGATTACAACAAGCGGTTTAAGGTGCCCACGGGTATTGATGAACTTGATTTTCGGTTAGGTGGTGCTTCTGGTGGTCCCGAGACGGGAGAATTTGTTTTGTGGATGGGTGAATCGGGACGCGGTAAATCTCAACTTGGCGTTCACCTTGGAGTTACGGCAGCACGACACGGTCATAGAGTAGCGCATTTCCAGTTAGAGGGTACCAAGGAACAGTGTATGAACCGTTATGACGCTGCTTGGACTGGTACGCTGTATTCTGATGTTAAAATAGGTAATATCCCGCAAAAGAAACTTGAAGTGACGCGACGCATTGTTGAAAAACTGTGCAAGACCGACGTTATTGTTTCCAGCGAGGAAACTTTCAATGCTAAAACCATTCCCGATATTCGTCGCGAGCTGGATGAGATGGAGAAGACCTATGGTAAAATAGATGTTATCATAATCGACTATTTGGAGCTTGCCGAACCAGGAGATGGTCATAATTATAGTCCAGGAGAAGAGCGTTTCCGTCAAAGTAAGTTAGCAAAGGCGTGTAAACAACTTGCTATGGAATACAACGCGGTTGTGCACGCATTTACCCAAACCAGCGATGTACCTGAAGAATTACGCAATGACCCTGACTTTGTTATTACGCGGTCTTACTTGAATGAGGATAAAGGTAAGGTGCGTCCTACGGATATCTTTGTTACGCTTAATCAAACCAAGGATGAATATGCGGAAGACATTATGCGTTTACACACAGAAAAGTTGAGGGATTATCAAAACGGAAGTCCGATACATATTTGTACCAACTTTTCACATGCGCGTTTTTATGACCGCAAGCGTACCATGGAGATTGATTGGGAAACTTACGAACCAGGAGACGGGGAGGTAGATGATTAATGGTTGGGGGTTTGAAAATATCTGATGAAGACCTTCGCGGTGAGGTTTTAATAAATCCTAAACTCAATAGGACTAATCAATACATATGCGATTGCCCTTTTTGCGGTAAGGAATCTCATTTTTACATAGATAAGACAACCCAACTTTGGGATTGCAAAAAGTGCGGAGAAAGCGGCAACATTTACAAGCTGCTGCGGTATGTTGATAAGCTGTATTTGCTTCAGGGGGCAACCGTCGAAGTGCGGGAAACTATTGAGTCAGTCCGCGCAATGCTTGAGGAAGAGAGAACGCAAGAGCAGGAAGAGACCGCACCGGAGTTACCAGTAATTCCTATGCCAGTGGGGTGGCGTGTCCTTACGGCAGGAAATGCATACTTGAGCAGTCGTGGAGTAAGCGCGGAAGAAGCAGTGAGGTATGAGATTGGCTCAACGCACATGTTCAAAAAGTATAAGAATTACATTTTAATACCAATTCGTGACGGGGGAGAGATTAGAGGTTTCATTGGTCGTTACGCAGCGCGTCAAGTTCCCACGGGGCGGTTACGGTATAATAACAGCGTTGGCACGGAGTTTGGTAGTCTTTTATTTGGTTACGATGAAATCATAGCAGGCAAAACAGCTACGGTTATCCTTGTAGAAGGCATATTTGATAAGATATCGGTTGACCGTTTTTTAGGTTTAGGGGATTCTCCAGAAGTGAAATGTGTTGCTACATTCGGTAAAAAAATAAGTACATTTCAAATCAATAAGTTAGTAGCAAAACAAGTGCGCAGAGTTATTTTGCTATACGATTTCGATGCGGTCAAAGACATAAAAAGATACGGTCTTGAGCTTGAAAAGTTTTTTGTAACAGATATTACGTTTACAGCAAAGAGCAAAGACATAGACGAATGCACTCCAGCTGAAGCTGTGCAAGTTTTTAGTCATTTTTACAAACCACGTTCTTTTGCTGAAGATATAATTGGTAAGTTGAAGAGATAATAATGGAAGAAAAAGTCAATAAGACGCGCAATCTTTCTGTTGCGGAATATTTCGATGTTATTCAGCGTGAGTATTACATTGCTGATTTTCGTCGGAAGATTTATTATAATCCCAAAGACAAGCGTTACTATGGGCGTGTTATGGAACATAAACGCGCCAAGATTGAAGATATCGCAAGCAGAAATCATCTTGATAGTATTTTCACCAGCGCTGCCAAAGCTGCTGAAATACGGGGTACGCTTTTTGATGGATTGGGTCGTCCAATATTTGACATGACTCCAGAAGACCAACAGAATTATTATTCCGTTGGGAATGAATTTTCTTATTGTGGTAAGGTTTGGACTTTGGATGCTATTCAAAGCGATGGTCGTCTGGTTCTGTATTCCTCTTATGAAGAGTGTTATGAAACCGTAGAGCGCTGTGACGTTATTCGTATTTTGTAGTATTTTAGCGGAAAATCGGAAAAAATTTCTAAAAAAATTTTGAAGTTCCGAAAATAACCACTATCTTTGTATCGGAAACCGTTAAGTGCGGGATTGTAAAACAAAATTGGTACAAAGATGAAACCTTCTGAAAAGGTGTATTTGAAATATGAATATCTTGCGAAGAAATACGCTTCAAAGATATTTTCCTATGAGGCTCTTTCGTTCGAGTACGAAGACCTCGTGCAGGAATTCCGTTTGAAAATTTTCACTTCAATAAAAGCCTATGGACGACGCTATGCGCGGTTCTTGCGCGGTGAAGCACCACGTCCCGTTCCAATTAAATACTATCTTGAAGCTGCTTGCGGAAATAAGGCTCGAGATTTCATGAAGTTTATATCGCGCGAGGGGTATAAGGTTCGGATAGACGATATCAATTATGACTATGGAGTTGAATCCGATTCTGTTACAGATACGCGTGCGAATAGGTTTATTGTAAATGGCGTTGACCTCTTGGAGGGTCTGAAAGGTAAAGAGCGTGCGGTGTTTTCACTTTTCTTGAGAGGTTACAACGCAAGTTTTCTCCGCAAGGTTTATTTTAGCAACGCCAAAGAAAAAGCTCTCAAGCGTGCGGTGATAGCAAGTGGGGATGAGCCGTTCGATGTTACAGATATAATCGACTCGCAAAGGCAGTATTTGATAGCGCGGTACGGTGATTCGCTTATGGAGCAAAAGAAGGTTTATGCCTCTTATAGCGTGGATGATGATTAAAAGTTTTTTGAAAACCTTATAACAAAACAGTACAACTTTAATTGTAAAAGCATTATGGCAAAAGTAACTCTTACCAAAGAACAGGTCAAGCGCCTGAACGCTCTGAACATTTCCGCCAAGTCTGATGACGCTGCCCGTAAGGGAATCATCGACCTCCTCGCCCAGAACGACGTTGACGGCATGGACGATGAAGACATGGACACTCTTCTCGACCTCGCGGAATCTCTTATCCCCGAAGGCGGTAGTGCCGCTGCTGAGCAGCCTGAAACCGCTGGCGATTCCAACGAGGAATCCGAAGCAGAAGAGCTCGCCCATGAGGCAGAAGAGGAGACCGAGGAGGAAACCGAAACTGCTGAGGAAAGCGGTGACGAGTTTGACGGCATGGACAGAAATGCCCTCAAGAAGTACATCAAGGAAAACGGTCTGGAGGTGAAAGTCTTCAAGAGCGATTCCGACGATGACATTCGCGCCAAGATTCGTGCCGCTGTTGATACGGCAGAAACTGCTGAAGAAGCACCCGCAGCCGAGGAGGAAGCGCCCAAGGTCAAGAAGGCTGAGAAAAAGGCTCCCGCCAAGAAGGCTGAAAAGGCTGAAAAGAAACCCACCGCCAAGCGTGGCGTCAAGCTTGACCCTCAGAACAACGAGGAAGACATGAAGACGCTGAAGGACGCTCTCACCGAGCTGTTTCCCGAGGATGAGTTCCGCTACGACGCAGTGAAGAGCGCTGGCGTGACCATCAAGCACAAGGGTCAGAACAGCAATCGCGCTCTGGTTCTCATTGAGAACTGCTCGCTTCAGGCTGACGGCTCCATCAAGTGCAACCTCTATTTCCTGACTCTGGCCAAGAACCTCGAAGTCCTCGACAACGCGGACATCGCCTACGAGAAGTGCTGGAGCGGAGCTCCGTTCATCAAGGGCACCACGCTGGCTGAAGCCGTGGAGGCAATCAGCGCTGTGAAGGAGCACCTCACCGCTCAGGTCAAGAAGATTGACAAGCGTCTGGGCGAGAATCGCGCCAAGATGGAAGAGGGATTCTCCAAGAAGTCCGCTGCTGCCAAGAAGGAGGGTGCAGAGAACGCTCCTGCCGCCAAGAAGGCTCCTGCCGCTCCGGCAAAGAAGACCGTCAAGAAGAAGTAAGCCTTCAAGAGAAATGTTTCAGGTTGGGGCACGCGGTTAAGTCTGCGTGCCTCTTTCTATTATAGGCGCGCAGCGTTACTACGAAAGTAATTAAGATAAGAGAGTATGAAAACAACAAATTCTTTTTATGTAGATTTGGGCGTTATTGATTGCGATACTTTTAATGAAATTTATCCGGCAGTCAATGATTATTTGCTCAGTGAAGAGTGCGGTTCTTGGGCTCCCAGTCGCGATGGAAATGTGAAAGAAATGTTGGATGTTAAAACGCATATTTCTAATCCGTATAGGCGGTGTGTCGGAGGATATGGTCGCAACATCAATATCTTTTTCCTTCTTGCTGAGGCTATGTGGATTGCGTTAGGGCGTAAGGATGTTGCTTGGTTGACGCTTTTTAATAAGCAGATGGCAAAGTACAGTGACGACGGTAAGAGTTTCCATGCTCCCTACGGATATCGTTTACGTCATTGGGGAAATCGTAGTGAAGATTCCTTCATTGACGAAAATTCTCAAGCGGCACGCGGTTACGACCAGCTCAGCGACGCGGTACGGTTATTCGGAGAAAATCCTAACACGCGTCAGGTAGTTATGTCCATTTGGAATCCTATGCTGGATTTAGGGTTCAAAACAAAGGACATTCCTTGTAATGATATTGTAATGATGAAAATCCGTAATGGTTTTCTCATTACTACGGTAGCAAATAGAAGCAACGATTTACATTTGGGATTGCCCACTAACATTTTCCAGTTCAGTTTTCTTGCTGAAATTGTAGCAAATGTTTTGGGGGTTCGTATGGGGACACAAACCCATAATTCTCAAAGTCTTCATGTTTACGATTGGAACAAGAGCGCGTTCATTATGCGAGATGCTTATCGTCGCGGTGAACGTAAAGAAGAAACGCTTTATGACGTTTCGGAAGCACGCAGCATGGATTTTGAGTTTGTTGCAGAACTTCCCGTGAATCGTCTCGTTGAAGTTGATTCTGTGTTGAAGCTGATTCTTAAGAATATTACTGCCATTGCTAACGGAGAAGAGTCTATTTACGGAGAAGAAGTGCTGATACACGACCGTTCGCTGTACTTGTATTACGCTTACTCGCTTCTTAAGATTTATCTCCGCTACAGGAAAGCTACGGAGGAAAGCAAAGATGAGGAAGTGAGAGATGCGGTACGGAGAGAGCTAATTGAAGAGATTCGCAATTTGGAGCTCAAGTACACAGAAGAATACGCTGTTAAACATGGTGTGAAGATTGAGGATGTTAAGCCGTGGGATGTTTCTCTTCTTGCTAAAAACTTTTTAGCAGCTCGTCTTTCTACACCGTTTAAGAATACTGTTTTAGGTTGGTTATAATACGATGACTGAAAATCTTTCAAACTGGTGTACCGTTAATCATCTTCAAGTAGTAGAATCGGAACCGTTATCAGAAGAGGGCGGTTCCGATATCGTCTACATTAAGGGCGCGGAGGAAGAAGCATATTTGTATTTGAAACCTTTTGATGGTAAGGTTATTGATGAAGATTTTGCTTTCATTCTTTCAGATGAGGAATTTGACCTCTTGGAAAGTGGTAAGGTAAAGCGCGTGTTATTTGAGTTTGGCGGTAAGTTTTATTACAGCGCAGTTAAGCAAGACCGCAATAAGTATGGGGAAGCAATATACAAACCGGAGTTCAACGATTTCAAGTATCTTGGTCCTTGCGCCGAGGAAGAGATTATGCCTTATGCTCACTTGGGGGTTCATACGGAGTACGAAATGTTGAACGGGAGCGGTGCTTGTGACTTATGGGTAAAGAAAGCAAAGTTCTTGGGCGTTAAGGCTCTTGGTGTAGCTGACCGCAATACGCTTGCCGCGTCGCTGAGTTTTCAAACTGTTTGCGAGAAGTCGGGCATAAAGCCTATCATTGGAGAAACGGTTACGGTTGCTCGTAATTATACAGAAGGAGCGGATAACCAAGAAACCTTTGAGCTCAAGCTGTATTGTATCAATTACGAGGGGTGGAAAAATTTGCTTCTCATAAATAAGGCTCTGAATGTAGATTACGACAAGTTCGTTCCAGAAGAATACGTTTTAGAGCATGGTGACGGGTTGATGTGCGTTATTCCTCCAGAATCAGAATTCAATTATTTCATTGATGATGATAGTGCGTGTCGAACTTTGTTGAAAAAATATCGTGGTTGTTTTACGCAAGTACGTTATCAGATAGATACGCGAGAATATACCAGCGCAACACTTTTCAAAAAACATCTCCACACGATAGATGTTTACATTTCAAAATATAGAACCAAAGTAGCTCCAATAACAATTAGCGATAGTTACTATCTTGACCGTGAAGAAGGGCAGTTGAAGTCTATGCTAAATAAAGTAGCGGGAGTCGCTGCTCCAGAAAGTCAGACTCAGTGGTTTAAGACGGTTGGTGAAACCTTTGCTTCTTATGAAGAATGGTATGATAGTTGTGAGCCGTTGTTTGAGGTGATAGCTCAAGGTCTTCAAGAAGCATACGATTTTTCAGAAAAGGTTGATTTCAAAATCCCCAATGGAGAACGGCATTTGCCTAAATTTGAGGTTCCGGATGTAGAAGAGCTTTTCTGGAGTGAAGTTGGTAAGGGGTTTAATGAACACTTTGGGACTCTTCCTGCCAAAGAACAAAAGCGCTATCTCGCAGAATTGGAAAAAGAGTGCGCGGTAGTAGTGCCGAATGGGTTGTGCGATTACTTTATGATTCTTTGGGATATAATAGGGTGGTGCCACCGCAACGGTATTATGACTGGTCCTGGGCGTGGTTCTGTTTGCGGTAGTTTGATTGCTTATTGCCTTCACATCACTGATGTTGACCCATTGAAGTATTCGCTGATGTTTGAGCGTTTCTTGAATGAGACGCGTGTGAGCGGTGAGCGTGCAAAGAGCGCGGACAGTATGCCGGATATTGATTGCGACTTCCCTACGGAATATCGTGATATTGTGAAAGCCTATATCAAGGAGCGATATGGTTATGCTTACACTTGTAGTATCGGGACGTACACGCGTATGAAACTTAAAACGTGTATCAAGGACTTTGGTAAGATTATGGGTCTTTCCTTTGACCTTACTAATAAACTCACCAAGGACATCGATGACCAAATTGAATACACGTGGGGCGACTTGATTGAATATGCGAGTAAGAGTAAGACGCTTTTTAAGTTCGTCCAAGAAAATCCGGAAATCGTCCATATGACTAAATACGCTATGATGATTCCGAAGGCGGAGAGCGTCCATCCCAGCGCGGTTGTTATAGTTCCTAAACAAACAAATGACGGGCGTGATATAGATATCTTTGAATGGATGCCAGTTAAGCAAATTGATGGCGTGTTGGTTAGTGAATGGGAAGGAAAGTATATTGATAAGAGCGGTTTTTTGAAAGAGGATATTCTGGGTCTTAATCAGCTTGATAAATTTTCATCCATGTTACAGTTAATCAAGCGTGATAGCGGTAAGACGGTAAAGCTGTCAAAGATACCGTTCGACGACCCAGAGGTGTTCCGCTATTTTAAGCGCGGTTGGAACGAAGATGTGTTCCAGTTTGGCACTACGGGGTTGATGAATTATTGTCGTCAGGTTAAACCCACTTCTATGGATGACCTGATTGCTATGACCGCTCTGTTCCGTCCTGGTCCTATGGATGTGAATGCTCATGGAGATTTTGCTGATATTAAGGCAGGAAAAAAGAAACCTTCCTATGACCTTGGGATGGAGGATATTACACGCGATACATATTCGTTGTATGTGTATCAAGAGCAAATCATGAAAGCGGTTATCGTCGGAGGACTGAGTGCAGTACAAAGCGATGAATTGCGAACTTGTATCAAGAAGAAAGACCACGTCAAGCTGGAAAGTTTTGGAGATAAATTCAAAACGGGATACGCCAAGTTGGTAGCTGCCGAGGGGGTTAAGAATCCCGACGCTTATGCGGAAAAGGTTTGGGAAAAGCTGCTTGCCTTCTCAGGGTACGGTTTTAATAAGA
>Ga0256405_10003300_pt1 | contig 33678 bp, 25 predicted proteins | sample RumenRJG_02DNA_FD_189096 | JGI IMG/M metagenome (GOLD analysis project Ga0256405, IMG submission 189096) | Bovine rumen microbial communities from Lethbridge, Alberta, Canada - RJG_02 | ecosystem: Host-associated > Mammals > Digestive system > Stomach > Rumen | place: Canada: Alberta...
GATCAAGCCCGATTCCATCGAGGAGTATATCGCCGCCGGCGGATATGAGGCGCTGGAAAAGGCCCGGACCATGGACCGGGGAGAACTCATCCGGACCATCGAGGAGACCAGCCGGCTCCGCGGGCGCGGCGGTGCGGCCTTCTCCACCGGAAAAAAGTGGAGCAGTGCCTTCGCAAGCAAAGAGGAGACCAAATACCTGGTCTGCAACGCCGACGAGGGCGAGCCGGGAACCTACAAGGACCGCGTCATCATGGAGGGTGACCCCCATACCGTGATCGAGGGACTGCTGATCGGCGCCTATGCCGTCGGCGCAAAGGAATGCTTCATCTATGTCCGCGGCGAGTATGAAAAATCCATCAAATTGCTGCGCAAGGCGGTGAAGCAGGCGGAAGAGAAGGGCTTCTGCGGCGGGACGAAGATCAAGGTCGTCTCCGGCGCGGGCGCCTATGTCTGCGGCGAAGGTACAGCCATCGTGAACTCGCTGGAAGGCCTGCGCGGCGAGCCGCGTCTGAAGCCGCCCTCCATGGCGATGAAGGGGCTGCACCGGAAGCCCACGGTCGTGAACAACGTGGAGACCTTCGCCGTGATCCCCGAGATCGTCCGGAAGGGCGCGGACTGGTTCGGCGGCATCGGTGCCGAAAAGTTCCCCGGCACGAAGCTCATGTGCCTTTCGGGTGACGTGGAAAACAAGGTCTGTGTCGAAGTGCCGACGAACGCGACGCTGCGCGAGGTGCTGGAGCAGTTCGGCGGCGGAGTGGCCGGGGGGAAGAAACTGAAGGCCATCCAGCTCGGCGGCTCAAGCTGCGGCTTTGTGACAGCGGAGCAGCCGGACACGCCCATCGACTTCGATTCCATCCGCTCCATCGGCGCGGCGCTGGGCTCCGGGGCCATGTATGTGATTGACGAGAGCCGGAACATGGTGGATATCCTGTGGGAGATTGCCAAGTTCTTCCAGCATGAAAGCTGCGGCAAGTGCACACCCTGCCGGGAGGGCACCATGCGCGTCGAGGAACTGCTGGAGAAGCTGGCGGCGGGCGAAGGAAGCAGACAGGATGTAGCGCTGATCCGGAAGCTTTCCGGGTACATGCAGAAGACCTGCTTCTGCCCGTTGGGGCAGAGCGCAACCACGGCATTTATGAGCGCGCTGAAGCTCTTTCCCGAAGACTTCGACGCGAAGATCGGAAAGGAGGCATGAACATGGCGAATGTGAACATCATCATTGACGGCAGGAGCCTGTCCGTGCCTGCCGGAACAAGCGTACTGGAAGCAGCGCGCGACAACGGGATCCGCATCCCGACCCTGTGCTTCCTGAAGGAACTGGATCCGAGGGCCAGCTGCCGCATTTGCGTGGTGGAGATCGAAGGAGCAAGAACCTTCCAGCATGCCTGTGCGACCAAAGTACGCGAGGGCATGGTCGTCCACACCGACACGGAAGCGGTCCGTGATTCGAGGAAGCTGACGCTGGAACTGCTGCTCTCCAACCACGCGGTGGACTGCCACCACTGTCTGCGGATCGGGAGCTCCCGCTGTGACGATCTGGATCCAAAGTTCTGTGAGATGTGCTTCTTCTGCGACTGTGTGAAGGACGGCTTCTGCGAGCTGCAGGCCCTGGCGCGCGAGTACAAAGTGGATGTGCTTCCGTTTTCACAGAAGCACAACACGCATCCGCTGGACGACAGCACCGTCATCGTCCGCAACCCCAACAAGTGCATCAAATGCAAACGCTGCGTGGACGTGTGCGGTAAGGTCCAGACCGTACACAATCTTGCGGCTTCCGGCCGCGGCTGCGAGGTCACGATCGGTCCGGCCTTCGGCAGGAGCATGGCCGAGAGCGGGTGCATCGGCTGCGGCCGCTGCGTCGAGGTCTGTCCGACGGGGGCGATCTATGCCATGGAGCACAAGGATGAGCTGGTCTACTACGCCCATCGGGACGGCGTGAAAACCGCGGCCATGGTGGATGCGGCCGTCATTCCGGAGCTGGAGCGCGTGCTGAAGCTGCAGCCGGGCAGCGTGACGCCCGAAGAGATCGCCGGAAGCCTGAAGAAGATCGGGATCGACGAGATCTATGACGCGGCCGATGCGGAAGCAGCTGCGGAGGCGGAGGCCGAAACACTGCTGACAGAGCAGCTCGCGACAGGCCGCGGCGCCATCCTCACCAACAGCTTTGCGGCAAAGGCCTTTCTGGAACAGAACTTCCCGGAGCGGAAGGAGAGCTTCGTGTTTTACGGCTCTGACCTTTTGCAGTTCGGCGCTGCCCTGCGCGGGAAAGCGGACAAGCTCTTTGCCGTCACGCCCATCGGAAACGACACCTCCGAGACCGGGAAGACCCATCCCGTAGACATCACGGTGAATCCGCGGGAACTGGCGCGCATCATGATCCGCACCGGATCTGAGCCGAATCCGAAGCGCACCGCGGAACTGAAAGCGCTTCCCGTGCTGCAGCCAGTTGGAAAATTCGGAAGACTCCTGGAGAAGGCTTCCTGGTCCATGGATCGGAACAGTGTGCCGGAACGTTTCACGGTCGGAGAACGGAAGTGCGTGATCTGCCGTAATCTGGGGCAGGCCAGGGCGGTTCTGGAATCCGGGGAAACCTTTGATGTGATCCGGGTGATCGGGTAAAGGAAAAAGTCTGAGAGCGGTTGCTCAAACAAGCGGTAAGGCAGCTCACAAAGACGAAGCATAAAACAGCCAAGGGAACCGAAACAGACAAAACGAAGCCAAAAACGCAGAAGGAAACTTCTGCGTTTTTTCGTTGCACTTTTCCCAAGTGCATGGTATCATAAAAAGACTTGATTTTCGGGGGAAGCACATGAGCAGAGAGCTTGAAAAATACCAGCTGGTAGAGCAGAGCATCAACAAAAAGTTTCATAAAAGCCTGTGGCGGCCGTTCAACGCCATGAAGCAGTACGAGCTGGTACAGGCGGGGGACAGGATTGCGGCCTGTGTCTCCGGCGGAAAGGATTCCTTCCTGAACGCCAAGCTCCTGCAGATGCTGCAGCGGCATAGCGACGTGCCCTTTGAACTCGTTTTCCTGATGATGGATCCGGGCTACAATGAGGAAAACCGCCGGGTGATCGAGGAAAACGCGAAGCTCCTGAACATCCCGCTCACGGTCTTTGAGACGGACATCTTCGACGTGACGGCTTCCGTGGGAAAGAGCAGCTCGGCCTGCTATCTCTGCGCCCGGATGCGCCGGGGCTATCTCTACAGCAAGGCGAAGGAGCTCGGCTGCAACAAGATCGCCCTCGGACATCATCTGAGCGATGTGATCGAGACGACCCTGATGGGCATGTTCTACGGCTCCCAGCTGCAGGCCATGCAGCCGAAGCTGCACAGCAAGAACTTCGAGGGCATGACCCTGATCCGCCCGCTCTACTGCGTCCATGAGGACGACATTCTGGCCTGGTGCCGCTACAACGACCTGCACTTTATCCGCTGTGCCTGCCGCTTCACGCAGAACTGCGACAGCGACGAACACAGCAGCAAGCGCAAGGAGACAAAGCTCCTGATCCAGAAGCTGAGGGAAGAGAACCCCAACATCGATCGCAGCATCTTCAACAGTATCCACGCCGTGCATCTGGACACCTTCCCCGGCTACAAGACCGAGGGGGGGATGCACAGCTTCCTGGAGCGGTTCAATCAGGGGGAAGAGGTCGAAGAGAATGGATAAACGACTCAAACGCATCCTGCCCCGGGTGCAGAAGCCCGCACGCTATACGGGCGGTGAATACAACCAGATCCTGAAGAACAAAGACGAAGTGGACCTTCGTCTGGCGTTCTGCTTCCCGGACACCTATGAGATCGGCATGTCGAACCTGGGGCTCAGCATCCTGTATCACACCATGAACAGCCTGCCATTTGTCTGGTGCGAGCGCGTCTTTGCCCCCTGGGGCGACATGTATGACGAGATGAAACAGGCCGGCATCCCCCTCTACGCCCTGGAGAGCGGAGACCCGGTTTCGGAATTTGATTCCGTGGCCTTTTCCATCGGCTATGAAATGGCGTACACCACGGTGCTGGACATGCTGGACATGGCGGGAATCCCCCTGCGTTCGGAAGATCGGCCGGATCTGCTTCCGCTGATCTGGGCGGGCGGCACCGCCGGCGTGAACGCCGAACCGATGGCGCCGTTTATGGACCTCTTTGTCATCGGAGAGGGTGAGGAGATGAACAACGAGCTTCTGACCCTGCTGCGGCAGGCCAAGCGCGAGGGATGGAGCAAGCGGGACTTTCTCCGGGCAGCGGCGCAGATCGGCGGGGTGTATGTCCCGTCGCTGTATGAGGTCAGCTACCTGGAGGACGGAAACATCGCCTCCGTCACGCCGAAGGACAGCGCTCCGGAAAAGGTCACGAAACGCATTATCTCGAACCTCGATGCCGTGCCCTTCCCGACCAGCCCGATTGTGCCTTCCACCGAGGTGGTCCACGACCGGGTGAGCCTGGAGCTGTTCCGGGGCTGTGTGCGCGGCTGCCGCTTCTGCCAGGCGGGCCATGTCTACCGCCCGATCCGCGCTAAGAAGAAGGAAACCCTGGTCCGACAGGGCATTGAGGCCCTGAAAAACACCGGCTATCAGGAGCTGACGCTGCTGAGCCTCTCCACCAGCGACTACCGCGAGCTCCCCGCTCTCTGCGACGGGCTTCTGGAGTTCTGCGAGGAGCGGAGCATCGGGCTGTCCCTGCCGTCCCTGCGGGCGGACAACTTCTCCATGGAGATTATGCAGCGCCTGCAGAAGGTGCGCAAGAGCGGCCTGACCTTTGCCGTAGAGGGCGGAAGTCAGCGCCTGCGCGACTGCATCAACAAAAACGTCACCGAGGAGGACCTGCTGCACACCTGCGCCATCGCCTTCGCGGGCGGCTGGAACAACGTGAAGCTCTACTACATGCTGGGCCTGCCGACTGAGACGGACGAGGATATCCTCGGCATCGCGGAGATGGCCAATCAGGTGCTGCACTGCTGGCGCCTGAACGCGAAGAACAAGAACCGGGGCGTGAAGATCACCATCTCCACCTCCTGCTTTATCCCCAAGCCGCACAGCCCCTTCCAGTGGGAGGCGCAGATCAGCCTGGAGGAATACATGCGCCGGGTGAACCTGCTGCGCGGGGCGATCACGGCAAAGAACGTGGTCTACAACTGGCACGACGCCCAGACCAGCCTCATCGAGGCGGTGCTCTCCAAGGGCGACCGCCGGGTGGCGGACGCCATCGAGCTGGTGTTCCGGCGCGGCGGGAGGCTGGACGCGTGGACGGATTATTTCTCTTTTGAGCGCTGGATGCAGGCGTTTTCGGACTGCGGCATCGATCCGGCCTTCTATGCCAACCGTGAGATTCCGACGGACGCGGTGCTTCCCTGGGATCACATTGACGTCGGGGTACGCAAAGCCCATCTGCTGCGGGAACGGGAGCGGGCCTACCGGGCCGAGCTCTCGCCGGACTGCCGGAAACAGTGCTCGGCCTGCGGCGCGGCGAAGCTTCTGACGGAGGGAAGATGCGATGGATAAACTGAGACTGCGCTTTGAAAAGACCGGACGCGCGGTTTATATCTCCCACCTGGACCTGATGGCGACCATGCAGCGCGCCTTTGCCCGGGCCGGACTGGAGCTGAAGTATTCCGAGGGCTTCAACCCGCACCCGCTGATTTCCATTCTGCTGCCGCTGTCCGTCGGAACGGCGAGTCGCTGTGAGCTGATGGACTTTCGCCTGCGGGAGGACGCGGAGCTCTCCACGCTCCCGGCACGTCTGACCGCCGTGCTCCCGGAGGGAATCCGGGTGCTGGAGGCCTATGAGAGTGAGCGGAAAAGTGCGCTTCTGAAGTGGCTGGAGATTGAGGGCACGCTGGAATACGATCACGGCGTGCCGGAGCTCGGAAAACTGGAGGAGTTTTTCGGCCAGGACGAGATAGTCATCGAGAAAAAGACCAAGCGCGGCATCGGCCAGGCGGACATCCGCCCCGCGATCCGCAGCATCAATTTTGAACGGGCGGGAGAAGACATCCGCCTGCATGCCGTGATCTCGGCGCAGGAGCCGACGCTGAACCCGGATCTGCTGCCCTCGGCGCTGCGGCAGCTCCGACCGGAACTGGCGCCGGACTTCGCGGAATTCACCAGGCTGGAGACCTATGACGCCGAGATGCGGATCTACCGCTGAACACTTATGACCCGGACTTCCTGATCCGGGAAGAAGGGACGAACATATTTGAGGAGAAACCAAAGCATGAAGAAGAAAATCGCGTTCTTTCAGAATGATCTGGATGTGGGCGGCATTCAGAAATCTGCCGTCAATCTCATGCGGAACATGGACTATGACCGCTTTGAGATGCATCTGTTCCTCTCCAGAAAGGACGACTTCTGGAATCTGGACTTTCCGAAAGAGCTGCACATCAATTACCTGAACCCCACCCCGCGCTTCTATTCCTTTGTGCCCTTCGACTTTGCGCTGAAGCACATCCATTATGATTTCCCGAAGGACATTCTGTTTGACCTTGCAGTGGATTTCAACTCCTACCAGTGCTCCTGCGCGGTGGGGGCGCTGACGGTCCCGGCCAGAAAGCGCGTCATGTTCATCCACAACGATGTGGAGATCAAATACAAAAATGAATGGAAATATCGGGTGCTGTGGCACTGCTTCAAGGGAAAATTCAAGCATTTTGACGCCTTTGTGGCGGGAACGGCCTCCATCATCGAACCGTTCAAGCGGCTCTCGGGGGTGACGGACAAGCCCTACAGCGCGATCCACAACTTTATCGACGTCGAGGCCATCCGGAAGAAGGCGGAGGAGCCGACCGAAGTCACCGTGGACGAGCGCTGCGTGAACTTTGTGGCGCTGGGGCGCCTGGTCCATCAGAAGGGCTATGACATCATGCTGAACTACTTTGCCAAAGCCTGCAAGACAAGGGACGACCTGCGCCTCTATATCATCGGCGACGGCGAGGACCGCGAGGCTCTGGAAAAGCAGTGTGAAGAGCTCGGCCTGACGGAGAAGGTGTTCTTCCTCGGCAGCCGTTCCAATCCCTACTGCATCATGCAGAAGATGGACGCGTTCATCTCCACCTCGCGCTATGAGGGACATCCGCTGAACATCATGGACGCGATGGTGATCGGCCTGCCGCTCTACTGTACGAAAAACCTGGAGCAGTATACCGACGGCCTGGTGGGCCGCGAGGATATGGCGGCGGCACTCGCCGCGGCCGGGAAGGAAGAAAAGCACCCGGACGATCTTGCCGCCTACAACAAAAAGATCATCGACAGCTACTGGGAGCTTGCCGGCGGCGAACAGGAAGCGGACTGAGCCGACGGCGCACAGGCATCACAGGGACTGTACACGGAAGGGAGCAGAAAGATGGACTACGGAAAACGCTCACTGGAAAAACACGCCGAATGGAAGGGAAAGATCGAGGTCACGGTCCGCGCACCGGTGGACTCGTCCGAGGCGCTGAGCCTGGCGTATACCCCCGGGGTTGCGACACCCTGCCTGGAGATTCAGAAGGATCCCCGGAAAAGCTACGAGCTGACACGGCGCTGGAACATGGTGGCGGTCATTACCGACGGAACGGCGGTGCTCGGCCTGGGGGACATCGGCCCGGAGGCCAGTATGCCGGTCATGGAGGGGAAGTGCGCCCTCTTCAAGGCCTTTGGCGATGTGGATGCCGTCCCGATCTGCATCGACAGCAAAAACGTCGACGAGATCGTGGAGACGGTCCGCCTGATCTCCAAATCCTTCGGCGGGGTGAACCTGGAGGACATCTCGGCGCCGCGCTGCTTTGAGATCGAGAAGCGCCTGAAGGCGTGCACGGATATTCCCATTTTCCACGACGACCAGCACGGGACCGCCGTCATCACGCTGGCCGGACTCACCAACGCCCTGAAGCTGGTGGGGAAGAAGCTGGATGAGGTGCGCATCGTCCTAAACGGCGCCGGCGCCGCGGCCACGGCCATCACGAGGCTGCTGATCACGGCGGGGGCCTTGGACGTGACGCTCTGCGACCGCGGCGGCGCGATCTGGAACGGAAGGGAAGAGCACATGAACCCGGCCAAACAGGAGATTGCGGAGATCACGAACCCGCTGCGCCGGAAGGGAACGCTGAGTGAGGTCCTGAAGGGAGCGGACGTGTTCATCGGGGTTTCCGCGCCTGGGGTGCTTACCACCGAAATGGTGAAAACCATGAACCGCGATGCCATCGTATTTGCCTGCGCCAACCCCACGCCCGAAATTTTCCCGGACGATGCCAAGGCAGGGGGCGCGGCAGTGGTTTCTACCGGGCGCTCGGACTATCCCAACCAGGTCAACAATGTGCTCTGCTTCCCGGGAATCTTCCGCGGAGCCCTGGATGTGCGGGCAAGCGACATCAACGACGCCATGAAGCTGGCGGCGGCAAAGGCGCTGGCCGATCTGGTCTCTGAAAGCGAGCTCTGTGCGGATTATATTCTTCCGAAGGCCTTTGACCCGCGGGTGCGGGATGCGGTGGCGACGGCAACCTCGCAGGCAGCGCGGGAGAGCGGTGTCGCGAGAATCTGACAAGGCGGGGCAGGGTTCCCAGCCTCAGAATATGATACAGAAATCAGCAACGCTCCGACTGCCTCATAAGACGGTCGGAGCGTTGCGATTCATCTATGTGATTGGATCAAAGTGCGGGGCGTAAACGCGAGGCTTAGAGATGGTAATACTGCTTCAGAAAGTCTGCGGTTTTCCGGATGCCGAGCTGCAGCGGAATCGGGTTCAGCGCACCGTAGGCTTGCTCATAGCGGCCGATGTCCAGGAAATTTACCGGAACGTCGACGGTGCGGGCGGGCTTCCAGATGATCTCCGGCTCAAGCTCCAGCTCCTGCCGGATGGTGTCCAGCACTTCACGGATGCTGGTGCCGTGCCCGCTGCCGAGATTGAAGACCCGCTCCGGGGCATCTCCGGCGACGATGTTGAGAATCCCGCGGACGGCATCATCGATATAGAGGAAATCCCGGACCACGCTGCCGTCGCCGTAGACGGTGATCGGTTCATGCTTCAGCGCCTTGTAGGTGAAGGTCGTGACGGCGCCGAGAACCCCGTTGGGACGCTGGTACGGCCCGTAGGGATTGGCCAGACGGATGATCCGATAATCAAAGCCGTACATGTGATGGTAGAGATACAGAAGCTTCTCAATGGTTAGCTTCTGAATCCCGTAGGAGGTAATGGGGTCGGTGGGGGTGTTCTCGTGCAGAGGACAGGCCGCGGCCTTCCCGTAAACCGTTCCGCCGGAGGAGAAGAAAACCACCTTCTTCACCCCGCAGGCAGCGCAGGCCTCGAACAGCTTTGCCGAGTGGACCACATTTGCCGTCAGCTCCTGGGAGATCTGCAGGTTCGACGTGGTAGGCACCGTGGTGCTGAGCAGGTGAAACACCACGTCCTGACCGGCCAGCAGATGGGTGAAGTCCGGCTCTTTGACCAGGTCGCACTCCACAAAACGGACATTGGGCAGAGCCATGGCGTCCACATCCGCGAAAGAGGCACGTCTCCGGCTCACGACCGTTATTTGGTTTTCAGGCTGTTTCGCCAGCGCCAGCGTCAGGTTGGTCCCGATGAAGCCGGCGGCACCGAGCAGAATCATGTTCATGAAACGGCTTCCTCATCACAGAATAATCAAAGGGCTCACCCAAAAGAATCAGGTGAGCCCAATTATAACGGCTTTTCAGTTTTTTGTAAAGAGCAGACTTATTCAGGCTGCTTACAGAGCGGCTTCGACGGCGGCGCGGACCTTGTCCATGGACATGGTGGGCTCAAAGCGGGCGACGATGTTGCCCTCGCGGTCAATGAGGAACTTGGTGAAGTTCCACTTGATGTTGCCGTTGTTCTTGTAGTCTTTATCCATCTTCTTGACCACGCCGCTGAGCATCAGACCCATCGGGCCGTTGAAGCCGTCAAACTTGGTACTGGAGGTGAGCCACTGATAGAGGGGGATGGCGTTCTCGCCGTTGACATCGATCTTGGCGTACTGGGGGAAGGTGATCCCGAAGCGGCCGGTGCAGAAGGTATGGATCTCTTCATCGGTGCCGGGCGCCTGGTCGGCAAACTGGTTGCAGGGGAAGTCGAGAATCTCAAAGCCCCTGTCCTTGAACGCGTCATAGATCTCCTGCAGTTCCTTATACTGAGGTGTAAAGCCGCAGCCGGTGGCGGTGTTGACAACCATAACGACCTTGCCGGCGAAATCGGAGAGCGCGACATCGGCGCCCTTGCGGGTCTTAACGGTGAAATCATACAGATTCATGAGTGTTCCTCCTTGACACTAAATTATATTTGATAAAATATATATATACGATTCCAAAGAATTTGTCAAGCCTTAAAATGAAGATTTTTAGCAGAAATTTCAGCTTGACAAATGCGGAAAGAATTTATAAAATAATGTTGAATCAAATATAAATGGAGCGCTAAAAATGGAAAACACCATGACCTATGACTACCGTGAAGTGATGAAGCTGTCGAATCAGCTCTGCTTCCCGCTCTATGCCGCGGCCCGCAAGATGACCGCGCTCTATACGCCCTTTCTTTCGGAACTGAACCTGACCTATACCCAGTACCTGGTGCTGCTGGTCCTGTGGGAGCAGGACGGCATTCCGGTGAGCGAAATCTGCCGGAGACTTCATCTGGACAACGGGACGGTCTCTCCGCTGCTGAAAAAGCTGGAGAAGGAGGGCCTGCTGGAGAAAAGCCGGTCGCCGGAGGATGAGCGGGTTGTGCACATCACGCTGACGGAAGCGGGACGCGCCCTGCAGGAGCGGGCGAAGGAGATCCCCGGCAAGGTGGGAAGCTGTGTCCGTCTCACACCGGGCAAAGCCCTGACGCTCTACCAGCTGCTGTATGAGCTTCTGGATGAAGAGGAAATCATGCCGTAAATGAACGGAATAATGGCAAATCGGCCCCGGAGCATTGAGCTCCGGGGCCGATTCTGCGATCTGCCGGATTGTGATCGGAGATTCGCGCCAGACTTATCTTGTAATCAGCTCGCCGTCCCGGACATCCACCGTGATGGTGGAGCCGGCGCTGATGTCGCCGCGAAGGATGGTCCGGGCCACCAGGGTCTCGACGCTGCTCTGCAGCACGCGGCGCAGAGGACGAGCGCCGTAGAGCGGGTCATAGCCGCGGTCAATGATGAGCTGTTTTGCTTCGTCCGTGAGAACCAGATCAAGGTCGCGGTCCTGCAGGCGCTTGCGCAGGGAGGCAACCAGCAGGTCGACGATGTTCGTCAGGTTCTCCTTGGTGAGCGGCTTGAAGAGGATGATCTCATCGAGACGGTTCAGGAACTCCGGACGGAAGCTGCGGCGCAGCTCTGCCATGACGGCGTCCTGGGCTTCCTGTCTGATGCTGCCGTCCTCATTGATCCCGTCGAGCAGATAGGGACTGCCCAGGTTCGAAGTCAGGATGATGATGGTGTTCTTGAAGTCCACCGTGCGTCCCTGGGAATCGGTGATGCGGCCGTCGTCGAGAATCTGCAGCAGGATGTTGAAGACATCGGGATGCGCCTTTTCAATTTCATCGAAAAGAACCACGCTGTAGGGCTTGCGGCGGACCGCCTCGGTCAGCTGGCCGCCCTCGTCATAGCCGACGTATCCGGGAGGCGCCCCGATCAGACGCGAGACGGAGAACTTCTCCATATATTCGGTCATGTCGATGCGGACGATGTTGCGCTCGTCGTCAAAGAGGCACTCGGCCAGGGACTTGGCCAGTTCCGTCTTGCCGACGCCCGTGGGGCCGAGGAACAGAAACGAGCCGATGGGGCGGTTCGGGTCCGCAATGCCGGCGCGGGAGCGGAGGATGGCCTCCGTGACCTTCTGCACGGCCTCATCCTGGCCGACCAGACGCTTGTGCAGGTATTCATCCAGGTGCAGGATCTTCTCGCGCTCGCCCTCCATCAGGCGGGCCACCGGGATGCCGGTCCACTTGGCGACGATGCCGGAGATCTCCTCTTCGGTGACCGTGTCGTGGACCAGAGAATTCTGGTTCCGCTGCTCGGACAGCGCTTCGGCTTCCTGCAGCTGTTTCTCCAGCGCGGGGAGATCCGAGTATTTCAGACGCGCGGCCTTCTCGTACTCATAGTTCAGCTGGGCGTTTTCAATGTCGGCGTGCATGCGCTCAATCTCGCCCTTCAGGCGCTTGACATCGTCCACGCTGCTCTTCTCGGCCTCCCAGCGGGACTTCATCTCATTGAACTGGTCCTTGAGGTTGGCCAGCTCCTCCTGCAGTTTCTCCAGACGCTCCTTGCTGAGGTTGTCGTCCTCTTTCTTGAGGGCCATTTCCTCAATCTCCATCTGCATGATCTTGCGGCGGATGTCGTCCAGCTCTGCCGGCATGGAGTCGATCTCGGTCCGGATCAGGGCGCAGGCCTCATCCACCAGGTCGATGGCCTTGTCGGGGAGAAAACGGTCGGTGATATAGCGGTTGGAGAGGGTCGCGGCGGCGACCAGGGCGTTGTCGTGGATGCGGACGCCGTGATAGACTTCATAGCGCTCCTTCAGACCACGGAGGATCGAGATGGTGTCCTCAACGGACGGCTCATCCACCTGCACCGGCTGGAACCGGCGCTCCAGGGCGGCGTCCTTCTCAATGTACTTGCGGTACTCGTCCAGGGTGGTAGCACCGATGCAGTGCAGCTCGCCGCGGGCCAGCATCGGTTTCAGAAGGTTTCCGGCATCCATGCTGCCCTCGGTCTTGCCCGCGCCGACGATGGTGTGGAGCTCATCGATGAAGAGGATGATACCGCCCTCGGACTTGCGAATCTCTTCGAGGACCGCTTTCAGACGCTCCTCAAATTCACCGCGGTACTTGGCCCCGGCGATCAGGGCTCCCATGTCCAGAGAGAAGATGCTCTTGTCCTTCAGGCCTTCCGGAACATCGCCCTTGACAATCCGCTGGGCGAGACCCTCGGCGATGGCGGTCTTGCCGACGCCGGGTTCACCGATCAGAACCGGATTGTTCTTGGTCTTGCGGGAGAGAATGCGGATGACGTTGCGGATCTCATTGTCACGGCCGATCACGGGGTCAAGCTCATTCTCCCGGGCACGCTTGACCAGATCCGTGCCGTATTTCGTCAGGGCGTCATAAGTGCTCTCGGGGTTGTCGCCGGTGACGGGGGAGGACTTCACCTTGGAGAGCTCCGCGGTGAAGGCGTTCTTCGTGATGCCGTGATCGGAGAAGATCCGCTTGATGGCGGCGGTGGGGGAGGCGAAGATGCCGATCATCAGATGCTCCACCGAGACGTAGGAATCTCCCATGGACTTGGCGGCCTTCTCCGCCGCGGTCAGGATCCGGTTGGTCTCCGGAGAGAGATAGGCGTCCGAAGTGCTGCCGACTTTGGGAAGTGCGGAAATGGCGGTGTCAAGCTCTGCCAGCACGGCGTTGCAGTCGACACCCATTTTCCCCAGCAGGGAGGGAATCAGACCGCCGTCCTGGTCAACCAGGGCATAGAGAAGATGCTCCGGCGTGATATAGTTGTTTCTGTTTTCGAGGGCCATGGACTGAGCGGTCTGGATGGCCTCAAGACTTTTCTGAGTCAGGTTCTGTGCATTCATATGTCAAACCTCCTTTAAGAGATTGCTTGCTTCTATTTACATAATATATTATTACGTTGCCTTACTTTGCCGTTCAGAAAGCGCGGAAAGCCTCATGACAGTTCCGCGCAATCGAAACCGCTCAGATGTGGATGGGGCTGTTGAGCATCTGGGAGTAATACGCGGCCTCCACCTCGTGGGCGTTCAGACGCCCGCTGACGTAGGCCTTCATCAGCTTGTCGAAAAGCTTGATGTATTCCGAGAGGGCCGAAGCCAGCTGATCGGTGGTACAGTCGCGGTCGGGCGCGGAGATGCTTCTTGTGAAGCGCCCGTCATACAGGGCATAGTGCTGGCGGTGTCCGACCTTCGGGGTGAGGTGGGCATCCTCGATGCTCTTCCAGAGACGGAAGAACTCGGTCATCACGTTGATGAGCGCGCTGGACTGGGTCCGGAAGACCACGGACAGTTCGCCGATGTTCTCCTCCTCACCGCGGAAGAGCTGAACCTCATACTTTACCGTCGGCCGGTATTTATACTCAAGAGAACTCTTGAGCGACATGCTGTAGCTGTTCGGGGCGAAGAACGGCACCAGATCGCTGTTCGGCTGCATCAGCTGTTCAATGGCCGAGAGCACGTCGTTGATCCGGCGCTCCGGCGTGGTGTAGTTCACATACTCCGCGAGGATCTGGTTGATGAGGGCGGAGCGGTTGGTCCCCAGACGGTGGGCCAGAAGGTCAACTTCCCGGACGACCTCGTCGTTCAGCATCAGACTATATAATGTCTTTTTCAAAAAGATCATTCCCTTCCGAAGAATTCACCGGAGAGCTCTGCTCCCCCATGACAGCTGCATTATAAACCCTGCGAATAAATTTGTCAATAGAAATATATAAATTTAAAAGCAAAAAATATAAATACAGCAAATGACGATGACGGCACCCAGGCGCCGGTGATCAGGCGGAAGAAAGCACAGCGACAGAAAGTTCAGAAGATTTTAACAGGGGAGGCGGATTTCCGCCCTTGCGCTCGATGGTGATTTCGCATATAATAAGCGGAGATTTTGTTGGCGATCGGAGAGAAGAAGGAATGAAGAAAACAGGCAGGCAAATTCTGGCGCTGATCATGACGATGCTGATGCTTTCCGCCATGTGCGCGGTGGCCTTTGCGGAAACGGCACCGAGTGAAGGAGCGGCTGTCGCCGCACCGGAGGCGGATGCGCAGCTCCCCGCGGCGGAGGACAGCGGCATCATTGACGCCGCTGCGCTGCAGCAGTGGATGGACGGCTTTGTCCAGGAACACAACCTTAATCAAGACTATATGCGTTTTTCCGTCGGATTCTGGTACTCCGGAACCGGGGACAGCTGGTACTATGACGCGGATCAGTGGATGTATTCGGCGAGCCTGTATAAGGTGCCGGTGTCGATGCTGATGGCGGAGAAGGAAGCGGCCGGAGAACTCACCCAGGACAGCGTCGTGAACGGGACCACGCTGGAGTATCTGGAATCCACGGCCCTGATCTACTCCAACAACGACAGCGGGCACTCCATGGTGTCCTGGCTGGGCGGAACCTATGCCGGCAAGTGCAGCGACATGACCATCAAGTTCACGGACCTGCCGGAGAGCTATTTTGAGCAGGACTTCTACGACGTGAGCTATTATACCGCGCGCTACATGACCCAGGTGATGAGCACGCTTTACCAGGGAGGAGACACAAAGTTCCCCCACGTGCTGGACTATCTGAAGCAGGCGCAGCCGGACGACTACTACAACCGCAATGCTGCCCTGAAGGGCAGCTATACCATCGCGCAGAAGTTCGGCGCCTATGAAGAAGGCAACGGAAACAACAACAATCACTGCGCGGCGGTCATCTACACGCCGAACCCCATCGTGGTGACGGTGATGACGAGAAACATCAGGGACTATCAGAGCCTCATCGCGGAGGTCGGCGGGTATCTGGCAGACTATGCCCTGCAGCTTGATCAGAATCTGGAGAGCTGGAAGCAGGCGCAGGCCGAACAGGCGGCTGCCGAGCTTGCGGCGGCGGAGCTCGCAGCGGCACAGCAGGCGACAGCCGAGAGCGGCACCACCGCGACAGCAAATTCGGAGACGCAGAGCATTGCCTCCCCGGCACCGGTGTCGGCAGAAGCAAATCCGGTCAGCGTACCTACCCAGACAGAAGAAGTGCAGGGAACGGTTCAGGAGAACGCAGCCCCGCCAGCGGCGCAGAAGAGAATTCCGACCGCAGTGCTGATCATCGCGGGTGTTCTGGTCGCGGTGCTGATCATCGCGGCGGCGCTTCTCGTCATCGCGAAACGGCGTGCCGCGGAAGAACCTGATGAAGAGGACTTCGACTGGCAGGAGCCGGAACCCGTGAAGGCGGCCCCGGCCCGAAAGCGCAGAGCGGAGCACGCGGAGACCGATCACCGGACGGAGACGCCGAAGAGGCGGAACGTTTCGGCAGAAAAGCCGATCCGAAAGACAGAATCCTCCGGCGGATACAAGCCGAGACACTGATGAGGAAAAGACGCAGGCCCGGACCTTCCTCTCCGACCTGCGTCTGCTTCGTGGGCGGGTGTGAAAAGAGCGCTAAAAAAAAGGAGTGACCTGCGTGACATACAGAACGGAACATGATTCGATGGGCGAGGTGCAGGTCCCGGCAGACCGCTACTGGGGTGCGCAGACACAGCGCAGCTGCATGAACTTCCGAATCGGCGTCGGGATCGAAACGATGCCCCTGGAGATCATCCATGCCTTCGGCGTGCTGAAGCAGGCGGCCGCCCGGGCAAATCACAGGCTGCTGCCGGCAAAGATGACGGCAGAAAAGCTCTCTGTCATCGAGACCGCCGCCGGCGAAGTTGCCGCAGGCACGCTGGATGGGCATTTCCCCCTGGTGGTATGGCAGACCGGCTCCGGAACCCAGTCGAACATGAACGCCAACGAAGTGATCGCGAACCGGGCCAACGAGCTGGCAGGCGAGAAACGCTGTCACCCGAACGACGACGTCAACATGAGCCAGTCGTCGAACGATACCTTCCCGACCGCCATGCACATTGCGGCGGTTCTGGGGCTGGAAAAGCAGCTGATCCCGGCAGCGGAGACGCTGACCCGGGTTTTGGAGCGCCTGGAAGCGGAGAACGCGGACGTGGTCAAAAGCGGCCGGACCCATCTTATGGATGCGGTGCCCATCGGCTTTTCCCAGGAGATCAGCGGCTGGAGAAGCTCCGTGGAACGGGATATCCGGATGCTGAAGCTGGCACTGGACCCGCTGCGGGAGCTGGCGCTGGGCGGAACCGCGGTTGGGACCGGCCTGAACGCACCGGAGGGCTTTGACCGGCTGGCGGCGGAAGAGATCTCCCGGATCACGGGGACACGCTTTGTGCCGGCGGAGAACAAGTTCCATGCCCTGAGCTCCAGAGACGAGCTTGTCTTCGCCCACGGCGCGGTCAAGGCACTGGCGGCGGACATGATGAAGATCGCCAACGACGTGCGCTGGCTGGCCAGCGGACCGCGCTGCGGCCTGGGGGAGATCCGTATTCCCGAGAACGAACCGGGCAGCTCCATCATGCCCGGAAAGGTGAACCCTACCCAGTGTGAGCAGGTCACGATGGTGGCGGTCCAGGTGATGGGGAACGATGCCGCGATCGGCATCGCCGCCTCACAGGGGAATTTTGAACTCAACGTTTTTCTGCCTGTGCTGGCCTACAACTTCCTGCAGTCGCTGCGGCTGCTCGCGGAGTCGATTCTGTCCTTCACGCAGAACTGCGCCGCGGGCATCCGGGCGGATCGGGAGCGGATGAAGCAGAACCTGCATCATTCCCTGATGCTGGTGACGGCGCTGAACCCGTATATCGGGTATGAAAATGCGGCAAAGACGGCAAAGCTGGCCTTTCAGGAGAATATCTCACTGAAGGAGGCCTGTATCCGCCTGGGCTTTTTGACGGAAGAGCGTTTTGACGAGGTCTTTCATCCGGAAACGATGATCTGAGCCCGTAAGGAAAAAGCAATTGAAACACGCGGAGGTTTTTTTGATATGAACACGATGATACTGGCGCTGGCCCTGTTTGCAGGCATGTATGTGCTGCTGCTGGTCTTTGCCGATTACAGATGGATCATTGCGCTCGCGGCAGCGCTGGTCTTCATGCTGGTGGGGATCCTGCCGCCGATGAACGCGCTGGGCGCGATCAACTGGAACGTGCTTCTGATGCTGACCGGCACCATGGCGACCGTGGAACTCTTTATCCAGAGTCAGATGCCCGGCCGGGTAGCGGAACAGCTGCTGCAGAAGGTGCCGAACATTCAGTGGGCGGCGGTGGTGCTGTCGATCTTCTCGGGCCTGATTTCTGCTTTTGTGGATAACGTCGCGACGGTGCTGATGGTTGCACCGGTCGGCCTTGCGGTGGCAAAGCAGCTGAAGACCAATCCGATCCCGCTGATCATCGCGATCGCCGTCTCCAGCAACCTGCAGGGCGCGGCAACCCTGGTGGGCGACACCACGTCCATCCTGCTGGCGGGCTACATGAACATGAGCTTCAACGACTTTTTCTGGTTCATGGGCAAGCCGGGCATCGCCTTCGCGGTGGAAGCCGGAGCATTGCTCACAATCCCGGTGCTGCTGTTCATTTTCCGCAAGGAAAAGGAGAAGGTGACAGCGGAAGTCACGACCGTGGTGACCGACTATGTCCCGACGGTGCTGATGGTGGGGACGGTGGTCCTGCTCATCGTTGCCTCGCAGTTCAAAAACAAGCCGGAGCTCACCAACGGCTTTATCTGCTGCGGCCTTGCGGTGATCGGCATCCTCTACGAGCTGATCCGCCAGCACTCAGGCGGCGTGGCGATGAGCGTGCTGAAGTCCATTGACTACAAGACGCTTCTGCTGCTGGCCGGCCTGTTCATGGTCATTGAGGGCATCACCCAGGCCGGCGTCATCGACGCCATCGCCTCGCTGTTTGTGAAGCTGGGCGGAGGCTCCAAGCTCGTGACCTATGTGCTGATCGTGGGGGTCTCGGTACTGCTGAGCGCCTTCATCGACAACATTCCCTATGTGGCGACCATGCTCCCGGTGGTCAGCGGCATCGCGGCCCAGCTGGGGGTGGAGCCCTACCTCTTTGCCTTCGGCCTGCTGATCGGGGCGACACTGGGCGGCAACATCACCCCGGTGGGCGCGTCGGCCAACATCGCCGGCATCGGCATCCTGCAGAAGGAAGGCTATAAGGTCTCGACCGGCGACTTTACCCGGATCGGCATTCCCTTCACATTTATCGCGGCGGTCACCGGTGCCTTGGTGATCTGGCTGGTATGGGCATGAAAAGAGAGAGCAGATTCTCTCCCGCCGGAGGCGGGAGAGAAAGGCGGACAGAACACCGGCTCACCGGCGGTTTGGCTGGTATGGGCATGAGGGCGGTTTCGCTTTTTCTCGCCCTGGTGCTGTTTCTGTCCGTTCTGAGCGGTACGGCGGGACAGCCTGCGTTCGCGGAGAGCGCAGCACCCGAGGCGCCCACAGAAGAGACCGCAGCTGCAGACGGTGAGCAAGGCGCCTCCAAAAAGACCTCTCTCACGGCGGTGGATGACAGCTTCACAGAGGACAAGTGGAAGCTGATCCTGAATCAGCCGGCCCTGTTTCACCGGATGACCTATACCGACCGGGAGACCGGCCTCTATATCCATTATAACATCTTTCTGCCGGAAAAATATGACCGGGCGGCCGCCTATCCGCTGGTGCTCTTCCTGCCGGATGTGACCTCCACCGGAACCGATCCGGATCGCCCTCTGGTACAGGGGATCGGCGGACTGGTCTGGACCGCACCGGAATGGCAGGAAAAATTCCCGGCGATTGTCGTGGTTCCGCTGTACCGTGAGGCGATTCTCGATCATGTCTACGGCTATACAACGACGGGCTATGTGGAGCTCACAAGAAACTTTGTCGACTTCCTGCGCAGTGAATATCCGGTGGACAGCAGCCGGATCTACGGCACGGGCCAGGGCATGGGCTGCGAGGCGCTGATGTCCATCGCGGCAGAAGACCCGGACCTCTTCACGGCCTGCATGTATGTCAGCGGCCAGTGGGATGTAAACCGCCTTGAGGCGCTGAAGGATCAGAAGTTTATCTTCTTCACCGCGGAGGACGACAGGGGCGCATACCGCTGTGCACAGAGACTCATGGAACGGTTTGCCGAAAAGGGCATCGGCTATGCCTACTCGATCTGGAACGGCGACTGGGAACCCTATGACCGGACGCTCTCGGGGATCAAGCTCACCGTCAGCGAGACCGGGCACTACTTCGTCTTCTGGCGGACGGGAACGATCGTTGCGGACGTCGACGAGGAGAAGCAGGCGGCGGGACTCACGATGGTGAATCCGGCGGTGCATGTCGCCTCCTTCAACGCCGCCTACCGCTGTGTGGCGGTGATGGAATGGCTGTTCAGCCAGGCCAAGGTATTCTACGACGTGGTGAAATGAGCGGAGCGCAGATCACGGCGGCGGACGTCAGACAGAGAGCAGACAAGGAGCACAGGGCATGATTCAGGTGGACCTGATTACGGGATTTCTGGGAGCGGGGAAGACAACCTTCCTGCTGCGCTATGCCCGATACCTCATGGCCCGGGGACTGAAAATCGGGATCCTGGTCTATGACCACGGCGCGGTAAATGTCGACCTTCCGCTGCTGAAGGAGCTGCGGGGGGAAAACTGCGAGCTGGAGATGCTGGCAGGCGGCTGTGATCCGGACTGCCACAAGCGTCGGTTTCGCACCAAACTCATTGCCATGGGGATGAGCGGGTACGACCGGATCGTCATCGAACCCTCCGGCGTCTTCGATATGGACGAGTTCTTTGACACCCTGAACGAAGCACCGCTGGACCGCTGGTATGAGGCGGGAAGCGTCATCACGGTGGTGGATGCTCTCCTTGATGAGCGGACGGGAGAGGAAGAGGACTTCTTCCTGGCATCCCAGGCGGCGAGCGCCGGCTGTGTGCTGATCAGCAAGGCGCAGCTCGCGACGGAGAAACAGATTCAGAATACCCTCCGGCATCTGAGCAGGGCGGCGGAACAGATTCACGGCCCGGCGATTCCGGAGAACCGAATTCTCTGCAAGCCATGGGACGGGCTGACCGAAGCCGATTTTGACCGCCTGATGCACTGCGGGTATCACATGAGCGATTATGTGAAGACCGTGGCGGGCAGGCTCAGCGAGTTTCAGTCGCTGTCCTACCTGGACCTGCCGCTCACGGAGGCAGAGCTGAGAGAGAAAATCGAAGACCTGTTCCGGGAGAAACGCTACGGCCGGATCCTGCGGGTGAAGGGCTTCTTCCCGGAGAAGGGCCGCTGGTATCAGATCAATGCCACGGCGAAGGAAATCCATGTGGAAGAGGTGCCGGAAAACCGGGCCGTCATCACGGTGATCGGAGCGGGCCTGCAGGAAGAACCCATCTGCATCCTCCTGACGGGAAAGGCCCCCGAACTCCGCCTGCTCTAGAACGGGCGGCGGAACCGGAGGCCTTTGAGAGAACCGTTTAATTGTCAGAAACAGGAAAAACTGAACCCTCCGGCAGACCTTGCGGTCTGCCGGAGGGTTCGTGCAGTTTTTGCATTTCTTGCGGATGCGTATCAACTGTCGGCAGGCGAAGGGGCTTCCGAAACAGAGGCCGCTCCGCTTTCTGCACGCTGAATCCGCTGCTGTTGTGTGCCGCCGCCCGTGATCAGCGGGACAGATTCCAGGATCAGAGAAGAGGTGTCCAGTCCGTACCAGCGCTCTTTGGATCCGGCGATTCGGCGAATGGCGTATTTGGTGTTCAGCACGAATTCATCCAGAGAGGACAGCTCGGTTTTGGTCGTGACGGACTTCTGGATGATGCAGAACTTGAAGGTCCCGACGGTGGACTTGCCATAGATGGAGTAACGCTTGTCCTGAACAGGGAGCTCTCCCCGTGCCTGAAGGTCCTGTACGATCTGGCGAAGGTAGATGTTCACCCGCTGGGAGCACTTGAAGCCCAGGTTCAGGCGGATCCGGAAGATGCAGTCCGTCCCGTAGGTTTCCAGCTCGTACGTCATGGTCTTGGGTTCGTTGATCACATGGACGTTCACAAACCAGTAAGCCTGGGCGCGTTTGGTGTCTTTGTCGAGAATGGAATATAGAATGTCGCGGTCCATCAGTTCGAGATCCCGTTCCCCATCGAGATAGACCAGATTGTGCGCCAGAAGCGGGATATCCGGGTCGTTGTGCAGGGCGACGAGACTGTCGATGTGATCCCGTATCTTCAGGCGTGTGGAGTATTTCCGCTCGAGCTGGGTTCCGCGGTACCAGATGATCTCCAGAAGGAGGAGAGCAAGCGTCAGAATCACGGTGACGTAGCCGCCGTGCATGAACTTGCTGAGACTGGAAATGAAGAACACGGCTTCGATTCCGCCGAATACCAGCAGCATCAGATAGGCCAGAAGCCCCTTCTTCCGAAGATCACGCAGATAGACGCACAGCAGGAGTGTGGTCATCAGCATGGTGACCGTGATGGCAAGTCCGTAGGCCGATTCCATCCGCGCTCCGGACCGGAAGTACAACACCACCAGGCTGCAGCCGATCCAGAGCATGCTGTTGACGGTACCGATGTAGAGCTGACCCTTGGTGTCGGAGGGATAGCGGATCTCAAGATGGGGCAGAAGATCGAGCAGAATGGCCTCGGAGACCAGCGTATAAGACCCGGTGATGAGAGCCTGGGACGCGATGACCGCCGCGGCGGCGCCGAGGATGACCGCGAAGGGCCGCAGCAGCTCGGGCAGCATGAGAAAGAAGGGATTCAGATCCACGACCTGGGCGAGCCCGGCGTCTCCGCGGCTCTGAATGATCCAGGCTCCCTGACCGAGGTAGTTCAGGATCAGGCAGAGCTTGACAAAGGGCCAGCTGAAATAGATGCTTTCCTTTCCCACGTGACCCATGTCGGAATAGAGGGCCTCTGCGCCGGTGGTGGCAAGAAAGACACTGCCGAGGATCATGAAGCCCAGTTTGTTCGCGGGGCTGAGCAGGACCCGGACGGCATAGACCGGATTGAAGGCCTTAAGCACAACCGGAAAGGAGAGAATATGGGCTGCGCCGGTGATTCCCAGGAAGGAAAACCACAGCAGCATGACAGGGCCGAAGGCCTTTCCGATCCGGCTGGTGCCGGCGTGCTGCACCGAAAAGAGCGCCGTGATGATGATGAGCGTGATGACGACGACCTTCCACTGACCAGCGCCGAGAAAGCGATCCATCCGCTCGATGCTGCGAAGGCCTTCCACGGCGGTGGTGACCGTGACCGCCGGTGTCAGCACGCCGTCTGCCAGCAGGGCCGCACCGCCCAGCATCGCAGGGACAATCAGCCACTTTGCGCAGTCACGGACCAGGGAGTAGAGGGAAAAGATTCCGCCCTCTCCGTGGTTGTCCGCCTTCATGGCGATCAGCACATACTTGACCGTCGTGAGCAATGTGATGGTCCAGATCACCAGGGAAAGGGAACCGATGATGAAATCCCCGTCGATCTGTGTGATGCCGCCGTTGCCCTCGAGGATCGACTTCATGACGTACATGGGCGAGGTGCCGATGTCGCCGTAGACGATGCCGATGGTCACGAGGAACATGCCGAATCGAAAACCTGAACTCTTTTTCATAATCGTTTACTCCGTTTTTTCTTCCACACGGACCATCCGGTAGCCGATCCCGACATGCGTCTGAATGTAGGCGGGACTGTCTGGTGTGCGCGTCAGCTTCTTGCGCAGCGTGGCCATGAAGACCCGCAGGGAAGCGGTGCTGCTCTCCAGACTGTCTCCCCAGATGTTCTGTGTGATGTATTTATGTGTCAGCACCTTCCCGACATTCCGCGAAAGCAGACACAAGAGCTTGTATTCGATGGGGGTGAGGCGGATTTCCTCCCCGGCCAGACTCACGCAGCCGGCGGCATAGTCGATGACCAGGTCGCCGTTGCGAAAGACGGAAGGCGCGGAATCGGGCGCCGCCGTGCCGAGCCGCCGCAGCGTGACCCTCAGCCGGGCCAGAAGCTCCGCAACCGAAAACGGCTTTGTCAGATAGTCGTCCGCGCCGGCGTCCAGGGCATCGATTTTGTCGGGATCCTCGCTGCGGGCGCTGATGACGATGATGGGCACGTTCGACCAGGAACGCACACGGCGGATGACCTCGACGCCGTCCAGATCCGGCAGACCGAGATCCAGCAGAATGATATCCGGATTGTGTGTGGCGGTGGTGATGACGGCGGCCTGACCGGTCTGAGCGGTGAGAAAGCGATACCCCTCCGCTTTGAGGGTGACGGTGATCAGGTTCTGAACCGGAAGGTCGTCTTCCACGACCAGAATCAGTGTTTTATCCATTCAGAGATACCTCCTCCGCAGGCAGACTGAAAGTGAAGACCGCTCCGTGCGGGATGTTGTCGGAAACCGTGATCTCACCGCCGTGGGCTTTGACGATCGTTTTGCAGAGCGCAAGGCCGAAGCCGAGGCTCCGTCGTCCGTCCGAGACGCTCTGATCGCCGGTGTAGAACATGTCGAAGATCTTCGGCTTGTCTTCGTCCGGAACGCCGGGACCGTCGTCCGCAACCGTGACAAAGGCGGACGCGCCCCGCTTCTCCGCCGTGATCCGGACGGTGGACCCTTCGGGGGTATACTTGACGGCGTTGTTCAGAAGGTTAATGAGAAGCTGCATGATGAGACGGGCGTCGGCCCGAACCAGGATCAGCTCCGCGGGACTTTCCAGGACAATCTGATGATTTGGACTGAAAGCGCGTACATGAGATGCGGCTTCCTCAAGGATATCCTCCAGAACCTCTGTAGAGAAGCTCAGCCTGGCTTCGCCGTTCTCCAGACGGGTGCTGGCCAGCAGGTTTTCCACCATGTGGTTGAGCCAGAGCGAGTCTTCATAAATCGAACGATAGAGAGACCGGCGGGTGGCCTCGTCAAAGCTGTCCCCGTGAGAGAGCAGGGTGCTGGCATTGCCGGAAATCGAGGTCAGCGGCGTCCGCAGATCGTGTGAAATGGCACGCAGCAGGGTGGAGCGCAGGCGCTCGTTTTCAATCTGAATGTTAGCGGCTTCCCGCTCCCGGGCGTTCTCCTCCGCCTCCCGGGCGGCATCCTTCAGGCGTACGGCCAGGGTGCTGGTGATGAAGGAGGTCACAAACAGGGCAAGAAAGACCACCGGATAACCGGGCTCCAGAACCTTCAGAGAGAAGCGCGGGTCGACAAAGAAATAGTTGAACAGCAGCAGCGAGACCACGGAGCACAGAAGACTGTAGACACGATGGGAGGTCCCGACCGCAATCATCAGCACCCCCAGCAGATAGGACATCATGATCGTGGAATCGGAAAAGTCCAGCCGATAGAACAGCATCCCCAGAAGCGTGGCGACGGTGAGAAAGAACAGGCTGAGCATGAGATCCAGAACGAGAGAGGACCGTTTGTCAAAATGCCGCATGGTGTTGATTCCTCCGGTTTTCGTGTGATGATTCACTTATACCAGAGCGTTAAGAAGTTGTAAAGATTTTTTATGTGCCCAGTATCGCATAAAACGAATTAAAACAGGATTAAGACTTTCGGCAGAATATTAAGATTGTATAAAGGCCCGGGCGGAAACAGAAACACCGTGCTGCCGTCCGGGAGGACGCAGCACGGTGCCAAAGAAGCTTTATTCAAATTCAATGAGATGACAGCGCTCACGCGAAGAGGCGAAGGGGACTGCACCGTCCCGGAAAACACCGCGAAGCCGGAGGAAAGCGGAACGAATCAGGCCCTGGCCTCTTTGGCCTGCTTGATGGACAGGCCGATCCGCTTTTTCTTCTCGTCGACGCTCAGGACGACGACCTGCACCACGTCACCGACGGAGAGAACTTCGGACGGGTGGCGGATGAAGCGGTCGGAAATCTCCGAGATATGTACGAGGCCGTCCTGATGCACGCCGATGTCGACGAAGGCGCCGAAGTCGATGACGTTGCGGACGGTGCCGGAGAGCTTCATGCCGGGCTTGAGGTCGGCGATCTCCATGACGTCGGTGCGGAGGATCGGCTTGGGAAGTTCATCACGGACATCGCGGCCGGGCTTCATGAGCTCCTGCATCACATCCATCAGGGTCGGAACGCCGACGCCCAGCTCTTCGGCGGCTCTGGCGGCGCCGTAGTCCTTGACGCGAACGGGAAGATCGGTGAGCTTCCCGGCCCGAAGATCAGCGTCGCTGTGCCCCGTCAGCGTGAGAAGTGCCGAGGCGGCGGCGTAGGATTCGGGGTGGACGGCGGTGTTGTCGAGGATGTTTTTGCTCTCGGGGACACGCAGGAAACCGGCGCACTGCTGGAAGGCCTTCGGTCCCAGTTTCGGCACCTTCTGCAGCTGTTTACGGTCGCGGAAGGGGCCGTTTTCTTCCCGGAAGGCGACGATGTTTTTGGCCGTGGTCGCCGTGAGACCGGAGACACGGCGCAGCAGGGAAGGCGAGGCGGTGTTGACATCCACGCCGACGGCATTGACGCAGTCCTCCACCACCGCGTCCAGCGCGGATTCCAGCTGCTTTTCGGGCATGTCATGCTGGTACTGGCCGACGCCGATGGCCTTCGGCTCAATCTTGACCAGCTCCGCCAGGGGATCCTGAAGACGGCGGGCGATGGAGACCGCAGAACGCAGGTTCACATCGAACTGTGGAAACTCCTCGGCGCCGAGGGGACTTGCGGAGTACACCGAGGCGCCTGCCTCGGAGACGATCATATAGCTGAGATTCGCCCCGCGCTCGTTCTCCTGGCGGATGAGCTCAATGGCCATCTGCTCGGTCTCGCGGCTGGCCGTTCCGTTGCCGATGGCGATGTGTTCCACACCGTGCCTGCGAACCAGGGAGGCGAGCTTCTGAATGGCCTCGTTCTTCTGGCGCTCGCCGTAGGTGGGATAGACGACGGCCGTGTCCAGAACCCGTCCCGTGCCGTCCACCACAGCGACCTTGCAGCCCATGCGGTAACCGGGATCAAGCCCCATGGTGACCTTGCCCTTGACGGGCGGCTGCATCAGAAGCGGACGCAGGTTCAGCGCAAACTGGCCGATCGCGCCCTCGCAGGCCTTCGTCGTGAGTTCGGAGCGGATCTCCCGCTCCAGAGAGGGAAAGAGCAGGCGGTCATAGGCATCCAGCGCCGCAGCACGGATGAACTCCATGGCTTTGGTGCCCGGCATGACCACGGCGCGGTAGACCGTGCGCATGGCGGCGTCGTGGTCCAGCTCAACCGAAACCCGCAGCATCTTTTCCTTCTCGCCGCGGTTGACGGCGAGGATCTGATGTCCCTGCAGGCGGGAGAGATTCTGCGTGAAGTCATAATAGAGCTGATAGACCGAGTCCTCTTCCGTGGCGGCCTCGGAATGAAGCTGACCGATGCGGTCCAGCTGTTCCTTCAGGGCCTTGCGAAGCTCGGCACTGTCGCTGATCTGTTCGGAAATGATGTCGGAAGCACCGGCCAGCGCGTCTTCAATCGTTTCCACGCCCTTTTCCGGATTCACGTACGCAGCGGCGGCCTCCTCCGGATCCGGGCAGTCTCGATCCTGTCGGAAGAGCAGCTCTGCCAGCGGCTCGAGGCCTTTTTCCTTTGCGATGGTGGCGCGGGTGCGGCGCTTCTGCTTATAGGGGCGGTAGAGATCTTCGAGCTCGGCAAGGGTCCGGGCCTTCCCGATGGCGACAGCCAGTTCTTCGGTGAGCTTGCCCTGCTCCTCGATGGAGGCGAGGACGGTTTCGCGGCGCTCCTGAAGGTTTCGCAGATATTGCAGGCGTGTCTCCAGGGTCCGCAGGACGGTGTCGTCCATGGCGCCGTGCAGCTCCTTGCGGTAGCGGGCGATGAAGGGGACGGTGTTGCCCTCGTCCAGCAGCCGGACGACGTTTTCGACGTATTCGTATTTTTGCCCGAGTTCTTCAGCCAGAGTAGAGATGAGTTGGTCCATGTTGTTTCCTTTCATAAAAAAGGCTTCCCGGTCCAGACCGGGAAACCGTCTGAGATGTTGCGTTGCGGTGGGGAAGGGAGCCGGCGCGCGGGACCGGCCGCGGGGGAGAAAGCCCGGGCTTCCGGGGCCTTACCAGCGGGAATCGTGCTCCAGGGTCTTCATCTCCACGCCGATGCCGCCGTTGTCATAAATGGTGAGCAGCGCCCAGGTGAGGCTGCGGCCCTTGCCGGCGGTGCCGGGGTTGACGACCTTGACGCCGCCGACGTCCTCGTGAAAAGGGACGTGGGTATGACCGAAAAGGGCCAGCTGACAGTCTTCCTCCTGTGCGGCGTATACCAGCGAGTCGACCCGGCCGTAGTCCACATGATACAGATGGCCGTGGGTCAGAAAGGCCTTGACCGGTCCGAGAGAGACCGTGAGCACGTTCGGCGCCAGAGCGGCAAAGTCACAGTTGCCCGCGACGTTGTAGAGCGGGATCTCCGGAAACTGCCGAAGCAGAACCTCCGTATCCCGGTCATGGTCGCCGAGGTGGAAGACGGCGTCTGGGCGGCAGCGGGATACCGCGTCCACCATCGGAGCGGTATAACCGTGGGTGTCGGAGAAAACGGCGATTCTCATCCGGCACGCTCCTGCCCGGCCTGGGACTCCGGCGCGGCAGCGGGAGCCGCAGGGGCGTCAATGGATTTGGCCGGGGCTGCATCGGGGCCTTCCCGGTGCTCGGGGTGAAGGTGGTCCGGATGGAGATGATCGGGGTGATGCGCTTTTGAGAAGACGAACAGCCAGACCGTGAGAGAGATCGCAAAAGCAACCACGATGCAGACGATGCGGATCCCGGTCCCGGGCCCGGCGACGAGCACGGCGATCAGACCCAGCACCGCCGAGACTGCGTAGAGCACCGCGACGGCCTGCTTCTGGCTCATTCCCATGTCGATGAGCTTGTGGTGGATGTGACCGCGGTCGGCGTGGAAGGGGCTCTGCCCGTGCAGGATCCGGCGGAAGAAGGCAAAAATGGTGTCGCCCAGCGGAACCGCCAGCGAGAGCAGCGGGATCAGGAAGGTGATGATCGCGTGGAACTTGAACAGACCCATGATGGAGACGCAGGAGAGCACGAAGCCGAGAAACTGTGAGCCTACGTCTCCCATAAAGATTTTGGCGGGGTTGAGGTTGTAGGGCATGAAGCCGAAGCAGGCGCCCGCGAGACAGGCCAGAATCAGGGGAATGCCGCCGATGCCGGCGGGGAGAATCATCGATACGATCATCATCGAGATGGAACTGATGGCGGAGATGCCGACGGCAAGGCCGTCCAGCCCGTCGATGAGGTTGACCGCATTGGTGCAGGCCACGATCCAGATGATGGTGAACGGAATGGACAGCCAGCCTAGCGGGATGGTGGCCTCGGCGTCGAGGAAGCCGGGGTTTGAGATGACGTCGAAGACGATGCCGCAGCGGATCGCCACCAGCGCCGCCAGAAACTGTCCGCCCAGCTTGATCCAGGGGTTCAGGCAGAGAATGTCGTCCAGCGCACCCATGACCGCGATGATCACCGCGCCCAGCAGCAGGCCCATCACCTGCATGGACATGTTGACAAAGAGCAGGACCGATAGCACAAAGCCGGTGAAGATGGCGAGGCCCCCCATCCGCGGAATCGGATGGTCGTGAACTCTCCGCGCATCCTTCGGAATGTCGATGGCACCAACGTTCTCGGCGAAGCGCTTGACAGGGGGCGTCATGAAGTAGGAGACCAGGAGCGCGACCGCGGGGCCTGCGAATATTTTCCAGATCGGAAAATCAAATGCTTGCATAATCAATGCTCCAGTTGATAAAATCGCCCGGATAACGGGACAGAGAACCGCAGAAACGCAGAACGGAACTCAGAAGGGCTTCTCCACGAAGCCGACGCGCTTGTAGACCTTGCGCAGCGTCCGTCGGGCCACGGCGGAGGCGCGTTGTGCACCCTCGGTGTAGACCGAGCGGAGGTAGTCCTTCTCGGCGATCATCCGTGCGCTCTCCTCACGGATGGGACGAAGCGTTTCGATGACGGCGTCGCCGACGGCGGGCTTGAAGACGCCGTAGCCCTTTCCTTCAAAGTCATGCTCGATCTGCTCAAAGCTCAGGCCCGTGACGGAGGAATAGATGCTCATGAGGTTCGAAACGCCCGGCTTCTGCTCCGGGTCATAGCGGACGCAGTGTTCCGTATCGGAGTCGGTGATGGCGCGCTTGAACTTGCGGGCGATCTCCTCGGGCGGGTCCATGATGAACACACAGCCGGCCGGGTCGGACTTCGACATCTTTGAGGTCGGCGCGGAGAGACTCATGATCCTTGCGCCCACTTTGGGAATATACGGTTCGGGAACCGTGAAGGTCGGGCCGTAAATGTTGTTGAAACGGGTGGCGATGTCCCGCGTGAGCTCACAGTGCTGCTTCTGGTCCTGGCCGACGGGGACAAAGTCCGCCTGATAGAGAAGAATGTCGGCGGCCATGAGCGAGGGGTAGGTAAAGAGCCCGCCGTTGATGTTCTCGGCGTTCTTGGCACTCTTGTCCTTGAACTGGGTCATGCGGCTGAGCTCGCCAAACATGGTGTAGCAGTTGAGGATCCAGCCAAGCTCCGCGTGCTCATGCACATGGCTCTGGATGAAGAGAGTGTTCTTTTCCGGATCCAGGCCGCAGGCAATGTACTGCGCCAGCTGGGAGACGGAGCGCCGCCGGAGATCGGCGGGGGTCTGGCGGACCGTGATGCTGTGCAGGTCGGCCATGAAATAGTAGCAGTCAAACTCCTCGGCGAGGGCAGCCCAGTTCTTCACCGCGCCCAGATAGTTGCCCAGATGCAGGTCGCCTGAGGGCTGAATGCCGGACAGCATTACCTTTTTTCTTTCTGTCTGCTGATCCATCTGATCATATCTCCATTTCAAAACTTGTAGTAGAAAAGAATGCCCGATCCTGAGCGGGATAAACCGAAAATCTCAACCGGTATCCCCCGCCTGCGACTCTCTAAAAGCCATGTTACACATGGTTGCTCGCTTGCATGGCGCCTGCGGGCGCTCAGCAGGCGGGGGATACCAAATTTAGCATTTTACGAAGATTGGCGTTTCTGTGAGGCGCAAGGCCGGACAATCAATTTATTGTAGCAGAATAAGTTGTGCTTGACAACAGGAAAAATGTAAAATATGATAAAGAAACTCAGATCCGCCCGGGCGGAGAAGACCGGCTGCGGCCTCTTTTGAAGGGGCCGGGAGCCTGAAAACGACAGGAGGAAGAAGCTATGCCTGAGAAGATCGATCTCAGCTGGTTTGAAGAGATGGAAGCGCGCATTCCGAAGGGGAAGGTGCGCACAAGATTTGCCCCGTCACCCACGGGATACATGCATGTCGGGAACCTGCGTACGGCACTGTATACCTGGCTGATCGCGCGGCACGCGGACGGGACCTTTATTCTGCGCATTGAAGACACGGATCAGGGGCGTCTCGTCGAGGGCGCGGTGGACGTGATCTACAAGACAATGAAGGAATGCCATCTGGACCATGACGAAGGCCCGGATGTGGGCGGCCCCGTGGCGCCGTATATCCAGACCGAGCGCAGACCGTTTTACGGAAAGTATGCCGAGCTGCTCATCTCCCGCGGCCATGCCTATCGCTGCTTCTGCGAGAAGGCCGAGAGCGAGGAGGACAGCGGGGAGTTTAACCGTGGCGAGGATCCCTGCCGCAGCCTGGATCCGGCGGAAGCGGACCGCCGTGCCGAGGCAGGCGAGCCCTATGTGGTGCGTCAGCGGATCCCCCATGAAGGTGAGACTGTCTTCCATGACGAGATTTTCGGCGACATCCGTGTGGAGAACAGCACCCTGGACGATCAGGTCCTGATGAAGCGGGACGGCCTGCCGACCTATAACTTTGCCAACGTCATTGACGACCACCTCATGGGCATCACCCACGTTGTGCGCGGCAGCGAGTATCTCTCCTCCGCGCCGAAGTACAACCTGCTCTACGAGGGCTTCGGCTGGGAGATTCCGAAGTATGTCCACTGCTCGCCGGTCATGCGGGATCAGCACAACAAGATGTCCAAGCGCCACGGCGACCCCTCCTATGAGGACCTGATCGCCCAGGGCTATCTGACCGACGCGGTCATCAACTACGTCGCGCTGCTGGGCTGGAGCCCCGGCGGAGAGCAGGAGATCTTCAGCCTGGATGAGCTGAAGAAGATCTTCGAGATCTCCGGCATCTCCAAGTCCCCGGCCATCTTCGACATCGAGAAGCTGCGCTACTTTAACGCCGCCTACATCCGCGCCATGTCTCCGGAGGCCTTTGCCGCGGTGGCCGAGCCCTATATCCGTGAGGCCGTGAAGAACGAGGCCTATGACGCCGCGGCCATCGCGGTCCTCCTGCAGCAGCGGACCGAGATCCTGACCGAGATCCCGGAGAAGCTGGACTTCTTCGACACGCTGCCGGAATATGACACCGAGCTCTTTATCCACAAGAAGTCGAAGTCCGATCTGGAGAGCTCCAAAGCGGTTCTGAACGAGATCGTCCCCGCCTTCGAGGCGCTGACAGACTGGACGGATGAGAACATCCTGAAGACGATGACGGACCTCGCCGAAATGTGGGAAGTCAAGAACGCCAGGGTCATGTGGCCGGTGCGCATCGCGGCGGCGGGCAAGGCCGTGACGCCGGGCGGCGCGGTGGAGATCTGCCGGATCCTCGGAAAGGAAGAGACTCTGCGCCGGCTGCGTATCGCCCTGGAGAAACTGAGCTGACCCATGCCGGACCCCTTTGTGAGAATGGCGCTCCTGTACGGGAGCGCCGCCATGGAGCGGCTGCAAAACGCCAGGGTCGCGGTCTTCGGAATCGGCGGCGTGGGCGGCTACGTGGTGGAAGCGCTGGCCCGTTCCGGGATCGGTGCGCTGGACCTCATCGACCACGACCGGGTCAGCTTCTCAAACCTGAACCGCCAGATCATCGCCACCCGCTCCAGTGTCGGACGCCTGAAGGTCGAGGTCGCCGCCGAGCGGATCCGGGACATCAATCCCGACTGCAAGGTCCGGACGTACCGGACCTTCTTCCTGCCGGAGACGGCGGGGAACTTTGACTTTGGCGCATACGACTATGTGGTGGACGCGGTGGATACGGTGACGGCAAAGCTCCTGATCGCCGAAAAGGCGCAGGAGGCCGGGGTGCCCGTCATCTCGGCCATGGGGACCGGAAACAAGCTGCACCCGGACCGCCTGGAGGTCGCGGACCTCTATGAGACCACGGAATGCCCGCTGGCCCGCATCATGCGCAAGGAAGCGCGAAAGCGGGGGATCGAACACCTGAAGGTGGTTTACTCGAAAGAGACGCCGCTGACACCGCTGAGCACGGAATCGGAAGCCGCCGGGGCCGAAGGACAGGAACCGGAGGAAACCGGGTACGGGAAAAAACGGGTCACGCCCGGCTCCACCGCCTTTGTCCCTGCTGCGGCGGGCCTGCTGATGGCAGCCGAGGTGGTGAATGAACTTGCGGAGAAACGGAGAATCAGTCGACCATGAAACTGAAACTGCAGCTTTTGGAAGCGCAGCTGGAAACGCAGATTGCGCGGGCGCTCCTTTATGCCGGTGCGCTCGGCAAGTGGATGCTGACTTCCGTGATCGTCGGGGTGCTCTGCGGATTGCTTGGCACCGCGTTTCATCTGGGCGTGGACTATGTCACCGCCCTGCGCATGCAGTACCGCTGGCTTCTGTACTGCCTGCCGCTGGCAGGACTCGGGATTGTGGGCCTGTACCATATGTTCCGGGTGGATGGACAGAGCACCAACAGCATCATCCGGGAGGTGCAGACGGGCAACGGCCTGAAAATCGCACTGATTCCGGCTATTTTTTTCTCTACGCTGCTGACCCATCTCTGCGGCGGTTCCGCCGGACGTGAGGGCGCCGCGCTGCAGATGGGCGGCACGATCGGCTTTGAAATCGGAAAGCTTCTGCACCTGGACGACCGGGACCGCAGGACGGCGACGATGACCGGAATGGCGGCCTTCTTCTCGGCCCTCTTCGGCACGCCGATGGCGGCGACCGTCTTTGCCATGGCGGTCATCAGCGTGGGGCTTTTGTACCATGTGGCGCTGATTCCCTGCCTGGTGGCCTCGCTTACGGCCTATGCCATCTCGCTCGTGGCCGGCGTCACGCCCACCCGTTTTGCCGTGACCGCGCCGGCGCTGGAGTTTGTCATGCTGCTGAAGGTATCCGCCCTCGCGGCGCTGAGCGCCTGGGTGTCCAGCCTCT